>Ga0100401_1000076_pt1 | contig 69990 bp, 61 predicted proteins | sample CryGeymeta201525_FD_80421 | JGI IMG/M metagenome (GOLD analysis project Ga0100401, IMG submission 80421) | Groundwater microbial communities from Crystal Geyser aquifers in Utah, USA - Crystal Geyser metaG 2015-25 | ecosystem: Environmental > Aquatic > Deep subsurface > Groundwater | place: USA... | reverse complement strand
TTCTTTGATAACTACTGAATACGCAGAAAACTACGTTTACGAAGGAGGTGTATTGCAGTTTTTCTCCACCGCTGAGGGTTACGTAGAGCCGAAAGGGCTTGGTTGGGAGTATGTATTTCAGTATAAGGACCATTTAGGGAATATACGACTCTCCTACGCAGACAGCAACGGGGACGGGGTTATTGCCCCCTTTGGGGGAACACAAGGGGGTGAGATACGGGAGGAGAACAACTACTACCCTTTTGGGCTGAAACACAAAGGCTACAACAATACCCAAACCGGCAAAGACCACAAGTTTGAGTATAGTGGAAAGGAGTGGCAGGATGAGTTGGGGCTTAATGTTACAGCTATGGACTTTAGAATGTATGATAACTCAATAGGTAGATTTATAAATATTGACGCACTCACCGATATTATGCCGGGAATTACTCCATATCGTTTCGCTTATAACAATCCAATATTATGGAAAGACCCAAAAGGCCTTATGGAGGATCCTCCAATACAACCAATTCATCTGCAAGAGGTAACGGTTACTGCAAAAAGAAAACCAATAGTCCATTCGACTGAGTCAAGCCAAGATATTCCGGCTATTTGGACAACTTCCTTTCAAGGGACTTTATCCGATTGGAACAGAATGATGGGAACAAACTTTACAGACTCCCGTCAGGCAGAAAAATGGCGGGTTGAGACATTCATTACAAAGCCCCGTTTAGAAAAACAAAAGAAAGAAATGATTGCCGCCATGCATTCAGCAACTTCAAAAGCCGCAAAAATAATAATGGTAGCTGCCGGGACAGCTGTTGCTGCACCTTATGTTTTTTCATCTCCCGTTTTGTCAGCAGCATTTTGGAGGGGAGCAACCGATGCCGGTACTCAATTTATTTTCAATAAAGGCGAAGTAGATTTGTTTGATGCCTCCCTTTCTGCGATTATACCAGCCGGAGGTAGCAAGTTGTTGCAGGGCTTAAAGTTTGGAGGACAAACGACTATTGATTTTACAAACACAGAACAAGATTTTAATAATATATTTGACGGGTCTAAATCATTTAGTGATTTTGCTGTAGATTCTTTCACAGGAGCATATGGGTAAGTTTTTTTCTGCACCACGCCCGAATAGTTCTTTATCAAATGAGGGCATTGGAAATATGGCAACGGGTTTTGCTAACTTAATGAATGCAATGATCAAAGATGAGATTAATTAATAATAAAGTAAATGTAAGTAAAGACAAATTTTTAATATCTTTAGTTATAGTTATTTTTTTTGTTTCTCTTACTTTAGGGAAACACAATAATAAAAACTTAATCAAAAATGATTATTATACCATAGGTGTAATCCTCAGAAAAACACACAGTAAAGGGTCTGACATGGAATATGTTTATTTTATAAAAGGGGAGAAAATTAAACAAACTGGATACAGCAGAGACAAAAAGAAGAGAAAAATCGGTGGCCGTTTTTTTGTTATTTTCAACAAAAACAATCCAAAAAGTAGTGAACTTTTTGTCAATCTTCCTGTTCCTGACAGCATCCAAAAAGCACCTTATGGAGGGTGGGATAAAATCCCGATACCCGAATACCAAAAATATGTTGATGATTTTTTTAAGAAAGCAACGGATAACTGGTTTATGAAATTTATACCCCCATGGTAGAAGCTAAACTTGAAATCACAAATTTTGATATCAAGTTAAAACAATGAAAACATTAAATTATCTTTGTTATGATAAAACATACGATGATGAATATAGAAACCACAAAATTGGAGTTAATGCATCTCTTACTGCAAACGCAAAAAGAAAGTTTACTAGCGAAGCTAAAAAAGGTTTTTGACGAAGAGCAGGTAGATTGGTGGAGTGAAATGTCAAAAGAAGAACAAGAAGAAATTAAAACAGGTTTAAAACAAGCAGACAAAGGCGAATATATTGCTAACGAAACTGTAATGAAACGTTTTGATAAATGGCATTAAAAATTGTTTGGACACCACAAGGCGAAAGAGGTTTAGATAAAGTCATTGAATATTTAGAAGAAGAATGGACGATTAATGAAATCCTAAATCTTGAACAGAACTTAAAAGACCTTTTAGGCCGGATAAGTAAATATCCAAAAATCTGTCCAGCAACAGGACAATATAAAAATGTTCACAAAGGATTAGTGGATAAGAACAACTACATTATCTACAGAATACAACCTAAAAAAGAACTTATTGAAATCATTAATTTTAGAGGCACAAAACAGAAGCCAATAGAATAAACCCGATGGCGCGGATATGTCATCAGTAGGATAGCGCTGAATTCGGGAACGAATAAAAAAATTGATTACTTTTATCAGAAGCATCGAGTTGTTTTGATGTTGGTTGCGGGCACGGATTGCAAATCCACGCTATCGGGGTTGAAAGGTTACGCTCCCTTATTTTAACCAGAGGTTCGACATTAACCTTACCCCAGCTGCCGCACGAATCCTTTCGTGTGGTTTAACTCACCCGCTACCGCACGAAATTGCAGATTCAGCGGAGCTAAATCAAAGATCAGGCAAAGTCAAACCGTTAGGCTCAGCGTAGCAAATACCTTCGTGATATTTATCTCTAATAGCGCGATCCCGATAGCCCCGTCGGGATGTTTTCCATGCAAAAAAGCCCCGCCGGATTGGGCAGTGCTTTTAGATTCAAATCTATTTTAATGATGCAATCAGGCCAACACAGCCTGCACTTTATCGGCTGCTTCCTGAAATTGGATGGCAGAATGTACGGCCAATCCGCTGTTGTCTATCAGTTCTTTGGCAATATCGGCATTGGTGCCTTGCAACCGGACAATAATCGGTATTTTGATGGCATCGCCCATGTTTTTATATGCATCCACGATGCCTTGTGCCACACGGTCGCAACGCACAATCCCGCCGAAAATATTGACCAAGATTGCTTTCACATTCGGGTCTTTCAAAATGAGACGGAAAGCCGCTTCCACCCTTTTGGCATCGGCCGTACCGCCAACATCTAAGAAATTGGCAGGCTCGCCGCCTGCTTGTTTAATCAAATCCATCGTCGCCATGGCCAATCCGGCTCCGTTTACCATACAACCGACATTTCCATCCAAATCGACATAATTCAAGCCAACCGCTTTGGCTTCTACTTCAATCGGGTTTTCTTCCAGCAAATCGCGCATGTCCACATAATCGCGGTGGCGGTACAGGGCGTTGTCGTCCAACACCACTTTGGCATCGACGGCGAGTATTTTGTCATCGGAGGTTTTCAAAACCGGGTTGATTTCAAATAAAGACGCATCGGCATTGACATAAGCTTTATAAAGCGAGGTGACAAATTTGATCATTTCTTTAAACGCATTCCCATCAAGCCCGAGGTTAAACGCCACGCGGCGTGCTTGAAAAGGAAGCAGGCCAACTGTCGGGTCGATTTCTTCGGTAAAAATCAGGTGTGGTGTTTTCTCAGCAACCGCCTCGATGTCCATTCCGCCTTCAGTTGAATACATGATCATGTTTCTTCCTTTGGCACGGTTGAGCAAAACAGACATATAAAATTCGCTGGTTTCAGATTCGCCCGGATAGTAAACATCTTCGGCTATCAACACTTTGTGGACTTTCTTTCCGTGGGGTGGCGTTTGCGGGGTTATCAGATTCATCCCGATGATTTGCTCGGCGATGGTTTCAACTTCTTTGAGGTTTTTTGCCAATTTTACACCCCCGCCTTTTCCGCGTCCGCCGGCATGTATTTGCGCTTTGATTACATACCAAGAAGTTCCCGTTTCGGCAGTCATCTGTTTGGCTGCATCTACTGCCTCTTGGGCATTGTTGGCTACGATTCCTCGCTGTACGCGAACTCCGAACCCGGCTAATATTTCTTTTCCTTGATACTCGTGTAAATTCATTTCTTGAAGGGTTAAATTGACATTCTTGAATACGATACAAAAGTAGCAAACCACAGCTTATAAAACCAATAAATTTGTTTTTTAAGAAATCCCTGCCATAAAAAAAACCCGTGAGCTACCATACTCACGGGCTACAAACAACATTACAACAAAAACCAACCTAATTATCGTTTGCTATTTTTTTAAATATTTTTCAAAGTTGCGCGTCTGAACTTGACCCCCTAAGTCATGCAAGAGATTGTATAACCCAAAAAAGGTGCGATTGATATATAAAAAATGCTTAGAACCTCGATTGCCATTCATTTTCTTCAATTGGTTATCTTTGGAATACTTTTCACCTAATTGGGCTATCTTAACAAAAAAATCGGGATCTGAAAAATCAAACGTTTCAGCGTTAAATGGTTGTGTAAACAAAGACAACATTTCGTGAAATAATTTGGAAAAGTAAACCACTTCCTCCGGTGTATCATCGGGTTTGAGAATTTCTAATTCTCTCAATTTCAAATCAAAAATAACCGGATTGTCGATAGATTCTTTTTTGGCCAATTCGAAATAAGGCACATAAAATTCTTCAGGAACTTCTTTGATGCAACCAAAATCGATGGCAATCAAGTTGTAATCGCAGTCTATCATAAAATTACCGGGATGCGGATCGGCATGTACTTTTCGCAAACCATGCATTTGAAACATGTAAAAATCCCAAAGTGTTTGGGTAAGGCGATCCGCTATTTCTTTCGAAAAACCTTTACCTACGTAAGGAGATATATGATTTCCTTCCATCCAATCCATCGAAATAATCCGATTGGAAGAAAACTCAGGATAGTATGTAGGGAATTTTAATCCGGGAATCATCGCACAAGCCTCACTCATCTCGATACTTTGACGGATTTCCAACAAATAATCGGTCTCTTCAGTCAATTTGTCTTCTACCTCTTTAAAATATTTTTCCGAATCTTTGGCTTGAATGTTAAACATCTTCACGGCAAAAGGTTTTACCAATGCTAAATCTGAGCTGATGCTTTGAGCTACTCCGGGATATTGGATTTTCACAGCAATTTTTTTCCCATCCAGAGTAGCTCGATGAACCTGGCCAATGCTGGCAGCGTGGACAGACTCAGCATCAAAAGTGTCAAAAATATCTTCGGGATACTTGCCGAAATAATTTTTAAAGGTTTTCCTCACCAAAGGCACCGAAAGTGGAGGTACAGAAAATTGCGCCAATGAAAATTTCTCAACATAGGCGCGGGGCATGATGTTTTTGTCCATGCTCAACATCTGCGCAACTTTGAGCGCGCTTCCCTTGAGGCTTTTCAGCCCATCATAGATATCTTCTGCATTATTTTCATTCAACTCATCTTTTGATACGGTTGAATCGACCATCTTTTTTCCGTAATATTTGAGATAATTCCCACCCACTTTCACACCGGTTGTAACCAACTTACCGGCTCTTCCAAGTTTACTGACAGGGATGTAATCGATGGTTTTCATTTTTTTCTTGTGTTAAACGGTTGCTTCTTTCCATAAAAATTTACCAAAATCCAACAAACCGTCCAAAGGCGTGCTGTCAAAAACATCGAACACTACGCGAACAGATTTTTCGATGACCAAATCTGTTTTTTCAAACGAAGGTGAGCCATCTTTCAACCAAAACCTGAGTATAAACAATGTCTGTAACCAAGCGGCTTCTGAAAATATTTTCTCGGAGCGTTGGGTGAGTTTGTTCTGTTTGGTACTGTTGTCTTCCAAGATTAATTCTTCGGCAAAATGAACTACTTTCTTGCGCAGCTCAGACAGTTGCGACAGGGTTTTCATGCCGGCTTGATGTTCTTCCAAGACAAACAAAACATAACTGCGATTGGCAGTCAACATTTCAAAAAAGGTGTAGTAGAACGTCAACAATTTATCTTTGGATGCGTAGCCTTCGAAATCCGGATTCTTCTGTATCACCGCAAAAGTATGCTCGAAAAAAGCAACCCAAATTTTCTTTTCCAGTGTCTTAAATGAACCGAAATGCGCATAAAAATCTGCTTCACTTAGTTTACATTCTTTACAAAATGAATATACTGAACGAGGTCTTTCCGCTTTGGAAAGTAACAGATTCATGTACTTTGAGATAATCGATTCGGAAGAAATAGTCTTAGTGGCAGTCATGGCAGTTATGTTTTATCGTGCAAAGATAAGGTTATTTTGTTTAACTTTATTAAATATAAGTTAAACGTTCTATGCTTTCTAAAATAAATTTTGCCAAAACTTGAGGTGTCAAAATGACACTTAAATCAATATGGTATCTTAATTGATTAAAGGGAATCGATTCAATTTAAAACTTAAAAAATTATGTCCACAGTTAACATCAACGTAGCGGTCGAGAATATTTTTCAGTAGAGTGCTTTATAAAAGATAAACCCCGAAATTTGTTTTAACAAAATCGGGGTTTTACCAACTTAACAGAATAAACAGTTGAGGTGTAAGACTATTTGCACAACGATTTACTTTTTCAAAGTTTTAGATCAATATTCATAGAGGATTTGTGAATCATTATTGGATATCTTTAACAATACTTGGTTGCTACCTTGGATTTGTATACTAGTCAAATCAAATGAAATTATTTTTTCAACGATTGCTTCACAAATTTCCTCTGAAGATAAAGATAACCTTAGCGTTCTTTGCGGAGGGGTTGTCTGTGTTACTTCACCTGAGTCAACCAGCTTGACTATCCAAGTGTCTCCGTTACAACCACTCGAATTAAAACTTATTTTCAAACAATCTTGATTAATTTCCATTTTGGTTATTCCCAATGACATACTTGGACCATTCTCAAAAAAAACCGCATCTATCAATACGTTTTCATCACAAGCCTTACTGCCACTATCATCGCCCGAACAAGCACTAAGCGAGTATAAACAACAAAAAGCAAAAACCATATTTTTTATAATTAAAATAATATTCTTCATGACTAATAATTTAATGTTAACTAACTATAATTTTTTTGGAAAAGGACATACCCGTAGATGAAAACTTGACAAAATGGATACCGCTTTTAAGTTGAGAAAGATTTAAAACATTTGTCCTTTTTATATTCTTTTTTTCAAAGACCTTTGCCCCTGAAAAATTGTAAATTTCTATATCTACTGATTCAAAAACTGCTTCATTTGAAAGCATTTTCAAAATAGTTTGAACTTCGTTATCACTAAGATTTTTATTTCCATAACGAAATGACAACCAATCATATAAGTTTAAAAAATCAATGTACAAGTTATTTTCATTTGTTATAAAATATTTTTTTAAAGGCAAATCACTACTTATCTCGTATTCCTGATTGGAAGAAAGCACTGTCTGGGTTGACGAGGCTGAAGACACTACACCATAATATCTACTTATGCTATTAGACCAACCGGACGGACTGCCACAACCAGCTGGTAGATTTCGGGCTCTTGTACTAAGTACCAATGGAGAATATGTGTTCTTTTGAACTGTAATATCACCAGTTGTTGTATTAAAATAATATATATCATTGGGATCTTGAGACATAATATTAAACCCCCATTCGATGTTTGTGCAGTTTTGGCTGCAAATAGAATGTCTGAAAGTATATGTCTGACCACAACAAACAAGATTGAAAGGATTGTCAGGAGCCAAAACAGTTTTTGGTATCGCAGGCGTAGTACTACTAAGTATATTGATTGTTTTCTCCGAAACCGCAGATGAACCTGCTGATGTAACAGTAGCTTTTATCAACTGGTTTGTGCCGGGCGTAAAAGCACCAAACGATATTGTAGGTGTTCCCTGACCAGAAATTATATACATTCTGTTGGTGGGATATTCCCAATTAATTACCGCACCTTGCGGAATATTCCCAGTTAAAGTGTATGTCTCTGGAGTTCCAATACAAATCTGTTCAGAACCTTCTATCACCAATTTATTAGCTTCTACAACCGCTGCAAATGCATCTACAAGGCCATAGCCGACTTGGCTGTTCCAAGTACCGTTTGGCCTGCCCGATACATTAGTATAACTAAATGAGCTAATTTTTTGGGATGTTTTCTCAATAATATCCCTAACCTCTTTACCTGTTAAATTGGGATTTACTGATAGAATTAAAGCAGCAATACCTGAGACATGAGGTGCTGCCATAGATGTTCCACTTAAAGATCCAATCGTGTTATTAGGAAGTGTTGAGTATATACCACTACCAGGTGCAACAATGTCTAGTTGTGTACCAAAACCAGAAAAGCTTGATTTTGAACCGTCCGACATTATAGAGCCAACAGTCAATATATCAGGGTGAAACGTGGCGGGATAGTCCATTGCGGGTGCTTTATTCCCCGCTGCAAACACTACAATGGTGCCAAGTCCGTTTCTACCGTTATTAATAGCATTTAAGATTGCATCCTCTAAAAGAGTACTATGGAGATCCCCAAAAAAGACTCCTCCTTGATCACCCCAAGAGTTATTTATGATATCAGCACCGTTCTGCCATGCCCAACTTATACCATTGGCTAATTCTTCTGAAATAGTTGGAGATATAGTTAATTCATTGCTTATACTCATTATTGAAGAATTCGGAGCAATACCAACTACCTGTAAATTATTATTTCTTTCAGCTGCTATTGTTCCTGCTATATGAGTCCCATGTACTAGATTGCTAACAAACACACTAGGGGACATCCCTGTTTTAGTATCATAACTTAAAATAGAAATATTATCATTTAAATCATTGTGCGTTTTATCAATGCCATTATCTAATACTGCAACTTTTACTCCTACCCCTGTAGAAAGCTCCCAAGCTTGGCAAATATTAATATCAATATTGGGATTAGAATTGTTGTTTAAACCCCAAAGGAGATTAAAATTAAGGTCATTTGCACATGAATTGTTAAAGTCAAACATAAAAGCAGGATCAACGTCTGCAAATATACCTGTTTCAAAAAACATGTTTGAGAGTTTAAGAGAAGATTCTGTAGCATTTTCAGGAACTAAAATTTTATACCATAATGGCATAAATTCATTCTGATTAAATACTTTGACATTGTATTTAATCGATGTATCCAACAATAATTGGTAATCTTCAATTTTTTTTAATTTCACAAAGAAAAAATTTGACGCATGGCTTATTGACAACCCATCTCCTCGCTTAAAAAACTTAGAAACATTTTTAATATTTGTTGTGTTTTTTAATTTGTCAATTTCAGACAAGAAATTCTGATTAATTGGAACTTCCTTAAATTTAAGTGTGACAAATTTATCTTTCTTAAGAGTAGTTTTTTCTTCTTCGATATTAAAATCCTCAAAATATTTATTATCAATTTCAGATTTTTGAAAATTTTCATTAACAATTACAAATATTTGACTTCTATCCAAAGTCAACAAAATCTTTTCACCCTGATAGTAATAATAATCACTCTGAGCGTTCACGAGTATAATTCCTGCAAAAAATAATACAATTGAAGTAAATAATTTATTTTTCATGATTTTTAAATTAAGATTAATAAAAATTTGGGGGTAGTTGATGTTGTTTCTTAATCGAAATCACGGAGGGCGCATCTATCTTAGTTGGTAAAATGCAAATTCTATTTGGTGTAAGACCCGCTTCATTTTTAATAAAATTTAACACCATTTAAATTTACCGATAAAGAATAAGGTAAGTTTGATTTTTATGTTAATTTTATGTTAACTTCTTGCGTTTATAAAACTCACTTTCAATTCTGTTAAGGATTCTGTGTAATTTAAAAATTGCAGCGTTTTTACATTCTTTCGCGCCAAAATGAAACCATGTCAAATTGTCACACCCGCCGAATTGGTATCTTAATTGATTAAAGGGAATCGATTCAATTTAAAACTTAAAAAATTATGTCCACAGGAAACATCAATGTAGCGGTCGAGAATATTTTCCCACTGATCAAAAAATTTCTTTATTCTGACCATGAAATTTTCTTAAGAGAATTAATTTCCAATGCCACCGATGCCACACTCAAAATCAAGCATCTGACACAAATCGGCGAAGCCAAAGTGGAATATGGCAGCCCAATAATCGAAGTGAAAATCAATAAAGAAGATAAAACGCTTCACATCATCGATCAAGGAATCGGGATGACACAGGAGGAAGTCGAAAAATACATCAACCAAATTGCTTTTTCGGGTGCGGAAGAATTTTTGTCCAAATACAAAGACAAAGCAAAAGATTCGGGTATCATCGGGCATTTCGGTTTGGGATTCTATTCCGCTTTTATGGTTGCCAGACAAGTAGAAATCGTCACCAAATCATTTACCGATGCACCTGCCGTCCGTTGGGTTTGTGACGGTAGCCCCGAGTACACCATCGAACCGGCTGAAAAGACCGAACGCGGAACGGAAATCATCCTGCATATAGCTGAAGATTCGGAAGAATTTTTGGAAGAAAGCCGCATTCGCGAACTCTTGTTGAAGTACAACAAATTCATGCCCATCCCGATTAAATTCGGCACAAAAACTGAAATGAAAAAAACCGGCGAAGGCGATGAGGCAAAAGAAGAAGAAATCAAGGTTGACAACATCATCAACAACCCGAACCCTGCATGGACCAAACAGCCTTCCGAATTAAAAGACGAAGACTACAAATCATTTTATCGCGAGCTATACCCGATGCAGTTTGAAGAGCCTTTGTTTAATATCCACCTCAATGTCGATTACCCGTTCAACCTCACTGGAATCCTTTATTTCCCGAAACTGAGCCAAGACCTCAACATTCAAAAAGACAGAATACAACTCTATCAAAATCAGGTTTTTGTGACGAGTAATGTGGAAGGCATCGTCCCAGAATTCCTGACCATGCTGCGCGGGGTCATCGACTCGCCTGACATCCCGCTCAACGTGTCGCGCTCGTATTTGCAGGCAGACGGCAACGTGAAAAAAATCTCAGGCTACATCACCCGCAAAGTGGCAGACAAACTCCAATCTCTCTTTAATGAGACCCGTGAAGACTTCGAACAAAAATGGAACGACATCAAGTTGGTCATCGAATACGGCATGCTCACCGACGACAAGTTCTATGAAAAAGCACAAAATTTCGCCCTCTACCCTACTGTTGATGGCAAATATTATACTTTAGAAGAACTCAAAGAAGCCACCAAAACGCTGCAAACAGACAAAGACGACAAACTCGTTTTGCTCTATGCTTCCAACGCCGAAACACAACACAGTTATGTCGAAGCAGCGCAAGAAAAAGGCTATACCGTTCTGCTGCTCGATTCTCCGCTCAATTCGCATTTTGTACAAAAAATAGAATCATCCAACGAAAAATTGACCTTCGCACGGGTAGATTCCGACCATTTGGACAACCTCATCAAAAAAGAGGAAAACACCTCCTCAAAACTGAGCCAAGAAGAACAAGAGGCACTCAAACCAATCATCGAATCGCAAGTGCCTAAAAACTATACTGTTCAACTCGAAAGCCTCGACAGCACAGCCGCGCCATTTATCATTACGCAGCCTGAATTTATGCGCCGGATGAAAGAGATGAGCGCCACCGGAGGCGGGATGTTCGGCATGAGCAACATGCCCGAAATGTACAATTTGGTGGTGAACACCAACCACGAGTTGGTCTCAAGCATAGCGGAAACCAAAACCAAAGCCAAACAAGAACGATTGGTCAGACAAGCAATTGATTTGGCAAGATTGTCTCAAAATTTGCTGAAAGGCGAAGAATTGACTAAGTTTATCCAACGAAGTTTTGAGTTGATTAAATAGGTCTTTAGCTTTACAGCAATTTTGTCCGTTGATTGTCAATACCTAAACTACGTAACCCCCGAAAGGGTTTGAAACCCTTTCGGGCTTGCTTTCGGGCTTGTTGAAAAACGATTAAACAAATCCAAATGAAAATATACACCAAAACCGGAGACACCGGAGACACCTCACTCTTCAACGGGAAAAGGGTTGCCAAACACCACCTGCGGGTGGAAAGTTACGGTAATGTCGACGAGTTGAATTCCTTTGTGGGTTTGCTGAGAGACCAAATAGAGAGCAAGCCCCTGAGGTCGGTTTTGCTCAATATACAACACCAGCTTTTTGTCATCGGGTCGAATTTGGCGTTTGAGCCGGACGAGTCGAAAAAAACTCAAAAATTGGCTGCCAAAATTCCCGTTCTGGATTATTTAGAAATAAAAAAACTCGAAAATGAAATCGACCGCATGGACAGCGAATTGCCGGCAATGACGCATTTTATACTGCCCGGCGGACACCCGACGATTTCCTCCTGCCACTTAGCCCGCAGTGTTTGCCGCCGAGCTGAACGCGGTATTTGCAAACTTTTCGAGACCGCTTCCGGTGATGCAAACATCATCCGCTATCTCAATCGTTTGTCTGATTACTTGTTTGTGTTGGCGCGCTATTTGGGAAAAGAATTGGGTGTAGAAGAAACCAAGTGGGCACCAAACGCATCGGATATTTAAGTGTTGAAACCATCCTTTTGCGATTCCTACTGTTTATGTAAATTTGTTTCAGTTAGATTATGCCAATTCTAAAACGTGCTAAAAACGGAAGAAAGACATGAAATCAGCAAAACCACGAAATGTATAAATTCTACTTCAAGCCACTTATTGATTTCTTTGCCGCTTTGTTTGGATTAATTCTGCTGAGTCCCTTGCTACTATTTGTTTGGCTTGGATTGCTTTTTTCCAACAACGGCAAGCCATTTTTTCTCCAAAAACGGCCCGGAAAAAAAGGTAAGATCTTTATCATCATCAAGTTTAGAACGATGAACGATCGCTTGGACAAAAGTGGCAAATTACTTCCGGATGGCGAGCGACTGACGGCAATTGGCAAGTTTGTCCGAAAAACCTCTCTGGATGAAATCCCGCAATTGTTCAATGTACTCAAAGGCGACATGAGCCTGATTGGTCCACGGCCTTTGCTGCCTGATTATCTACACCTCTACAACGATTTTCAGAAACGCCGGCACGAGGTAAAACCAGGCATCACCGGTTGGGCTCAGGTAAATGGACGCAATGCAATCAGTTGGGATCAAAAATTTGCGTACGACATTTGGTATGTGGATAATCTGTCATTTTTAGTAGATTTGAAAATCGTTTTTAAGACCTTTGAAAAAGTTTTTAAAAGCGAAGGCATCAACGCGGCAAACGCGGCAACCATAGAACCGTTTAATGGAAAATAGGGTATTTTTATTTGGTGCGAGTGGACATTGCAAAGTTGTCTTAGACATACTGTTGCTAAATAATTTTTCTCCAAAAGCTATTTATGATGATTCCCCCAAAGAGAATTTTCTTTGGGAAATACCTATTTTGAACTCGGATAAACTTCCAAAAAAATCTCCAGGCTCTTTCCTAATTTCAATTGGAAACAACCACAGTAGAAAAAAAATAAGCGATAAATTCAAGTTAAAATACGTAAGTGCAACGCACCCAAAAGCTGTTGTTTCATCAAAATCGACTATTGGTGAAGGTACTATCATCATGGCAAACGCGGTTGTCAATCCCGACGTAAGTATCGGCCGGCATTGCATCATAAATACCGGTTCTGTAATAGAACACGATTGTAAATTAGCTGATTTTATCCACATTTCCCCTAACGCTTCCTTGGCAGGAAATGTTTCCGTAGGCGAAGGAACACATATTGGGATTGGCGCAACGGTTATTCAAGGAATAAAAATCGGGAAATGGGCTACCATCGGAGCCGGAGCTGTCATTATTGAAGATGTCCCAGACTTTGCCGTCGTGGTGGGTGTCCCCGGAAAAAAAATCAAGTATAATTCTTTTTAATATCCACTTTTTCTTGGCTAAAATCTACTTTCTCTAAGATGAAAGCCTCCCATTTCTTAAGATACCCTTAAGTTTAAAATATTTTCGTAGGGTTACGGTTTAGTTATCTGTTTGATGATTAAACTGAACTAAACATGAAAACAATTTTTTATGCGCCCTTGCTGTTTATCTGCTTTCAACTGACTTCTTACGCCCAAGAATGGAACACAAATTTGGCCATTGCCCAAGAAAAAGCTAAACAAGAAAATAAAAACATCGTGTTGGTATTTGCGGGTTCGGATTGGTGTGCACCCTGCATCAAATTAGAAAAAAACATCCTGCAATCTAAAATCTTTAAAACGCAAGCCCAAAAAAAATGGGTATTGCTGAGAGCAGACTTTCCGAGATTGAAGAAAAACAGATTGCCCCAAATTCAAGCCGAGCAAAACAATCAATTGGCTGCAAAGTACAACACCAACGGCTATTTTCCACTGGTTGTCCTGCTCAGCCCGGATGGTAACCGCTTAGGCGAAACCGGGTTTTCCAACCAATCGCCTGAAACTTTTGTACAAACCCTTAACCAATTTGACAAAAAACCATGGAAAGAGCTTTCTTCTCACTAATTGCATTCATCAGCACGGTTGCATCCGGGCAACAGATATACAAACGTACTTTGTCGATGCTCGGCAGCCCGTTTGAGATAACCGTGGTTGCCAATGACAGCCTCACCGGCGAAAAAGCTTTAGACATGTCGGTTGTAGAAGTCCGACGCATCGAAAACCTGATTTCCGACTGGAAGCCAGAAACTGAAATTTCAGCCGTCAACAGAAACGCGGGCAAACAGCCTGTAAAGGTGAGCCGCGAAGTCCTCGAATTGGTCAGCCGATCGCTCAAAATATCTGAATTAACCGAAGGTGCTTTTGATGTGAGCTACGCCTCTATGGATAAAATATGGAAATTTGACGGTAGCATGACTGCGATGCCGACAGCCGAAGCCATTCAAAAATCAGTAGAAAAAGTTGGATTCAAAAACATTCTTATCGACTATGGCCGTATGACTATATTTTTGAAAAATGAAGGGATGAAAATCGGTTTGGGCGGAATCGGGCAAGGTTATATTGCAGACAAAATAAAAGAATTGATGATTCGAAACGGAATCCTTTCTGGTATAGTCAATGTGTCGGGCGACGTGAGTGCCTGGGGCAAAATGCCTAATGGCAAACCGTGGACGGTCGGAATTGTCAACCCAATGAACAAAAACAAGGTTTTTGCCACGTTCCTGTTGATTGACAGTTCAGTAGAAACTTCCGGTAGTTATGAAAAATATGTGGTCTTTGATGGAAAAAGATACTCGCATATCATCGATCCGCGCACAGGATATCCGGCAACGGGCATTGTGAGTGTTTCTGTTTTTTCCAAACAAACCGAAATTTCCGATGCCTTGGCAACTTCGATTTTTGTAATGGGGAAAGAAACCGGGTTAAACTTAATCAATCAACTCAAAGGCATCGAATGTATCATCATCGACGATCAGGGCAAAATCTACACATCAGAAGGTATCAAATTAGAAACTAAACAACTTTAATAAAATGAAAAAGATGCTAATCTTTAGCTTCCTGCTCACAAGCTTACAATCGTGTACCGTCGTTCGGGAATACGAAAAAATCTACATCAACGATCCGGACATGATCCTTTCGGCACGTTCGTCGGAACGCTTTGAAAATGCCTTTCAAGTCTATCGTGAAGCGGCAGTTGGCGGTGGCGGTGGCAAAACCGGCGGAGGTTGTGGCTGTAATTAATTCATTTCCCTATTTAAGATTTTTAATCCATGAAGTACTATTTATTCGGGCTCTTCGCTAGCTTGAGCTTGTCGATATTTTCCCAAAATACCGATTATAAAAAAAGAGTGTTGGAAAATACCGAAATTGAATTGTTGTCGAGTTATTACAGCCAAGACGGCGTACACTCCGTGATTGGTGGCGGAATCGGGACGGAAGAATTGACCGATGCCACGCTTTCCATCATCCTCACCACCCCGCTCAACGATGATGATGTGTTGACAATCGATGCGGGTGTTTCCGCTTATACTTCGGCTTCATCAAGCAACATCAACCCATACAACAGTACCGGTGCTTCCGGTGGTGAAGGTGACGACGATGACGACGATGAAGGCAGGGGCAGAAACAACAATGCAAACTCAGCTCCCACCGGCACGCCTTGGGCAGCCTCCTCCGGTGCGTCAAGAAGTGATGAGCTCTTTTATCTGAATGCTTCCTACAGCCACAGTTCGGAGAGCAGGAATTTTATATGGAATACGCATGCTTCTGTTTCCAATGAATATGATTATACTTCCGTCGGTGTAGGAGGTGGGATTTCAAAACTTTTCAATGAAAAAAACACCGAAGTTTCTCTCAATGCAAGTGCTTATTTTGACACATGGCGGCCGATTTATCCAACCGAATTGCACGAATATTCAAAATATGGCAACGGATTCCTCAATCAAGGATTTTTTCAAGGGGTGACGATTTTAGATCAGAACGGAAACGCAACCTCCGCCTATCGTCCAACCGGGTTTAGCCAACACAGCCAAACCAATAGAAACTCCTACGCGGTGACTTTAGGTTTCTCGCAAATACTGACCAAACGGCTGCAAGTGTCGCTCTCGTTGGATGTTTTACTTCAAGACGGTTTACTCGCAACACCATACCACCGAATCTATTTTGAAGACAAACCCAAATTCTATATAGGCAATGCAGCATCCATCCCTTTTTATACCGACCCTCGAAACCAAGACGTTTTCCGATTGGCGGATGATGTAGAACAACTGCCCAACAACCGATTCAAATTGCCGGTAGGCCTACGCGCCAACTATTATATCAATGAAATGCTCACACTCCGAACATATTACCGCTATTATTATGATGATTGGGGTATTACTTCTCAGACGGCAAATGTTGAACTACCCGTAAAAATCACCCGAAGTTTTACTTTGCTTCCTATGTATCGTTACTATAAACAGACACAGGCCGATTATTTCGCTCCTTACAACCAACATTTTTCTACTGAAAAATACTACACCTCCGATTATGATTTGTCTGCTTTTGACAGCAACCAATACGGCATCGGGGCAAGTTACACCGATATATTCACAAAATTCAAAATCGGCACTTTCGGACTGAAAACCATCGACTTACGATACAACAACTACGAACGAAGCGATGGGCTCAATGCCAATATTGTCACATTCGGGCTAAAATTTATTCAAAACTAAAACCCCAAATAAAATCAATTTTTGTTTTCTGATTTTTGCCTTCGGACAAGCCTTTTTATAAACTTGTCCGTGGTGCAAAATCACTTTCAACTACAAACTTGCTATCTTTGCCATATGCTGCATTTGTTTGAAAAAAATATCGAAAATCATTTTCCCGATATCCTCGGAAAAAAAATACTCGTAGCAGCTAGCGGAGGAATCGACAGCATGGTTTTGGTGGACTTACTGATGAAAAGGAAACAAAACATCGCGCTGGCACATGTCAATTTCAAACTGAGAGCAGCCGACTCCGACAAAGACCAAGCGTTTGTCAAAAACTACGCCTTGAAAAAAAATATTCCTTTTTTCACCAAGGAATTTGAGACCAAAACTTTTGCTGAATTCCATAAATTATCCATTCAGGAAGCCGCTCGAAAACTTCGGTACGATTGGTTTGATGAATTGTTGGGTACACATGGTTTTGATTTCATCTTGACCGCGCACCACTTAGACGACAGCCTCGAAACTTTTCTCATTCACCTGAGCCGCGGTACCGGAATCGATGGTTTGCTGGGGATTCCTGAACGAAATGAGAAAATTGTCCGCCCGCTACTCCCATTTTCCAAAGAGGAAATTGTGCAATATGCCAACGCGGGAAACCTCACTTGGCGAGAGGATGTCAGCAACCAATCAGATGCGTATTTGCGCAACCGAATTCGGCATCATGTTGTGCCCGAACTGAAAAAATTGAACGAAGATTTTCTCGGGAATTTTCAAAAAACATTAGGCCAACTTCAGCTCAGCTCATATTTTATCAGAAATCAGGTTGAAGATTTTAAGCGCCATTATTTCATCAAAATAAATGAAACCATCGAAATTCCGATTGACGTTGTTTTGAAATACAAACCCGAAGAAAGTTTTTTGTTTGAATTGTTTAAGCCCTATCATTTCACCGATTGGAAAACTTTGAAAGAACTCTTGGGTGCGCAATCGGGCAAGCAGCTTTTTTCGGCCACGCATCGCTTAATAAAAGATCGCAACAAATTGATAATGATAGAATTGAAAGACGAATCTATTGAAGGTGAATTTTTCATCGAAGGAAACAACACCGAAATCACCCAACCGATTCATCTGGAAATTTCCGATACAAATGCGATTCAAAAAGGAAGCAACTGCGAGATTTATCTTGATAAAAATTCGTTAAAATTCCCTTTAATCCTCAGAAAATGGCAACAAGGAGACTACTTTTACCCTTCCGGAATGAACGGAAAAAAGAAGGTAGGCAAATTTTTCAAAGACGAAAAATTATCTTTGCCTGAGAAAGAAAACGCATGGGTTTTGACTACTAAAAATCAGATTATTTGGATTGTCGGCAAGCGCGCGGACAGCCGGTTTATGGCAAATGAAAACACAGAACATTTAATCCGGATAAGCTATTTCCCTTCCTAACCCTATTAAAAAACTTATGACAAAACTTTTTTCAAATTCGATTAAAAAAATCGTTTCAACCTGCCTGATTTTATTGCCCTTATTCATACAAGCACAAATTTTTCAACCCGTGAAATGGTCGGCATCGACCGAAAACAAAACTGGACAATCGGCAACCATCGTTTTAAAAGCAACCATCGACAAAGGTTGGCATCTCTACGCCCAACACATCGATGAGGGCGGCCCGATTCCGACCGAATTCGAATTTCTAAACCAAAAAGGGAACTACACCTTGATTGGTGAAACATCTGAGGAGAAAGGTATCGAAAATTTTGATGAAATCTTTGAAATGAACATCAAGTATTTTGAAAATGAAGCAGTCTTCAAGCAGCAAATCAAACTGTTGAATAAATCACTCAACGCCGTTGAAGCCGAAGTCACTTTTATGGTTTGCGACGACGCCAAATGCCTGCCGCCGGACACCATCAGTATTCCGATTTCATTGATTGGTGAAACCACTTACCAGAAAGAGGAAAAAGAAACTAAAAGCGTATTCCAAACATCCTTTCCACCAAATACAGATAAAAAAACAACCACCGAGAAACCCGTTCAAACCAGCAAAACCCCACTGAGCAACCAAGGCCTTTGGGCTATCTTTTTTATTGCCTTTCTGTCGGGATTTGCTGCCCTACTCACGCCTTGTGTGTTTCCGATGATCCCGCTCACGGTGAGCTATTTTACCAAGCGCGGTGGTACGCATAGCAAGAGTATTCGCGATGCAGGACTCTATGGATTTTCTATCATCATTATTTACGTGTTGCTCGGCACTTTGGTCACCTGGATTTTTGGTGCCGATGCACTCAACATACTGTCAACCAACTTTTGGTTTAACCTCGTTTTCTTTGCAATCTTGGTAGTCTTCGCACTTTCATTTTTGGGTGCTTTTGAGATTACTTTGCCGTCTTCTTGGGCAAATTCTGCCGACAGGCAAGCAGACAAAGGCGGTGTTTTGGGCATTTTCTTTATGGCACTAGCGTTGGCAGTTGTTTCCTTTTCCTGTACAGGTCCGATTGTCGGCACCTTGTTGGTACAAGCTGCCTCACAAGGCGGATGGGCACCCGTGGTGGGCATGCTTGGTTTTTCATCGGCTTTGGCCTTACCGTTTATGCTCTTTGCACTCTTCCCGAATTGGTTGCAATCCTTGCCCAAATCGGGAGGCTGGTTGAATTCCGTGAAAGTGACCTTGGGGTTTCTGGAGCTGGCTTTGGCATTCAAATTTTTGTCGAATGCCGATTTGGTTTTGCAATTGCATTATTTGGAAAGGGAAACATTTCTGGCCATTTGGATTGCAATTTTTGGTGCGATGGCATTTTACTTGTTGGGCCTGATCAAACTGGCGCACGATCCCGATCAAATAAAGATTTCTGCCGGCAGGCTCAGCCTCGGGCTTGTCACGCTCGCCTTCACACTTTATTTAATTCCCGGGCTTTGGGGTGCGCCACTCAAAATCATCAGCGGTTTTCCACCTCCGATGCAGTACAGCGAATCGCCCAACGGATTTGGTATCAATGTCAGTACAAACAACGAAAAGCTACCCGATGGAGCTGAACACGGACCTCAGAACATTCCCGTATTTACAGATTACGCCATCGCTTTGGCATACGCTAAAAAGGTTAACAAACCGCTGTTGATTGATTTCACCGGTTTCGCCTGTGTCAATTGCCGCAAGATGGAAGAACACGTTTGGTCTAATCCCGCAGTCAATAATATTTTGTCAAACAAAATTGTGCTGGTTTCGCTTTTCGTGGACAATCAGCGAAAACTTCCTGAAAGCGAGCAACATGTGTCGTCAACAACCGGCAAGAAAATAAAAACCATCGGCAACAAATGGAGTGATTTTCAAATTTCAAAATACAAAACTAACGCACAGCCCTACTATGTCTTAGTCAACCTCAAGGAAGAAAGCCTTCTTGAACCGGCTGCTTACACACCCGACGCAAAAGTGTTTGAAGATTGGTTGAATAGAGGGATTGATCATTTCTAAAAATATATTTTCTGTAAAAGTATCTAAACTTCATTTTGAACAATGAAGTTTAATTTATTTCATCATTATAGATAGCAATTTTTGCTCTTTTGTCAAAGAGAAAAATAAATAAGATATATTTGTGTCACACTTCAACATATCTAAAAAATTATAATTCATGAAAAAACTATTGCTTCTATTTATTTGGGCAACTTCCCCCCTGCTCTTGGCGCAAACTTACGATGTCAAAGAACATTACAACAAACAGGAAACCAACATCGTCATGCGTGACGGCATCAAACTGCACACAACGATTTACAGCCCGAAAGATACTTCTAAAAAATACCCGATTTTGTTGCAACGGACACCCTACAGTTGCGCACCTTACGGCTCGGATGAATTCCGAAAAAACATAGGCCCCAATCAAACCCTGGTGCAGGAAGGCTATATTATTGTCTATCAAGACGTAAGAGGGAGATGGAACAGCGAAGGAGTGTATGACAACATGCGGGCTTTTATTCCAAAGAAAAAGAAAAAACAAACCGATGAAGCTTCCGATACCTACGATACGATTGATTGGTTGGTCAAAAAAGTTCCCAACAACAACGGAAACGTGGGTGTTTGGGGTATTTCCTACCCCGGGTTTTATGCCACTTATAGTTTGCTCTCCGGCCATCCTGCTTTAAAAGCCGTTTCACCCCAAGCACCCATCAGCGATTTTTTCTTTGATGATTTTCACCACAATGGTGCTTACTTGTTGAGCTATTGGGTTGCGACCGCGCTTTTTGGCCATGAAAAAACCACCCCAACCACGCAAGATTGGTATCAATTCCCGGATGTCAAAACCAAAGACGGTTATCAGTTTTATTTAGACAATACGCCGCTTTCCAAATTGGACGCATACTACGATGAAACCAATGTGTTCTGGCAACAACTCAAAGACCATCCAAATTACGATGAATTTTGGCAATCACGAGGTATCATACAACACCTCAAAAACATCAAACCGGCGGTGATGTTTGTAGGCGGGCTTTTTGATGCGGAAGATTTGTATGGCCCGCTGAACAGCTATCAAGCCATCGAAAAGAACAGCGCCAATTACAACACCCTCGTCATGGGACCTTGGAGTCACGGTGATTGGGCGCGTGTCCGGGAGCGTCAAGTCGTTGGGAATGTATATTTTGGCGACAACATATCCGAAAATTTTCAAAAGAACGTTGAGACCAAATTCTTTCATCACTTCTTGAAGGAAAACGGCAATTCAAATTCGGGTTTGCCGGAAGCCTATATCTTTGACACCGGCAAAAAAGAATGGTATCAATTTGATCAATGGCCACCCAAAAACATCGAAACCAAAAGTTACTCGATGGCACAGCAAGGAGCGTTTGCGGAATTTGCCACACGTGAGTTTTCTTACCGTGAATTTGTGAGCGACCCGGCAAAACCTGTTCCTTACAACGAAGATATTGAAATTGTTTTCACTCCCCGAAAATACATGACCGATGACCAACGTTTCGCCGCCCGCCGCCCGGATGTGTTGGTTTATGAAACACCTGTACTGGAAAGTGATTTGACCATGGTAGGTGATTTGTTAGCCAAACTCCGCGTGAGTACGACCGGCACGGATGCCGACTGGATTGTGAAAATCATCGATGTGTATCCGGCCGATCATGAAGAATATCCCGAAACGCAAGACCATCTGAAAATGAGCAACTACCATCAAATGGTACGCAGCGAAGTGATGCGCGGAAGATTCAGAAACAACTTCGAAAATCCGGAACCTTTTGTGCCAGATGAAGTTACCGCAGTTGACATCAAACTACAGGATGTGTTGCACACCTTCAAAAAAGGACATAAAATTCAGGTTCAAATTCAAAGTACCTGGTTTCCACTGATTGACATAAACCCGCAGACTTTTGTTCCGAATATTTTCAAAGCCACCGAAAATGATTTTCAAAAACAGACACACCGCGTTTACAATTCATCGACGATTGAATTTCATGTTTTGAAAAATTAATTTAAATAATTTTTCACGCAAAAGCCGCGAAGATTTAAAGCCTCTTTGCGTGCTTTGCTTTTTGTTATGTTGCTTGGCGTGATTCTTTACCAACAAAACAATCGTTTTTTAATATCTTGCAAGCCTTGAAAAAATGACATAAAAATGAATTTAGTAAAAGAATATTTCCAAAAATTATTGGATTTGGCGATTGATTATTCGCCTAAACTATTGGTAGCTGTTCTCCTCTTTTTCGTAGGAATACGCATCGTTCGCACATTGACACGCTTAGTCAAAAAAATGATGATTAAGCGCGAACTCGACCTTACCCTTCAATATTTTTTGGGCAGCCTGATTAACATTTCACTGAAAGTCTTGTTGTTTATTTTGGTAATTGCGCAACTCGGCGTACAGACATCGAGTTTTATTGCTATATTGGGTGCTGCTTCCCTGGCAATCGGTCTGTCTTTGCAGGGTTCGTTGGCCAATTTTGCCGGTGGCGTTTTGATTTTGATTTTTAAGCCATTCAAAGTGGGTGATTTTATCGAGTCGGTTGGCGTGTCAGGAACTGTAAAGGTAATTGGCATTTTCAACACCTTGCTTAATACGGTTGACAATCAATTGGCTGTCATTCCCAACGGCAAACTTTCGAACGATATCATCATCAACTACAACGGTGAAGAAACAAGGCGAAAAAACTTTGTTGTGGGCATTTCATACAATTCCGACATCAAAAAAGCCAAGGAAATCCTATTGGCATTGTCATACGAACACCCCAAGGTATTGAAAGAGCCGGAACCGGCTGTTTTCGTAGCGGAATTGGGAGATAGTTCGGTGAACTTATCGCTTCGGATTTGGGTGAAAAACGAAGATTTTTGGGAGGTAAATTTTTATCTCATCGAAGAGGCCAAACTCCGGTTCGACCAAGCGGGAATCGAAATTCCGTTTCCGCAGCGCGTCTTTCACCAAGCCAAATAATTTTCGGGAAGTCGCCATTTTTTTCCATCTTTGCTAAAACCTTTTTAGATGTCGAAAACTTCCAAGCAATTTGATGAAATTGCCAAGCAATGTGCCGATTTGTTCGAGAAAAAACTCAAAGATTACGGTGTGGCTTGGCGGATTTTGCGTTTACCATCGCTGACCGATCAGATTTTTATCAAAGCACAAAGAATTCGCACGCTTCAAGAAAACGCTGTCAGAAAGGTCGATGAAGGCGAACCCTCTGAATTTATCGGTATCGTCAATTATTCGGCTATCGCACTGATTCAGTTAGGCCTCGGCGTGGCACAACAACCCGATTTGAAACCTGAAAAAGCATTACAGCTTTACAAAGAAAAAATTGCTGAAGCCAAAGCATTGATGTTGGATAAAAACCACGATTACGGAGAAGTTTGGCGCGATATGCGCATCAGCTCCCTGACAGATTTGATTTTGCAAAAACTCTTGCGCGTTAAGCAAATTGAGGACAACGCCGGCAAAACTTTGGTTTCAGAAGGTTTGAAAGCCAATTATCAAGACATGATAAACTATGCCGTTTTTGCTTTGATTTTGATGAACAAAACTACGAGCGAAGCTTGAAATTTTGTGGCTTCATTTCTTTGCGGAACAGTAGTATCTTTAAGAAAAAGAAGTCAAGTTCAACCTTGCCTTTCCATTCATTTATCAATCTAAAAAAATCTTTATCCGTTTCTAAAAAGAATACTTTTGAATCGTTGGAAAGTCTATTTTTGATTGGATAGATTAACTCCAAATCGATTGATTTCACATCTACAATCAGCCAATCGGTTGATTTTAATTCATTTTCAAAAACAAATTTATCATCCGGTTTTATTTGCAAAAACCAAATTTCTTGAAATATACCCTCCAAAAAATCAAACATGTTTTGATGATTGTTGCCCATCCAAACTAACTGATTGGGCTTGTAGAAGTTCAATAGTTTGATAAGCAATCGCATTCTTTTTCGATTAAAATAAGAAAATTCTCTAAATCTTTTGTTAGTCATAAAAAGATACTCAACCCCTTGTTGATTGAATACCGCTTTTTCCATCAGTTCATAGACAAAAGGGGAGTGAATGCCATGCCGGTTGTAGGCCCGTATCCAAAACCAAAAATAGCGTAGCCGTTCGCTCATCAAGCTTCCGATTTTTCGAGTAATTCGAGCCATCTCATTTCGATTTCTTCAATTTGAAGGGTGGTGGCATTGAGTTTTTTAGAATTTTCGGCGATTGCCTCAGCGGATAAGTTTTCGTTGAGAAAAAATGTTTCGATGGTTGTTTTCTCCCTGTTCAACCGTTCTATTTCTTGCTCAATTTGTTTGATTTCTTTTTGTTCGGCAAAAGTCAATCCCGATGACGATGCCTTTTTTTTCTCGTTTTGATTGGTTTTTTGATACGGCTGTTTTTCGGAAGGCGTACTGTCTTCATAACTGCGGAAATCCGAATAATTCCCGGGGAAATCTTCCACCTCTGCATCACCTCTGAATACAAACAAGTGGTCAATGATTTTGTCCATAAAATAGCGGTCGTGCGACACCACGAGCAAGCAGCCGGGATAGTCGAGCAAGAAATTTTCGAGCACGTTCAAGGTGATGATGTCGAGGTCGTTCGTGGGCTCATCGAGTATCAAAAAATTGGGGTTTTGAATCAGCACCGTGCACAAATAGAGTCTTTTTTGCTCGCCTCCGCTGAGTTTTTCGACAAAGTCGTATTGCTTTTTGCGGTCGAATAAGAACCGTTCCAATAATCCTTCGGCAGAAATTTGACGGCCTTTTTTGAGGGGAATATAATCGCCGTACTTCCGGATGACTTCAATGACTTTCTCTCCGGGTTTGATGTCGATGCCTGATTGGGAATAATAGCCAAATTTGATGGTTTCGCCAACCATAATTTTGCCCGCATCGGCCGCAAATGCTTGCGTAATAAGGTTGAGGAAAGTGGTTTTTCCGGTTCCGTTTTTGCCGATAATCCCGATGCGTTCACCCGGGAGAAAGGCGTAGTTGAACTTATGTAGTATCCTGTTTGTGCCATGTGAAAAGCAAACCTGGTGCAGCTCGACCACCTTGTTTCCCATGCGTTCCATGTTGATTTCCAACTCTACACGGTGTTCTTTTCGGCGTTGTTGTGCCTTTTCTTTGATGACATAAAAATCGTCAATCCGCGATTTTGATTTGGTTGTCCGCGCTTTAGGTTGGCGGCGCATCCAATCGAGTTCTTTCAAAAACAGGTTTTTTGCTTTGTCTGTACTCGATTGTTCCTGCTCGATTCGCGCTTCCTTTTTCTCGAGGTACTGGGCGTAATTTCCTTTGTAAGTGAAAAGTTTGCCTTGGTCTAGTTCAATCATTTCGTTGCACACCCTTTCCAAAAAATACCGATCGTGGGTGACCATAAACAAGGTCATGTTCTCTCTCGCAAAAAACTGTTCGAGCCATTCGATCATTTCCAAATCGAGGTGATTGGTAGGCTCATCGAGCAAAAGTAAATCCGGTTTTTTGAGCAATGCAATAGCCAAAGCCAATCGTCTTTTTTGACCACCCGAAAGCGTTTTGACCTTTTGATTCAAATCATCCAACTTGAGTTTGGAAAGAATCTGCTGGTATTGTGATTCAAAATCCCAAGCCTGGCTGGCATCCATTTTTTCAAAAGCTTTTTGATAGGCATCTGCATTGTCCATGTTTTGAAGCGCATGTTCGTAATCTGCAATGATCTTCAAAATCGGATGCCCAGAAGACAAAATAGCCTCTTCGACCGAGCAGTTTTCAGGCAAAATAGGGTCTTGTGGAAGATAGGAAATAGTGATTCCTTTTCTGGAAATCACCTGACCTGTATCCGGATTATCAACACCGGCCATGATTTTGAGGATACAAGTTTTGCCCGAGCCATTCTGCGCGATGAGTGCAATTTTTTGTCCTTTGTTGATTCCGAAAGAAATATTTTCGAAAATAACGCGTTCGCCAAAAGACTTTGAAATATTTTCTACAGTAAGGAGATTCACTTTTTAAAATTTTGAACAAATTTAGACATAAATGGCTGTTTGAATCGAATTAGTTTTTAATATTGTCGATTTAGAGAGTATATTTGTTGCAGACTAAACACAACACAAAAAATAATGCATTTAAAAAATCTACTGATTTTTTTATTTTTAATTAGTGCCCTTTCATCGTGCATATCGACCAAACAACTTACCCTACTTTCAGAAGAGGAAAGTGTTGCGAACGATTCCACCCATGTTTATCAAACCCAAAAAACCCCTTATAAAGCGCAAATCGGTGATGTTTTGAGCATTACAGTAAAAACAACCGACCAAAATTTGGCTCAACTTTTTAATCCGGTCAGCAATTCAGAAGCAAATATTGGAAATTCGACTTCAGGTAGTTATTTCAATGGATTTTCGGTCGATTTACATGGCAACATCCGCATTCCTACTTTGGGTGAAATCAATGTTTTGGGTTTTACCTTAGATGAAATTCGGGTGAAGATAGAATCTTTGCTGTTAAGAGATTACTTTAAAACTGAAGCAAGTTTTTTTGTAACGGTAAAGCTATCCGGTTTCAAGTTTACCGTAACCGGAGAGGTGGGGTCGCCCGGAACGAAGTCACTTTTACAAGACCAACTCAACATCATCGAAGCTTTGGCAAATGCCGGAGAGGTAAGTTTTACAGGAAACAAACGAGATGTTAAAATTATTCGCCAATACCCCGAAGGGCAAAAAATACACAGTATCGACTTGACCAAAGCAACAGCTTTTCAATCGCCCTATTTTATGTTGAAACCCAATGACATCATTTATGTCAGACCTTTGAAGCAGAAATCGTTGGGGACGGGAACTACCGCTGTACAATCGTTATCGACCATTCTGACCGTGCTTACGCTATTAACCACTACCATCTTATTGACCACCCGATAAAATGCTCGACGAAAATTTTTCAATATCGGAACACAAATCAAATTTTGATTTTAAGTCTTTCTTAATCAAAGTCTTGAGTTACTGGAAACTGTTTTTAATCTGTATTATCATTGCATTTGCTATTGCCTACAACAGCAATATCCGCAAACAATCTATATACAGAATGGACACCTGGATAACTATCAAAGATGAACAGAATCCTTTTTTTACCTCAAATACCAGCCTGGTATTTAACTGGGGCGGAACAACGGACAAGGTTCAGACAATGATGACGACCATCAAATCTCGTTCGCACAACGAGAAAGTGGTTGACAAGCTCAATTTTTTTGTAAATTATACCAAAGAGGCAAAACACTACAAGGAAGATGTTTACAAACAAACCTCTTTCTATTTGGAAATTGAAAAATCGAATCCGCAGTTGCTCGGCAAAGAACTTGAGCTTATTTTATTGGATAACAATCGGTTTGAGTTGCGTGCAAATTTTGAAAACACTTTGATAACAGCGCAGAATTATCAAACCAAAGAAATCGTAAAAATTCCGATTGAAACCGGCGAATTCAAACAAATTTTTTCTGCAGATGAGCCCGTCAATCTTCCTTTTGTGTCATTTACTTTACGGACTTTGGGGAACAAACTTCCGATTGGAGAAAATTATTTGATTAGTTTTTCAAATTTTGATGCGGTAGTCAATCAATTCAAAAACATACAAGTAGAACCTGAGAACAAGAATTCTTCAGTTTTGGTGATGAGCTTGACGGGAACGAACAAAGCCAAATTGGTCGATTATCTCAACGCGAGTGTAGATGTATTGAAAGAAGACCAACTGCGTCGAAAAAACCTATTTGCAACTAATACCATTAATTTCATTGACAGCAGCCTGACCAATGTTTCTATAAATTTAAAATCTGTTGAAGAGGAGCTGAATACATTTAAAAAGCAGAACAAGATTTACGACATCTCTGTCGAAGGGACAAAAATTTCGAATAAACTCACCGAACTGGATGTCGAGATAACCCAAATCGATCAGAAATTATCATTTTATGAGAATTTGGAAAAATATTTGAAGAGCAACAAAGACTATACCCAAGTGCCTGCACCGGCATCGGCGGGTATTGACGACCCAAATATTATTTCCGGCATATCCAGTATCATTCAGTATTCAATAGAGCGATCCGGCTATGAAGCAACCGTGCGGAATGATGCACCTATATTTACGGAACTTGATCGGAAGATAAATGCCATTAAAAATGTATTGTTTGAAAGCATCAAATCTAATCGGGAGATTATTCAACTTCAGCGGATAAATATCCAACGGGAACTCTATCAAGTAGAATCTGAAATGCGAAACCTTCCCGAAGATCAGCAAAAACTTCTAGGCATACAGAGGCGTTTTAACATCAGTGATGAATTATACAATACCTTTTTGCAAAAACAGAGTGAGGCAGAAATTGTCCGTGCCGCAAATGTCTCGGATATTTTGGTCATAGATTCTGCCAAAGACACAGGCAATGGTCCGATAGGCCCAAACACACGCCTCAACTACTTGATGGCACTGTTCATCGGAAGTATATTACCCATCACATTTGTGTTCATCTTGGTGTTTATGGACACCAATATTCACAACCCGGATGAATTGAGCAAGATATCGAATTTACCCCTATTAGGCGTTGTGGGCAGAAGCAAACACAAAAATCTTGCGGTACACAGCAATTCTCGTTCGGCAGTTGCGGAAGCATTTAGAAGCATTCGTTCGAGCCTTCAGTTTGTTTACAGCAGGCAAAAAATAGAAGGTAGCAAAACACTTTTAGTTACTTCCTCGGTGAGTGGTGAAGGAAAAACATTTTGTTCTATCAATCTGGCAACTGTTTACGCGCTCAGCGGTAAAAAAACCTTGTTGATAGGAATGGATTTGAGAAAACCGAAAATCAGTGTTGAATTTGAATTAGAAAATGATATCGGGGTAGTGAATTATTTGATTGGTCAAGCAACTATTGAAGAGATTATCAAAAAAACGAAGATAGAAAATCTAGATTTGATAGGCTCCGGGCCGAATCCTCCCAATCCGTCTGAGTTGATTATCGGCGAGCAAACAGAATCGTTGTTTAAAATTCTTTCAGAAAGATACGATTATATCATCATAGACTCGCCACCAATCGGGTTGGTTTCGGATTCGATGGAATTGTCAAAATATGCCGATGCCGTGGTATTTGTCGTACGACAAGATTACACCAAAAAAGACATGCTTCAGGGAATTAATTTAAAACAAAAAGAAGGCTTGTTTAAAAATATTTCCTTCCTCTACAACGACTTCCAATCTAAGGCAAAATACGGATATGGATACGGGTACGGCTACGGCTACGGGTACGGAACCTATGGAAAAGGATATCATGATGAAGAAAAGGAAACCTCCAAGACTAAAATATTTTTGAAAAAATTGAGAAAAAAGTTCATAAGAAAATGAAAAAAGAAAGTGATTGGCTATATGAAATAACACCCCATCAAAGTCTTTTTTCGCTCCGCTTGGGTGAGGTGTGGCGTTACAGGGATTTACTTTTTTTGTTTGTCAAACGTGACATCATAACAGTTTACAAACAAACCATTTTAGGGCCGCTTTGGTTTCTGATTCAACCGGTGATAACATCCATTGTACAGTTTTTTGTGTTTGGAAAATTGGCGGGGATTCCCTCGGATGGCTTGCCCTATTTTCTGTTTGCATTAGCAGGAAACACACTTTGGTTTTATTTTTCCACTAGTTTTTCAGCTACATCTGGCACTTTTAGGTCAAATCAAAATTTGTTTGGAAAGGTTTATTTTCCGAGGGTTATTATGCCCATTTCGGCAACCATCTCAAACCTTTTCAAATTCGGGATTCAATTTTTGTTTTTTGTGTTGACAATTGTCTATTTCAAATACAAAGGATTTGAAATCCATCCAAATTTACACATACTTTTGCTGCCGCTTCTTTTACTAGCGATGGCGTTAATTTCATTGGGTTTGGGCATGATTATCAGCGCAATGACCAGCAAGTACAGAGACCTCAGCTTTTTAGTTTCGTTTGGTGTCCAGCTCTTTATGTATGTAACACCGGTGGTTTATCCGGCTTCACTCATCTTGAAAAAATTGCCGGAAAATCTTAAGATATTGGTCTATTTGAACCCGCTAACCGGTATTTTAGAAACTTTCAAATATGCATTTTTGGGACAGGGGGCTTATTCGGTTTTCGGACTAGTTTACAGCTTGATTTTTGGCCTATCCATCTTCTTTTTCGGATTGATTGTTTTTAATCGGATTGAACGAAAATTCATAGATACTGTATAGGGAGCTTCTTATTTATCATTGTTTTCCGGTAAAAATAATTGACTAAAAATAGCATCCTACAACATCACTGTTAGTTTATACTTTTGATTTTGAACGCAAAAAGATGTCAACCAATTTTTAACATCACTTACCTCGTTAATCTTTTATTTAGCTAAATTCTTTTTGGGTTGTTGCAGCTGTCATCCCGCTTCAGCGGGATGCAATTGATGAATTGGGGCTGGCTTTAGCCAAATTGAATGTGCTTAAATTGCTTTCCTATCGATTTTTTGTCCTTGAAGAATTTGTTTTTAGTCACATCGGAACAGACTATCGGCAGAGATGTTTGCCATAGCAAAAGGAAGCTCTATTGATGCAAAAATGTTGCATAAACCTTGAGATCGCAGGGGTTCGGACATTTCGTCTAACTTTTATCGGACAGCAATGGTTACTTTTCTTTTAAGTCCAAATTTTCTAATATATTGAGTAGCCCCAATTGGCTTTTCAAGAAGATGGAAGACAAAAAGTACAACACAAAGATAATGGGAACGGCCAAATATTTTAAGGCAATAATCAAAACAAGAGACACCGCTACAAATACATATCTCGCCCAATTGTACTTAAAGCCGTTTGTATCCTTTTTTAAAGAAAATAAACGTATAGAGGAATTCAGCAGATAGGCACTTAAAAAAGTAATACCCAACAAAACCCATGAATTTCCCAAAGCAAAACCTATCCAATTTGTGGGATTGGAATCCCAAATAAGGGGAAGAGAACAAATAAGCAAGGCATTGGCGGGCGTTGGCAATCCTATGAAATACTTTTGTTGGCGCTTGTCTATGTTAAACCTTGCCAATCGATATGCAGACGCAAAAGTGATTATAAAACCCAACATGGGCAGCGTCGGGACTATATCAAAACCATTTTCGGAAGTGGTATTCCTTAGATAGAAATGAAAAAAACTCATGCTGTAATTAGACTCCGCTTGGCTCCAAAAAAGTAGGTGAAACATCACGATTCCGGGAACCATCCCGCTGGTAATGACATCTGCAAGTGAATCCAATTCTTTTCCCAAATTAGAACTCACATTCAACATCCGGGCTACATAGCCATCAAAAAAGTCGAAAAATATACCCAAACAAACAAACATCAACACCAACTCCATCTGCCCCAACACTGCATGCAGTAAGGCCATGATGCCGCTAAACATGTTAAGCAAAGTCAATAAATTAGGGATATGCTTGTCGTATTTAAACATTTAGGAAAAATCTGTGTTCGCTATTATTTTTTGTTGTAGTTACAATATCAGAATGCTAAATTAGTTATTTAATTTAAAAATTATAAGATATTTGCAACCAATACAAAATTTATTGAAAAAACTTTTACTTCTTGGACTTTGTAGCGTTTTTCAGACAGCAATGTTTGCACAGACGGCACGCAAATACTCCAACGAGTTTCTTAATATTGGTGTGGATGCGGCCGCCTTGGGCATGTCAAACGCAGTTGTGGCTCACACCAACAATGTCAATTCGGGTTATTGGAACCCGGCGGGTTTGATTCAACTCGAAGACCAAGAAATGTCGCTGATGCATGCCAATTACTTCGCGAACATCGCCAATTATGATTACGGTGCTTTTGCCATGCCTTTAGACGACCGAAGCGCGATTGCCTTCTCTCTCATCCGTTTTGGCGTTGATGACATTCTAAATACAACCGAGCTCATTGACAGTGACGGAAACATCGACTTTAACCGTATCAAACTTTTTTCGGCAACCGATTGGGCATTTACATTTTCTTATGCAAGAAAACTTCCGGTACAAGGTTTTAATTACGGGGTAAACGCAAAAGTCATCCGGCGTATCATTGGCGATTTTGCATCAGCCTGGGGTTTTGGCTTTGACTTAGGCGTGCAATACGAAACCGATGGATGGCAATTTGGGCTGATGGTACGCGACATCACCACCACTGTCAACTCCTGGACTTTTGACCAAAAAGAATTTGAAAAAATACGCGATGCCATCCCAGGGCAAAATCAAGATACTCCCGAGAGTACAGAGGTCACCATTCCAAAAGCACAACTCGGCATTGCCCGGCTTTTCGAGATTGGAAGAGACTATGAACTGTTGACCGAGATTGATTTAAACGTCCGCTTTGCAGAAACCAATGACATCATATCGAGCTCATTTGCGTCAATTGACCCTGCTATCGGATTTGAATTCAACTACCTCAACATGGCTTTTTTGCGATTAGGTGCGGGTAATTTTCAGAATGTAAAGCAACTCAATGGCAGTGAGGAAGTGAATTTCCAACCCAATTTCGGGGTTGGTTTTCAATACAAAGGAATACAAATCGATTATGCACTGACTGATATCGGTGACCAAAGTGTGGCTTTGGTATCCAACGTGTTTTCACTGCGCATTGACTTGGGTGTTTTCAGGTAAATAATTTTCTAAAATGATAGACAAAGTTTGAGTTGATGAAAAATGCTTTATTGTCTATACTATCCGGTTTACTGTTGGCATTGAGTTGGCCGACTTACGGTTTTACGTCTTTGATTTTTATCGGGTTCGTTCCACTTTTGATACTCATTTACAATCTTCAGCAAAGCGATTCGAAACGAAAAGGTTTGAGAATTTTTCTTTTTGCCTATTTGACTTTTCTGATTTGGAATTATATCACCACCAACTGGCTCCGAAACTCTACTGAAATTGGCGGTTGGTTTGCCATCTTAGTAAACAGCCTTTTGATGGCTGCTTTAATTTTAATTTATTACCGGCTTCAAAAGAAAACCAACCTAAAAACCGGACTCGTTTTTTGGATTGCTTTTTGGATTGCTTTTGAAAAATTCCACCTCTACTGGGATTTTTCCTGGCCTTGGCTCAACCTCGGAAATGTGTTTGCTACCTCCACCCATTGGATTCAGTGGTATGAATACACCGGAAGTTTTGGCGGCAGCCTCTGGGTTTTGGCTGTCAATGCAATGCTGTTTTTCTTGTGGGCACACCGAAAAGATTATACACCAAAATTCCTTTTCAAAAAATCGATGGTTGTTTTTGTTTTTTTAATTGTTCCTATTGTCATTTCTCGTTTGATAGAAACCAATTATCAAGAAAAAGGGGAAACAGTTGAAGTCATCGCGCTTCAACCCAACATCGACCCATACACGGAAAAATACAGCCAAGGCAATCTAGATTTTTTTGAACTTTTTGCAGGCTTGACGAAAGACCAGATTACCTCAAATACCGACTTTATCGTAGCACCCGAAACCTTTTTTGCCAAAGGCGAACAATTGGATTTACTACCCCAATCGCCAATGGCTTACAAACTCAACCAATTTGTCAGTAACTACCCCAAAATCAATATAATCACGGGTGTTTCACTTATACAAGTTTTCAACAATCCATACGCGGGCGGCGAACAAACCAACCAATACAACGAAAATACTTGGTACAACGATTACAACTCCGCTTTGTTTATCAACCAAAAAAAATCGGGTGAACTTTATCACAAATCCAAATTGGTCGTAGGGGTGGAAACCATTCCTTACCCAACAGTTTTTAAATTCCTACTCGGCAACTTTATGATAGATTTAGGCGGAACACTTGCCGTCAAAACAACCCAAAAAAACAGAGGCATTTTCGTTTCGGCAGATGGGCAATTGAAGGCAGCTCCCATCATTTGCTACGAATCTGTCTATGGTGAATTTGTCACCGGGTACGTTCAAAACGGCGCCAACTTTCTGACTATCATCACCAACGATGCTTGGTGGGGAGAAACCCAAGGCCACAAACAACATCTCAACTACGCGCGGCTGAGAGCCATCGAAACGAGAAGAAGCATCGCGCGTTCTGCAAACACAGGTATCTCGGCTATCATCAACCAAAAAGGAGAAATTACTTCAAGCCTAGCTTACAACAAAAAAGGTGTTTTGAAGGGCTCACTTTTGACGAATGACAAACTGACTTTCTACACTCGTTATGGCGATTATATCGCTCGGATTGCCATTTTTGTTTCCTTATCAACCTTGCTAATCGCTGTTTTCAGACGAAAAAGGTTTGGTGAATTCAACTAATAATCAATCTATTTTACCAACGCGAACTTAGCCGGTTGTTTGTTGCGATGCTTCCACCGGCGATGTGTCCACAGATAAAATTCAGGATTTTCCCTGATTTGTCCTTCGAGTATATTCAGATACTTATCTGTGATTTCAAACGCTCCGGCTTTTGTTGATTCTTCACAAATTGGAATCAAGGTTGCTTCGTAATAACCTCGTTTTATTTTCTTTACTTTCATGTAGATGACTGCTAAATCATACCGTTTGGCCAAGTTTTCTGCACCCGTGTAAACCGGTGATTTGATTCCCATAAAATCCCGCCAATATTTGGCGCGCCTCCAAGAAGGCGACTGGTCGCTGACCATAGCGTAAATCCCTAATACATTGTTTTTTTGGTTGTTGACGATGATTCCTGCGGTTTGTCCTGCAGTCATCAATTTGGCGTTGAATTTGGCTCGAATGCGCTTTACCAAACGGTCAAAATAAGGGTTGACAATCTTTTGATAAACCCCATAGGTCTCCAAGTTGATTTGTGTACCGAGTATCGTCATCCACTCCCAACTTGCGTAATGCGAACACAACATGATGATACTTTTGTTTTTCTTTTCCAAATCATGCACGACTTCTGCGTTGGTAAACACAAAACGCTTTTTCATCTGCTTTTCTGAGATGGTCAGCGATTTGATCATTTCTAAAAACATATCGCACATGTGGCTGTAATATTTCCGCTGAATCTGCTTGATTTCCGCATCACTTTTCTCCGGGAAAACCAATTGGAGGTTGTTCCAAACCGTCCGTTTTCTATATCCAACCACATGATAAACAATAAAATAAAACACATCCGACATCTTATAAAAAAGAAAAAACGGCAACTTAGAGATTAGCCACAATATCGGGAAGGCAACAATATATCGGAACAGTTTCAAAGTCAGATTATTTTTGGGCAAATATATGCTATATTTGATTTTTAAAGAATTTTCTGTTTACATCCATGATTTACGCCTATATCTTAATAGCCCTCAACATATTGGTTTCCTCCAAGGGCTTCAATGATTATTCCTTTTTTGAAAAATACAAATTCAACATCGCTTCGGTGCGCGGAGGCGAACAAATCCGGATCTTATCTTCCGGTTTTTTGCACGTCGATTGGGCACATCTGCTGTTTAACATGTTGACCTTTTACTTTTTTGTAGATGTCATCAATCGTATTTTAGGTGAATGGCAGATGGCAGTCATCTATTTTGTGAGCTTGGTGGTCGGCAATCTATTGACATTGGCACTTCATAAAAACGAATCCAATTACAGTGCGGTCGGAGCCAGCGGAGCCGTTACCGGTATCTTGTATGCGGCTATCTTGTTACAACCCGGAATGAGTTTAAACTTATTGTTTATACCCATCCCAATCCCCGCCTATTTGTTCGGTATCTGTTATCTGCTGTATTCGATTTACGGGATGAAACAACGAACCGACAACATCGGGCACTCGGCACATTTTGGCGGTGCTATCGGTGGCTACGCCATGGCACTCTTCTTTGCGCCCGGACTGATACAGCAAAACTTGTTGATGGTGATTTTATTAGCCATCCCCATAGTTATTTTATTTGTGATGCATAAAACAGGAAAATTATAATTTGATACAACAGCCGTGTACGCCATAATCGATATAGAAACCACCGGAGGTAAGTTCAATGAGGAGGGAATTACCGAAATCGCTATCTACAAATTTGACGGGCAGGATGTCATCGATCAATTCAGTTGCCTGATAAATCCTGAAAAACCGATTCAACCTTTTGTGGTCAACCTGACCGGAATCAATCAAAATATGCTTCGTTCAGCGCCGAAATTCTATGAAGTCGCCAAACGTATCGTAGAAATAACGGAAGGCTGTGTTTTGGTCGCGCACAATGCCGTTTTCGACTACCGCGTCTTGCGGATGGAATTTGACCGTTTGGGCTATCCGTTTGAGCGAAATACCCTCTGCACCGTTGAGCTTTCTAAATTTTTGATACCCGAAATGCAATCCTACAGCCTGGGAAAATTGGTGCGCGCACTCGGAATCCCGATGAGCGACCGACACCGCGCCACCGGCGATGCTATGGCTACCGTCAAGCTGTTTAAACTGCTGTTGGACAAAGACCAAGAAAAACAAATTTTGAAAGCCCTGGTGCGCTCGCAACCCATCCGGCAGATTGAACCCAAATTGCTACAAATTCTTGACCAACTACCCACTGAAACCGGTTTGTATTATTTTCACCGAGAAGACGGCGAACTAATTTATATCGGGAAAAGCAAGAACATCAAAAAACGGGTGACACAGCATTTTACCGGACAAAACAGGAAGTCGAAAAAAATTCAACAATTTGTTGCAGCGGTCACTTTCGAAACCACCGGCAGCGAACTCATCGCCCTGCTTAAAGAAAGCCAAGAGATAAAAAAGAATAAACCTATTTTCAACGTGGCTCAACGAAAAACATTTTTTGGCTTTGCACTCTACAATCAGCTAAACAAAGAAGGTTACCAATGCTTGTCTATCGAAAAAAACGACGGCAGGAAAAAGAATATCACAACTTTCACAAGCTATGAAGAAGGCAGGAGTTTTCTCTTCAAATTGGCTGAAGAACATCACCTCTGCCAAAAATTATTGGGTTTGTATCCGGACTCGGGAGCTTGTTTTGCTTACCAAACCAAAAATTGTTTGGGAGCTTGTATTTGTGAAGAGCCTGCCGAGCTTTACAATCAACGACTACTCAAAGCAATCGAAAAATTTCAATTTCAGAACAAAAACTTGTTACTCATCGACCGAGGCAGAAGCCACGATGAAAAAGCTGTGATTTTAATTGAAAATGGCGATTACAAAGGTTACGGTTTCTTTCATTTGAATTATCAGATCCAACACATTGATGTGCTCCGCAGCCTGATCACACCCATGGAAAACAACCGCGATACCCTTCGCATCATCCATGCTTTTATACAGAAAAAACGAGGCATCAAAATTATAGTGTTTTGAAATGTTCATATCTTTACAGCACCCTAATTAAATCAAAATATGTTTGTGTCTAAGCAAAAAATCCATGATATCATCTTCGAAGCCGATACGCGATTGGGTAAACTGTTTGATGTCGTATTGATTATCCTCATCCTGTTGAGTGTTTTGGTTGTCGTACTCGAAACTGTTTCCGGCTTAAAACTCAGATATACCAACTGGTTTACTGTTTTGGAATGGATTTTTACTGGTTTGTTTACTTTGGAATATATCTTGCGGATATATGTGCTAAAAAAACCAATCAAATACATCTTAAGCACTTATGGGATTATCGATTTAATCGCTATCATCCCTCTTTATTTGACGTATTTTGCATCGGGTGCTCAGGTGTTGATGAACTTTAGGATACTGCGTTTATTAAGAATTTTTAGAGTTCTTAAGCTTGTCAAATTTATTGGTGAGGCAAACACATTGAAAAATGCGCTGAAAGCCAGCAGAAACAAAATAGCCATCTTTATCTACACGATTGTTATTTTGTGTGTCATCATAGGGACTATTATGTATTTGATAGAGGGAGGGGCAGGCGGATTCACCAGCATTCCCAAAAGCATCTATTGGACAATTGTGACGCTTACTACGGTTGGCTATGGCGACATCGCACCAACAACCGCGTTGGGTCAATTTTTGGCCTCAATCACCATGATTTTAGGCTATGGAATCATCGCAGTGCCCACCGGTATTGTAACCTCAGAAATGACCAAACAACATAAAAGCGTTGCCTCCAACACCCAACATTGTTCTTTTTGTGGGAACGAAAATCATTTGAACAAAGCCAAATTTTGTCATGCGTGCGGAAACTTACTCCATGAAAAAACCTAAGCTACTCGTTGTACTTATCGGACCGACAGCCATCGGAAAAACTGCCTTGGCAATCAGGCTTGCAAGGCATTTTGATACAGAAATTATTTCAGCCGATTCGCGCCAATTTTTTAGAGAGATGAAAATCGGAACGGCTGCGCCTTCGCCTATTGAATTGAAAAAAGTTCTTCACCATTTTATCGGACATAAAAGCATCTCAGACGAATATTCAGTGGGGCACTTTGAAAACGAATCCATTCCACTGATAAACAGTTTATTTGAAAATAAAAAAACTTTGATTTTGGTGGGTGGTTCGGGTTTGTACATCGATGCCGTGTTGTTTGGTTTGGATAGATTTCCTGCAATAAACCCGGAATACCGACTTCAATTAAACACACTTTTGCAGGAAAAAGGAATTGAAACTTTGCAAAATCTCTTACAGCAAAAAGACCCCGTTTATTTTGGTAAAGTAGATAGAGACAATCCACATCGGTTGATTCGGGCATTGGAAGTTTGTCTTTCATCGGGCAAACCCTATTCGGCCTTTTTGAATCAAAAAAAAACCGCCCGGCATTTTCAACCACTCATCATTGGATTGCAAACCGAACGAAAAAAGCTCTATGAACGCATCAACAAGCGGGTCGATCAGATGGTTTCGGATGGGCTCGAAAATGAGGCAAAATCACTCTATCCGAACAAACAATTGAATGCACTTCAAACGGTGGGCTATCAAGAATTTTTCGATTTTTTTGATGGGGCAATCACCCGAGAAAAAGCCATCGAAAGTATTAAACAAAACACAAGAAGATTTGCTAAAAGACAAATAACTTGGTTTAAAAAGTATGATGCTACTTGGTTTGACGGCAATTCTGAAAATTATCAGGCTATCATCGAATTCGTTCAACATAAAATTTCATAAATTCAACCAAAATTTCACGAAGTGTTGAAGCATCCATTCATAGAAATTTCCGGCAGAAAGATAGGGCTTGATTATCCGCCTTTGGTCATTGCCGAAATCGGGATAAACCACGAAGGCAGTTTACTCGTTGCCAAGGAGATGGTAGATGCTGCCAAAAGAAGCGGTGTTGAGGTGGTCAAACACCAAACCCACATAGTCGAAGACGAAATGGCCGGAGCTGCCAAAAAGGTTATTCCGGGCAATGCCGATATTTCTATTTATGAAATCATGCGCCGTTGTGCTTTGTCAGAAAGGGACGAAAAAGCCTTGAAAAACTATGTGGAAAACCTCGGGATGATTTTTATCTCCACCCCTTTTTCAAGGGCTGCAGCAAACCGGCTCGAAGCGATGAACGTTCCTGCATATAAAATAGGAAGTGGCGAATGCAACAACTATCCACTGCTAGAACACATTGCAGGTTTTGGAAAGCCTGTTATTTTGAGTACAGGCATGAACACAATTGAAAGTGTGCGGAAAGCGGTTGAAATTTTTGACAAACAAGATGTTCCCATTGCTTTGCTGCACACCACCAACCTCTATCCGACTCCTCCGCATTTAGTCCGTTACGGCGCAATGGTTCAACTACACGAAGCTTTTCCGGACAAAGTGTTTGGTTTGTCTGACCACACGCTTTCCAACCATGCCTGTTTTGGAGCAGTAGCTTTGGGCGCATCGATATTAGAACGTCATTTTACCGATCACCTACAGCGCACCGGCCCAGACATCGTTTGCAGTATGGACAAAAAAGCCTGTGCGGAACTCATCGAAGGAAGCAAGTTGATTTGGCAGATGCGTGGCGGCGAGAAAAAACCAAGCCTTGAAGAACAAGTAACCATCGATTTTGCGTTTGCCTCGGTTTGTACCATTGCTCCCATCAAAAAAGGAAAAAAGTTTTCCAAAGAAAACCTTTGGGTGAAACGTCCCGGAACAGGTGAGATTTTGGCAGAACACTATGAGCAGATAATTGGGAAAGAAGCAAATAAAGACTTGGCTTCGGATGTTTTATTAAGCTGGAAAGACGTAAGTTAAAAATCGTATTTTCGTTCGAGTGCATAACGCATGAGTTCGCCCGAGCCTTGCAGCCCCAATTTGCTAATCATGTTTTTGCGGTGCGTTTCCACGGTAGTACGTCCGATGAAGAGTTTTTCTGAAATTTCGATGTTGCTCAATCCTTGTCCGACGAGTTTTAAAATTTCGAGTTGCCGCTGTGAAAGCGGTTCTTCACCCGTTTTGTTTATATTTCTTGAATCCTGATTGCCGGTATTGACACCTGCGTCAAAATAGAGTCTGCCGGCTGCCACTTTGTAGATGGCTTCTTTCACTTCTGCCAAACCCGAATTTTTGAGTAAGTAGCCCGAAGCACCGGCTTCTACCATTTGCCTGACTGCTTCGTCCTGATCGAACATGCTGAAAGCTATCACTTTGATTTCCGGAAACTCTTTTTTGATGATTTTGGTTGCGGCAATGCCATCCATTTTGGGCATGCGGATGTCTGTCAATACCAATTGTGGTTTAAGTTTTCGAACTACCTCAATCAGCCTTTCGCCGTCATTTGCCGTTCCGACAATCCGGATATCTTCTTGCGGCATCAGCAAAAGCGTGATACCGTCTATGAGCGCTTGATGATCTTCTGCTATGACAATTCGTATCATATCGGGATATTGATGATAACTGTTGTTCCTTTTCCTTTGATGGATTCAATTTCCATATTTCCGTCTAAATTTTGGACTCTTTTCTCGATTCCGACTAAGCCCATGCCGTTTTTGTTGACAATCTGATGGGTATCAAATCCGTTTCCGTTGTCTTCCACCATCAGATTAATCCGTTCGGAATATTGGGTGAGATAAATATCTGCTTGTGTTGCTTCCGCATGTTTGATGATGTTGGCTACCAACTCTTGTATAATTCTGAAGAGAAGGATCTCGAGGCTGTTGTCAAGTCTCTCGTTGAGGCCGAATTCTTGAATAGCCACCTTGAGTTTTTCGGATTTACTGACATCATCGGCAAACTTCTTTAAGGCCGGCAAAAGTCCCTGATTGGCCATCACACCGGCATTTTTAGAATGAGATAACATCCGTACTTTCTGATAGGCTTGTTCGAGTAGTTCTTCGGAATGCTTCAGTATATTTTGGTTATCATCACTTTCGTGTTTTATTTTTTCGGAAAAACTTTGAAAATTGAGTTTTAATGTCGCCAAAAGGCTTCCCAAATTGTCGTGCAATTCGTTTGCCAGCCGTTTTCTTTCTTGCTCTTGGCCGCGAATCATGGCATCGATTGCAGTGATTTCCTGTTGTTGCAACAATTTTTCGGTATGTTGCATCGCTATTCGTTTCTCCTGCTCGATGAGCTTCTGCTTTTTCTTTAGGTTTTTATAGATCAACACAAAGTTTGCCGTTGCAATGATAAAAATAATGAATGCAAAAATAGACATATTCCGGTTGAAGTTTTTTTGGTTTTCCAGAATGAGATTGTTTTGCTTGAGTTGAAGATTTTCTTTTTCTTTTTTCTCGGTTTCGTATTTGGTTTGAATTTCATCTACCGCCAAGGCATTGTTCAGCAAATCGAGTTCGTCTTGCATTTTGTTCTTAAGCTCTAAATAATAAACCGCGCTGTCCATCTGCTTTTGCGCTTTTTGGTTCAAATACATGTAGTTGTAAAGAAGAATCAAATCCCTGCGGTTTTTGATTCTTATTGGAATTTTCAAAGCCTTGTGATAATATTCCATTGCCTTTGGATAAGCTTTCGTATCTTGAAAGATGCTACCCTGGTTTGAGTACATACCAAATAAGCTGGACTGTGCATAGTAGTAAGGGATGGTTTCAAATTTGTCGATGGCCTTTTGGTAGTTAGCATAACCTTTTTTAGGGTCTTTTTCAAATAGGTCATAATTAACTCCCAACAATTGGCAAAACCTACCTTCCATGTAGGTGGCTCCTAATTTTTTAGACAACTCGATACCTTCTTCACAAAGTCCTATCGGTGATGGCAAATTCGGGTCATCATAAAATTTCCAGACCATGTGTAAGCCCAAGTCATAATAGACCGCGTACAATTTTTCATAATCATCATAGACAACGGTTTTGTATTCTTTCATATATTGCTCATACAAATCCCCGTTTTTTTCACTTTTAAAAAGATAGCGCATAATCCTTTTCAACACTTCTGCCCTGAGGGTGTCATTTTTTTGTGCCTCTGCAATTGTTTTTGCTTTCAAATAGTGGTCAAACCCCAACGAATCTTTACTTATTTTTTCATTTACGGCTAAGTCCCCGAGTACAATTTCTTTCAAAAACCGGCTACCGACGGATGTGTCTGACCGGGTGTCAAAACGTGTTTTAGCCGATTTATAGGCTTCATAATCGCCGTTTTTAAATTCATCTAATTGCTGACAAAAAAAATCTGTAATGAATTCATTTTCAAATGATTTTATTTTCAAAAGCGAATCGGATTTTTCTATATCTAAAGCTTTGAAAGCATTTAAAACTAGATAAAAATCATCAGAAAAATAGGTGCGTGAAGCGACCCTCTCTTGAGCATGCGTAAGGATGGCAAAAAAAAAGATAAACAATATAAGTTTGTTTTTCATCAAGCTACTTCAATCTGGCAAAATCGAATACCTATTGTAGTTCTTTCGTCTGTTGTGGCACTTCTTTCTACATTAAGGTTGAATTTTTCTCTCTGCGACAGAACGATATCAACCGGAAATTCTTTCTCTACCGGATGAGTTACGTCCAGCGGATAAGGTATCAACGTGTATTTGCTTAACAATTCATCGGAAACTAAATTACCTATACCAAAGTTTCCCCCGCAATAATTCAAGACTTTAAACCGGATTTTATCGATTTTATATTTTCCCTTCAAGACCTTGCAATCAAACATGGTGACAATCCCAAAAGTCGTCTGCTCCGTGTTTTCAATATGAATCATCTGCCACTGCCCTTTCAATTTCGGGTCTTCCAAATTCAAGGTCAGGTAAATTTTTTCCTCCTCCGTTTTAACTTTAATAGTTTTCATGATCCATCGTTTATATTTGATTAACAAGCTCGGACATTAATAACCTGATATGCGAACTACATAAACGTATAGACTTCATTCTTCAGCTTTTCATATTCTTTGTCTAACTTCTCTTTCGTTTTCGAATTTAATTCTTTAAAAAATTTGGACAAGAAGGAAAGTAACTTTTTCATTTTGGATTGAATTACGAGATTGTTGCATTTAGAAAATAAGTGTGTAAAACCTTGCGGTAGCGATACTACTTACACATTCGTTTTTCGATGAAACAAAGTTGCAACAAACCATCAAACTCGTCAATACCCAATCGTGGGTATATTAATGCCGTGTTAGGTATTTTATCGCAAATAATATGGCAATAAAAATCAAAAAACCTATCAAAACCCGATAACTTCCTTTGTAAAATTTTTGGTGCAAAGCCGCGTCCTTACTATAACTGTAAACGAGTGCCGCCACAAAACATACGACAAAAAAAAGCACAAAAACGATTCTTCCGGTTGTAAACATTTTTTATCTAATTAAATCAATCCGCTGTACTTTCTCAAAAACCATTCTGTACTAAGGCTAATCGATATCAAAATCAACAACCAAATCCAATCGATTATTGGTGCGTCTGACCTGTATTCTTTTAATACGGGTTTGAAACGGCTGTCTTCTTTCAGCGAATGTATCAATTTTTGAACTTCATCCGGCAAAAATATTTCCCCGCCGGTTTGGTTTGAAACATTTTTCAACTTGTTGTAATCAGCTCCTGAAAATTGTTTTTCCATGTCAAAATCCAACACGGTAAAAACCCCTTCCTTTTTCAAATTCGCTCCTTCGACAAGTACCGTGAATTTGTATTCACCCGGCGGGATTCCATTCAAGTTGGCTTCGTAATAATCTTTTTGCAACAAAAACGGAAAAACGAACTGCTCATTTGACTGTTGGTTTTGCAAAGTAATTTTTAATGCTGCCCGATTGTCAAAGTTAAAAATTTCATCGAAATATCCGGCACGAATCCAAAGGTTGTCATTGCTTTCGTAAATCGTTTCATAATCCAACTGAAGCCGTTCCCTCTTTTGATTGGAAGAAAGATATTGTACCAAATTGCCTATAAATCCATCAAAACCTTCGAAGTTTTTTTGATTTAAAAAATCGTGCGCCCGCCAGCGCCAAATGTTTTCTGCAAAAAGTACGGCATGCTTGCTTTCGGCCAATTCGAAAGTTGCAAAAAGCGGGTTTTTGTTTTTTCTACCACGAATTTTTTGCGATAGCAAAACATCAAAATTTACCTTGCTTTCAATTTCCGTCATCATCCCTTTCAGAGGTGGAAAATTGTCAAAACCAATGTCTTTAACATAAAATGTTTTGAAACTAGCCTGATAACTTCCCTGTATATCTTCAGAAAAATTTGCCTCCTGCAAACGATAGCTTGGCTCGGCCGTATTCCAATACGCAATATCCGTTTTGGATCCGATCACCACCAAGGTGTTTTTATTAAATTCCCTGATTTGTTTGCGGGTTTCATCAAACGACCGATTGGGTTGATACAAAATTACCATTTGAAAATCGTTCAAATCTATCTTTTCTGTTACCGGATTTTTGATTTCTACTTTTCTGAATTTACTTCGCTCAATCGATTTCTTGAACGCACCCAAATCCGGATGAATAAAATCAGCCAACAACAAGATTTTCGATTGCTGGTTGATAACTTCCAATGCCACTTTTTTCTGATTGTTGACCATGTTTTTCTCTCCTTCAATTGGTAGCAGCGCAATTTCCAAAACCAAATTTCCTACCGACGATGCTTTCAGGTAGAATTTACTGAATATCGAATTGTTTTCAGCACTAAAATTCAGGTTTTGGGCAAATAAAACTTTTCCGTCCCGGCGGACTTCAAGCCGTGAATTTTGCGTGGTTTTTCCTTCATAAACACTCAATACTTCTACAGGAAATTGATTGTCCAAATAAGCGTAACGGTTGAGGTTGACTTGCTGAATTTTCAAATCAGGCCAAACGGCGGTATCGCCCAACACTATCGTATAAATTGGATTGGTAATGTTTCCTGCTCGGTTTACATAATCCAATCCGTGGGTTTGACGGCCATCGGTTAACAACACCAACGGTGAATTCGTGTTTTTATTCAGCTTTCCGAGCAGCTGCAAAGCCGCGTCAGGGTTGGTCTTTCTATCTCCAAAAGTCAGGCTGTCGCCCGGCCGGATGCCTGCTCCGAAAAGATAGGATTCTACATCAAATTTTTTACGCAATTCCGGATTGTTTTCCAACAGGGAAGCAAGCCTTTTTAATGTATCCGCATAGCCGTTGTTTCGGATGGAAGCACTGTTGTCTAAAAGCAATGCCAATTTAGGCCGGATGGTTTCGCTTTTTGTTTTGTTGATTTTCGGGTTGATGAGCAACAGTATCAAGCAAAACCAACTGATTCCCCGCAAAACGGCTAAAATAAAAGCCCGCTTCGACTTGTTTTTTGCTTGGTAAAAATACTGAAACCACGCCAACAAACCTGCTGCGACAAGAGCTAAAAGAACAGTTAGTAAGGTTGGTGGCATTGGCGGGTATTACGAAATTTGAATTGTGAATTGTGCAAGCTAGAAACTTGGTGGGTTCAGCCACCATTTGTGAAGCCGGATTCGCTGATTTGAAAATTTAAAAGGTGCTGATTTAATCGAACTTAACACTTGCTTTCTCTAAACATATCGCTAAAGCTTGTTGGATGTCCGCAATCAAATCTTCGATTTCTTCGATACCTATCGAAAAACGGATAAGACCGTCGTTGATGCCTTGATTTTTACGTTCTTCTGGCGATAATAGCGAATGTGAAGTGAGCGTTGGTGACAGCACCGTACTCTCGACACCTGCCAGGCTCATCGACGATTTGATGAGTTTCAATTGGTGCTGAAATGCCAGCGAATCGATGTTTTCATCGAGTTCGAAGGACAACATTCCGCCAAAACCGTGCATTTGTTTTTTGGCCAATTCGTGATCCGGATGCGACTTGAGCCCAGGGTAATAGACCCATTTGACATGCGGGTTTTTGTTGAGATACTTTGCCATTTTCAGCGCATTTTTGTTTTGCGCTTTCACACGCAAACCCATGGTTTTGATGCTGCGTTCGAGCATCCAAACCGTAAAATCGCTCAGACTGCCGCCAAAGTTTTTTGCCAAATGAAAAATTTGATTGATGTGTGCCTGCGATGCTGCAACGGCTCCCGCCAAAATGTCGCTGTGCCCGCCCATGTATTTGGTCGCGCTGTGGATGACGATATCGATGTCGAAATCTATCGGGTTTTGATTGACTGGCGATGCAAAGGTGTTGTCGATCATCGAAATAAGCCCGTGTTTTTTTGTAATTTTGGCAACTGCTTCCATGTCTGTGATGGTAAGCAACGGATTGGAAGGTGTTTCGATATAAAGCACTTTGGTATTTGGGCGAATGGCTTTTTCAAAAGAATCCGGACGCAAATCTTCGGTGAAGGTATATTGAATCCCAAACTTGTGAAACTCTTCCAAAATAAGGTTCATCGTGCCACCGTAAAGAGATTTTTGCAGGATGATGTGGTCGCCATGGTGCAAAAATGCAAAGAGTGTATGGCTGATGGCCGCCATGCCGGATCCGAAAATCAAACCGGCTTCGGCGTGTTCGAGGGCAGCAATTTTTGCTGAAAGGCCTTGTTGGTTGGGCGTGTTGAAATAGCGCGGATAGCGTTTCACATCCACGTTGTCAAAGGCATAGGAAGTGGACAAATAGATGGGAGAAACGGCTCCTTTGAATTGTTCGTCTTTGATTTCCCCAACATGGGTGCAAATGGTGTTGATTCGGGTTTTTTTCATAGCTTTATGATTACATGGATACCACTGCCGACAGGAATAGAATATTGAGATGAATACAGTATATTTTATTTCGTAAATTTATTCAAAAAAAAGTGCAATCAACAACTTTTCTACCAACATTTCGATTCTAACGGAGTTCCATCTGGACGTTATATTGGAAGAAAAGTGTCACCAAAAGAGGGAGCCAATATATTATATAAGCATAGTGATTGCAAGGATTAAAACATTTAATTTAATTTTTATCGGGCATCAAAAACTCAAAATCAAAACATCAAATACCTACTCAAAAATCGCATCATAGATAATCTGCTGGATTCTCTCGCGGATGCTTTCTTTGCTGAGTTTGTTGATAGCCGAATTCGGGTAAGTCCGGTTAGACATAAACACATAAACAATTTCTGTCTCGGGATCAACCCAGGCAAAGGTGCCAGTAAATCCGGAATGCCCAAAGCTCTTCATAGACACACAACCACAGGTAGGCCCTGCTCCACCCAATTGCGGTTTGTCAAACCCAATTCCCCGGCGGTTGTTTTTGTTGCAATAATGGCAAGAATTAAACGCTCCCATTGTAGATGTTTCTAAAAATTGTCGCCCACCATAATAACCATTTTGCAAATACATCTGCATGATTTTGGCTACATCGTTGGCGTTGCTGAACAGGCCCGCGTGCCCTCCTACTCCGTTGAGCATGGCTGCTCCCATATCGTGCACATAACCGCGGATGGTTTGATGCCTGTAATAATCATCTTCTTCTGTTGGTGTAATCTGTGTTAGCGGAAATTTTTCCAAAGGCCTGAAAGTCGTGTAATTGGCTCCCAATCCTTCGTAAAAGTACTTTTGATCTAAGTCTTCCAAGTGCTTTCCATACTCTTTTTCAATGTATTTTTTCATAATCAAAAAAGGAAGATCGCTGTATTTGTACTCCAATTTGGGTTGCAAAGGTGAATCGGCAATTAACTGATACAGGGTGTCTTGGTAGTCTTCACGCAGATATAAGTCATTGGCAACCTTTATGTTGAATTTTCCTTCCGGTATTTTTCGGTAATATTTATCAGACGGGGTATTATCCGGATTGAGGGTGGCTAAATAGAACGGAATCCAAGGTTTGAGCCGTCCGTAGTGTGAGAGGATTTCAAGCAAGGTGAGGTTTTGCTTGTTTGAATGTCGAAGTCCGGGAAGTAACTCGCCCAATTTTGTGTCAAAATTGATGTCTTTGTTTTCGTAGAGCTTCATCACCATCGGCAGGGTGGCGAGAATTTTGGTCAACGAAGCCAAATCATAAAGGGTAGAATCAGTCACCGGCTCAGTTTTTTCGTAGGTGTAGTAACCAAAGTTTTTGCTGTAAACCACTTTTCCTTTCCGGGCGACCAAAACTTGCATACCGGGTGTGATTTGTTGGTCGATGGCATATTGCGCGAGGGCATCAATTTTATTCAAAATGGCTGCGTTTAAGCCCACACTTTCTGGTAAGGCATACGCCAAACGGGACAAAGGTTTTGTGTATATGCCAAACCCTTCCTTGAATTCTTCCGTTACACTTACCGGTAAACTTCCCTTAAATCCAATGGCACCAAAGATTGCTTGGGCAGTTACAAATTGAGACATTTCGCTGTTTTGATATGCCATCACGAGTCCCTCAATGTTTTTAGTCTGCTTTAGATTCTTCAGCACGTAGGGTCGGGCAAAGACCACCAAAATCACTTTTTTGTCTTGGGCAACTTTCTCTATAAAAGTCAATTCAGAATCGGTGAAATCGTTTTTCAGATAGGCTGTTGCATTGGATTTGTGATAACCGATGATAACAAGATTATATGATTTCAAAGTATCCAAATCCTCAGACAAAGAATCGATGCTTAAAACATCAATATCGGTGTATTTCTTGAGCGTATTCACAAAAACTTCGTTGCTGTTATCACCCACTTTTAAATAGGCGATTTTGGTTTCTTGTAAGTCATTAATCGGTAAAATTTCTTTCTTGTTTCTCAACAAAGTGACAGCATTTTCATATAGTTTCTGATTGAGTACCTTATTTTCGTTTTTGTTTAAATCTGCAATCAAATTAACGGTGTCTATTTTTTGCAAATGATGAAGCCCTGCTTTGTATTTTGCCTTCAGTATTTTTTTGACCGAATAGGCCAATCGTTCTTCCGTATAACTTCCGTTTTCGTAGGCTGCAAGCAGTTTACCCGCTGCCGTCGGCACATCTTCAGAAAAAAGCAACACATCATTTCCGGCCATAAAAGCAGCAAAGTCGATATCACCCGGGCTGCTGAAAGTGGATGCGCCTTTCATGTTGAGTGCATCGGTAAAAATCAAGCCTTTAAAACCCATTTTTTCTTTCAACAGACTGGTAATGATGTTATAAGAAATAGAGGAGGGATAACCCTGGCGAGGTTCTAAATCAGGAACTTCCAAATGAGCAACCATCACACTTGACAGTCCTTCTGAAAAAAGTTTTTTGTAGGGGTAAAATTCGACCGAATCCAACCGCACCAAATTATGGTTGATAATCGGCAAGGTTTTGTGTGAATCGGTATCGGTGTCTCCATGACCCGGAAAATGTTTTCCACTTGACAAAACACCTTCACTATGCATACCGCCAATGAATGCCGAGGCACTTTGGTAAACGTTTTCTTTGTTTTCGCCGTACGATCGGTTTCCAATAATTGGGTTTGCGGGGTTCGTGTTGATATCTAAAACCGGTGCAAAATTGATATGAATACCCATTCGCTTAGACTGCCTTCCCAATTGTTCACCCATTTGCCGAATGAGGTTTTTATCGCGAATGGCTCCTAATGTCATGTTCCAAGGATAGCGAAAAGTAGAATCCAATCGCATGCTAAGCCCAAATTCCGCATCGATGCCAATCATCAGCGGCGTTTTTGATTCGGCTTGATAGCGATTGGTCAGAATTGCCTGACGGACGGGACCGCCTTGAAAGAAAATCAACCCGCCGATGTGGTGTTTAAGAATAAGGGAATCTATTAAAGTTTCATGTATCGAATCACGGTTAGAATAAGCCGCAACCATAAAGAGTTGGCCCACTTTTTCTGGAACGCTCATCTGGTTGTACAAACTGTCCACCCAACGGTTTTGCTTCTCCAAATCATTTGCATCAAGTGGAATGATGGTTTGTTGAGAAAAGACAGAATAAGAAATTACCAGCAACAAAAAAAACAGCTTCTTCCTCATACAGTCTGGTTTTTTGGACTTAGAAATCGATTGTGCCAACTGTTTTGTGCGGTTGTTTCCCAATTGCTTACAAACTCGCCTTTGGTTTTGACTAAATTATTGAAAACGATGGTTTCACCTGTGAAGTTTCCCTCAGATAAAGTTTTTTTAAATTCCGGCAACGTCATTTTTTGGATAGATTCATTTTGTTTGAACAAAATCAGGGTATTGTCTAACAAAGACAAATCATGAAATGATTCTAATGATTTGATAAACCGCACCGATGCATCGATAGAGCAACCCGAAGCGGCGTGTATGTCTTGGTTGACCCCGAGCACGATAAACCGGTTGTAGGGCAACAAAAATCCGACTTGCAGGTCTTGCCCGTGTGCTGTCCAATCAGACAAAAATGCTGAAAGCGAATCGTTTAATTCCTCGATTTCAATCGCCGAAAATTCGCGGGAAGATTGATATACCCAAACTTTGGCACTATCGGGAAGCTGTGTGAAATTGACCAACATAGACTTTGTTATTTGATTAGTTTAAAATGTAGCCATTTGAAAATTTGAAAATGTGTTAATTTGAAAATTTGGGAATATACCAATTCAGAAACTAAACAATAAAAACTAAAAACTTTAAATTTGAAACTCGCTATCACTCCCTTTGTCTTCGCTCAGGAGTACTCCTTCGGCTCACTTCGCATCTCGACTGCGCTCGATGTGACAGCTCAGGGCAAGTAAATCAAGGTTGCTCAGGGTACAACCAAAATAATAGCCTACAAACTCCCCGCTTGCGCCAACAACTCGGCGATGTCATACACTTTTACAGAAGTTTCTTTCTCTTTGTGTTTCACGCCATCTGTCATCATGGTATTGCAAAAGGGGCAACCCGTGGCGATGATGTCGGGCTGCGTTTCGAGCGCTTCCTCGGTGCGTTCAATGTTAATGTCTTTATTGCCTTTTTCAGGTTCTTTAAACATTTGCGCGCCTCCTGCACCACAACAGAGGCCATTGGATTTGCAACGTTTCATTTCTGATAGTTCAGCATCCAATTTTTGTAGCAAGTCTCGTGGAGCTTCATATACTTTGTTGGCTCTTCCCAAATAACAAGGGTCGTGAAAGGTGATTTTTTTTCCTTTGAATTGCCCGCCCGCAACGCTCAGCTTTCCCGAATCGAGCAACGATTTGAGAAACTCGGTGTGGTGCATCACCTCGTAATTGCCTCCCAATTCGGGATATTCATTTTTGAGGGTATTGAAACAATGTGGGCAGGTGGTTACAATTTTTTTCACTTCATAAGCGTCCAAAATCTGTATGTTGGACATGGCTTGCATCTGAAATAAAAACTCATTGCCGGCACGTTTGGCCGGATCACCGGTACAACTTTCTTCCGTTCCCAACACGGCAAAAGAAACTTCTGCTTTTTGCAACAGTTGCACAAAAGCTTTGGTTATTTTTTTAGCTCTGTCGTCAAAACTTCCGGCACAACCCACCCAAAAAACTACCTCGGGCTTTTGTCCGGCTGCCGTCATTTCTGCTAAAGTGGGTACTTGAAGTGCGTCGCTCATCTCTCAAAATTTTAGTCTTTAAAAACCTGAATGGTCATTTCTTTTTCAACCAGCTCAGTGAATTTTCCTTTGTAGCGGGTGGCTTTTACCAAGTGGTTGTCTATCCAATGATAGTTTCCGCCACGCGGTTTTCCGACCAGCAAACTATGATATTTGAAACCGTTGTCTTTCAGCCATTTTTCTGTGACTTCACGGTGTGCTTCAGTCCTGGAAGTAAAAAAACAGATGATGTGGCCTTCATCATACCATTTGTTGAGTGTTTTCAGCGCATCCGGATATACTTTGGCAGTTGCCATGCGCTCAGGCTCCTCGTTGGGAATATCATCGCAAATAGTTCCATCAATATCTATTAAGTAGTTCTTGATTTCATCAGGCAGTACAGGGCTCACATGTTCTCCTCCTTCTACTTTCTTGTGCAACATTTTTTCAACATCTCCTTTTTCCATGTTTTCTTGGTTTTAAGCTTTGATTATTTATAGATTATCTTTCCAGTTGAGCCGATCTTGTTGATTGAATGGCCAAGGTGCACCATTGTTTTCGATATTGGCCATCATGGTGTTTAGGTCAGACGGGGCTGCGGACTGTTCCATGACAAGGTATCTTCTTAAATCGATGATGATGGACAAAGGATCTATATTGACAGGACAGGCTTCTACACAGGCATTACAACTGGTGCAAGCCCAAATTTCTTCGGGTGTAATGTAGTCATTCAAGAGCGTTTTGTTGTCTGGAACGAATTTGCCGTTTCTATCCATATTCCTGCCTATTTTCTCGATTCTGTCGCGGGTGTCCATCATGATTTTGCGTGGCGAGAGTTTTTTGCCGGTTATATTTGCCGGACAAACGGAAGTGCAGCGGCCGCACTCTGTACAGGTGTAAGCGTTTAAAAGTTGGATGCGGTTTAGGTCGAAAACATCGCTGGCTCCAAATTTTTCGGAAGTTGTATTTTCATTTGAGGGAGCGACTGCAAAGGGGTCGATCGTTGGGTCGAGCATGAGTTTTACCTCTTTGGTAACCGATTCGAGATTGCTAAATTTCCCATAGGGTTTAAGATTGGCAAAATAGGTGTTTGGAAAAGCCAACAGTATGTGTAAATGCTTGGAGTAATAGAGGTAATTGAGAAAATAGAGAATTCCGGCAATGTGCAACCACCAAGCAGTTCTTTCAATCATGTGTAAATTGTGGCTGCCGAAACCCGCGAAAATAGGCGCAAGATAACTGCTTATAACATTTCCGCCACCTGCCAGCTGAAATTCAAAATCAGCCGCATTCATCGTCAGAAAAAGCAACATGAGAACGGCCTCGATATATAAAATCATATTGGCATCCTTTTTGGGCCAACCCTTCATTTCAGGATTCCAAAAGCGTTTGATTTTTTGAATATTCCTTCTTGTCCAAAAAATAATTACGGAAACCAAAACCAACAAAGCTAAAATCTCAAATGCACCTATCAAAGTTTGATAAAACCGGCCCATAAAAGAAAAAACCCGATGGGTACCGACAATCCCGTCAATAATAATTTCGAGGACTTCAAGATTGATGACTATAAATCCTACATAAACAATTACGTGAAGCAAACCTGCGATGGGCCTTTTGACCATCCGAGATTGTCCGAAGGCAATCAATAACATGTTTTTCAGTCGCTCTTTGGGCTGATCGGTACGGTCGATTTTTTTTCCCAAATAGATATTGCGCTTGAGCCTTTTTACGTTTAACGAAAAAAAGACAACGGCCGCAATGAGCAGGTTGATAAAAACGAGATTGTCAAGATAATTTATCATTGGTTTGCGGATTCGTCAAACGGCTGGTAGGTTTTTGCTTTTTTCCCAAATATAGAAAAATGCACGTAGCGCTTAGGGTTGAGCCTAAAATCTTGCAGCAAAAGCTCCATTTGTTTGGATGTTTTTTCTATATTTTGATAAAGCGCTTCGTCCTTTGCCAACTTACCCAAAGAACCTTCTCCTTTGTTGATGCCTTCCAATAGATTGTTCAGATTGCCAATCGATTTTTGTAAATCGGCGACGGTTTTGCCCAAACCTGCTTCAGACAGGGTTTTGGAAACTTTTGCCAAATTTGCGGTCAAGGTATCGATGTTTTGTACAGAAGTACTTATTTGCCCCTGATTCGTTTTTAAAAACGTATCTAAAGAAGCTGTGATGGATTCTAAATTTTCCAAAGTCAAATTAAATTTCACCACACTTGCCTGCAAGTTTTCGCGGGTTTTGGTGTCAAAGGTTTGGTTAAATTTATTCATCACAGAATCGGTATTGATTACCAAACTTTCTATTTTATCTTGAAGCGGAGAAAGGCGTTCGTCTAACACATCGGTAAAACTTGGTTTGATTTCCCCTTTCAGATAATCGCCCGATTGAGCAACGGGTGCGTCGTCTAAAGCCGGTTTGATGGCGACTGCTTTGCCACCTATCAGGCTCGATTCATATATTTGGGCAATGCTGTTTTTAGAAATGCCTAACGATTTATCCATTGTGATGGTTACCAACAACTTAGATGTCTTTCCTTGAAATTCAATATCGCTTACTTTGCCAACATTAAATCCGTTGACGGAAACCGGTGTGCCGGTCAACAACCCTTGTATGTCATCATAAACTACGTAATAGACAGTAGAAAAATTGAAAATATTTTTCCCCTTGAGATAGTTGAAGCCCCATATAAAAACAACAAGAGCGGTCAGGACAAGGATAGCGGCTTTAAATTCTTTGGACAGTTTCAATGGGATAGATTTTAAGGCAAAAATAAGGTTTCGTTTTTAAAAATTGGTGATTAGTCGCAATGTATTTTATTTTTCTAATTTTTTTAATGCCTTCTTCAAAGGAATTTGTTTGTTTTTTTCATAAGAGGCAATAAATGCGTCTTTGTATCCCGATTGCTGCGCCTCTTTTAAGAACTTTAATGCTTTGGAATAGTCATAGGTTTCTTGATAAAGATAGCGGTTTATTTTACCTACTTTTTCACTTGAAACAGGCGATAGCCCGCTGAAATTATTCCGGTTTAAACTGATTTTTTTAGCACTGGCGAACAGTTGGATTTTAAATAGAATGATTTTGTCTTTTGTGTTTTGTGAATAAAAATCGGCCACGGTTGTGGTAGATTTTGTTTGTGAAGAATCTTCTGCCTGAGGGTTGTTGTTTTTATCAAATGTATAATCGCTTTGGTTATCATAAAAAACCGATTTATACCTAACAAGTGCCTGATAAACAGCATTTGACATATCGACCTGCCCACTTGTCGAATCTAAATAACGGCCTTCAGCATAGTTGGACAAAAACCCGACTTCTACCAAAACACTTGGCATGAAAGTCCTGCGGATAACCAATAAATTAGCTTGTTTTACGCCTCGGTCAACGCGATTGTATTGATTGGCAAAATTATCCTGGATCATATCGGCCAATTGGATACTTTGATCGGTGTATTCTTCTTGTAGCAAAGTAAGCCCGATGACGGTTTCCGGGGCATTCGGATCAAAGCCCTCATAGTGCGTTTGGTAATCGTCTTCCAAAAAAATCACGGAGTTTTCTGATTTGGCGACTTCAAAATTCTCTTTATTTTGGGCTAACCCCAACACAAAGGTTTCGGTGCCTTCCGCTTGGCTTTTGTGATAATTACAATGTACAGAAACAAACAAATCTGCTTTGGCTTTGTTGGCAATGTTGGCGCGGTCTTTCAATTCTACAAAAACATCGGTTTTGCGGGTGTAAATCACCTTTAAGCTAGGAAGGTTTTCTAAGCGTTTGCCAATCTCAAGTACGATGTTTAGCGCAATATCTTTTTCCTTATGACCGTTTCCCATATTGCCCGGATCTTTTCCGCCGTGCCCGGCATCCAAAACGACGGTGAAGGGTTTGGTGCTTTTTTGCCCTGTGGCAATATCAAAAAAGAAGACAGAAACTATCAGGAAAAGCAGAATTTTTCTCATACAAATTTAATGGTCAACGATTGTTTAATCTATAACGATGAATGCTTCTTTTTCGCTTACAAATAGCCAAAAAATATCCGTAAGTTTGGGGCTTCAAAAACTGAGCCATAACTTTACAAAATTACTATTTAAAGTGTTGCAGGCAAATTTGATTAAAACATACCTGAGTTTGTTGGTTTTACTTGCGGTGACATTTGTTTCGCGTGCGCAAGAATTTCCGCTTCCATCCAAACAAAAACCAATTCAGACGCAAAAAGACACGCTCGTTTCGCAAAAAGACAGCCTGTTGCGGAAAAAAATCGAGGCTACACGAAAAGAAATTTTAAACGACACCATCAAGCCCAAAACTTTGGCCATCGCTGATTCGACGGTGACAGCCACCCTCGATTCCTTAAAAAAAGATTCGTTGCAAAAAGACAGCCTTCGCAAACCCAAACCTTTTTTGGATGCCAACATCATCTACAAGGCCAAAGATTATCGGCGGCTCGACCAAAAAAACAAAAAAGTGTATCTCTACAACGAGGCAGAGGTCAAATATGGCGATGTAGAACTGCAATCCGGTGAAATTCAAATCGACTACGAAAAAAATGAGGTTTACGCGCGCGGCATCAGGGACACGGCCAACGTCATGATTCAATATCCTTATTTTAAACAAGGTACAAATGTAATTGAACCCGATTCGATTCGATACAATTTCAAAACCGGAAAAGCGCTGATTTACAATTCACGAACCAAACAGGGTGAAATGAACATCATCAGCCCCATCAGCAAACGGGTCAACGACTCGGTGATTTACATTAAAAATGCCAAGCTCACAACGTCGCAGGACTTGGATGACCCGGAATATTACTTTTTGGCGAGAAGGCTCAAAGTAGTCCCGGGAGAGAAAGCTGTTGTCGGTATCACCAATTTGTTTATCGCCGACGTACCAACTCCCATCGGAATTCCTTTCGGTTTTTTTCCTTTAAACAATGAAAAATCACTATCGGGTATTATTGTTCCCACTCCTGGAGACGACAGTCAACGTGGCTTTTTTCTTCAAAACGGAGGATATTATTTTGCGCTTTCCGATTATTATGACTTGGCAATCTTAGGCGATGTGTTTTCAAACGGAAGTTTTGCGCTTCGTTTCGAATCTTCCTACGCCAAACGCTATCGATACCGGGGAAACATTAGTTTGCGTTCTGAAAATTTAATAACCTCCGAACGCGGCTTGCCTGATTTTGCCAAAAGCAACAATACCAATTTTCGTTGGTCTCACTCACGTGACAGAAAGTCGAGTCCAAATTCGTCTTTTACTGCCTCGGTCAACATTGCCAGTAGCAACTTTTTCAGGGAAAGTGTCAACCAGCTGAATACCAATAATTTTCTTTCCAATACATTGAGTTCTTCTATTTCATACTCAAGGACTTTTCCGGGACCTCCCGGTATCAATATGTCGATGACGGTCACACATTCGCAAAACACCAATACGGATATTGTCAATATGACTTTACCTACATTTCAGGGAAGTGTGGAACGAATTTTCCCGTTTGCACCCAAAACTGGTGTCAAGAAAGGCATCATTGACAACATCAATTTTCAATACAACTTACGGGCGGAAAACCGCATTCAAACTTTTGATTCTCTTTTCCTGAAAAAAGAAATGTTTGACAATGCCAAAGTTGCCGCTCAACACACCATCCCGATTGCGACCAACTTCAAAGTATTCAAATATTTCAGCGTATCGTTGGGCACAAATTTCAACGAAGTTTGGACACTCAACACCATAGACAAAAGTTTTGACACGATTACAAACAGAGTGGTCTCGCAAGAAGTTAAAGGATTTGAGTCATTCAGAACTTACGATTTTTCTACCAGCATTGGAACCACCATCTACGGAATGTTTGATTTCGGAAAGGACAAAAAAATTCAGGCAATTCGCCATGTGATGCGACCTTCCGTCAGTTACTCCTATCGCCCGGCTTTTAGTCAATATTTTAAGAAATTTGAAGTGCCTGAAACCGATTCCAACGGCAATCCGCTGCCTTTTATAGACAATGAATTCACACCTTTTGAAGGCGGTATTTTTGGCGCACCTACCAACCGCGAATCCAGTTTTATGGGGTTTTCGCTTGCCAATACTTTTGAGGCAAAGGTCAGAGACCGAGACACCACCAAAACCGAGCCTAAAAAAATCATGTTGCTGAGCAGTTTAAATTTTTCGACCGGATATGATTTTAAGGCCGATTCCCTCAATCTCAGCCCACTTTCTGTCAGAGGCGGCACGCAGCTTTTTGACAACAAACTGGGCATCAATTTTGGTATGATTCTCGATCCGTATGCCTTAGACAGCAAAAATAATCGATTTAACACGTTAAACATCAACAACGGGGGAAGCCTTTTCCGGCTGACGAGTGCCAACCTCACAACCGATTATTCGTTCACCAGCGATTCTTTCAAACCCAGACAACAGCGACAACAAGACGGCTCGCAGAACAACTCGCGAGATGACGATTTGTTTGGAGTTTCCGATGATTTTTCCGATGAGCGATTGCGCGATGAGGAAGAGCAAGAAGAAGACAAAGACATTGGGAAAGACAAATGGTACACGGCCAACATGCCTTGGGATTTGCGGTTTTCTCATTCATTGAGTTATTCTAATGCAAGACGACAAAACGAAGTAACCAATAATTCATTAATGTTTTCCGGAAACGTCGATCTGACCCCCAATTGGCGCGTGGGTTTGTCCTCGGGCTATGATTTTAAAAACAACGGTTTTTCGTTCACCCAAATCCGGTTCGAAAGAGATCTCAGAACCTGGCGCATTAATTTCAATTGGACACCGCTCGGAAACCGGCAGACTTGGTTTTTCTTTATCGGGATCAAATCTTCTGTCTTGAGCGACATCAAATGGGAGCGGAATCGGCCGCGTGACCAACGCTTGTAAAATCAATGGGCAAATTTGAAACGAAAAAAACGAAAAAAAGATTCAGGATTAAGGACACAAAACTCAGAAAGGTGACTTTCATAAAACTTGAACTTGGAATAAATCAAAAAGGCAAGATGATTTAGTTTGTTTCCACTTTTCAATCATTAATCTTCAATCAACTCCGGACTTCTGATTCACATAAAATGATAATTAACAAAGAATTAGAAAACATTCAAAACTTTAATTTTAGTTTTGCTATACTTTTGTAAAAAATTACACTATCAAATGAAAAAAACTTCTGCTTACTTAATAACAATTTTTTCGCTACTGATTATTTCTTGCCATAAAAATGACGGGTATCAAATAAATATCGATGTACAAGGTGCTGAAAACGGAACTAAAGCCTATTTACTTAAATACGAAGACCAAGTAGGTGTGATTCAAGATTCATCTTTAATTGAAAACAACAAAGTAGTTTTTGAAGGCCGGGCGACAAATTCCGAATTTCATTTTATTCAATTTCAAAACAAAGGCGGCGCACTCCTTTTTTTATTGGAAAATGCAGAAATCCAAATAAAAGTTCACGCGGATTCGCTTTTCAAAGCTTCCATTGAAGGCACCAAAACCAATGAAGAATTGGTTGCTTACCGAAACCAAATGAACGATTACAACCACCGTCAAAGTGAAATTTTTGAGCAATCCAAATCGTTGTCCGAAAATGATACGGTTCTTATCAACGGGCTTCAAGCCACCTATGATCGGGTTGGCAAAGAAGCCAAGGAGTATGAATTGAATTACATCAAATCGCATCCGGATTCCTACTTGAGTACACTCATCATTCAAGAATTATTAAGTTTCAACGACATCTCTCCCAACGAAGCAGTCGCGTTGGCGGGCGGTTTAAGTGAACGTATAAGAAAATCGGAAATAGGGAAATCACTTGAAAATCAACTTTCCAAATTGGCTTCTTTGGAAGTCGGTGCGAAAGCCCCCGATTTTGTGGGCCCTACACCCGAAGGCGGCGCGCTCAAACTCAGTCAGGTGAATGCAAGAATCACTGTACTTGATTTTTGGGCATCTTGGTGTACGCCTTGTCGTGCCGAAAACCCGAGCCTAACGGCATTTTATGAAACCATGCATCCCAAAGACCTCGAAATTGTCAGTATTGCACTTGACAGAAATTCCGAAGATTGGAAAACTGCAATCAAAGAGGACGGCATGCCGTGGCTCCATGTGTCAAACCTGATGTTTTGGGAAGAACCCATTGCTCGTTTATACAATGTGATGGCCATCCCACAAACATTTGTATTGGATGAAAACAAAAAAATCCTCGCAACAGATTTAAGAGGTGAAGAATTGAGAGCTTTTGTGGAAGAAAAATTAGCCGAAAATAATTTTTGACTTCAGTGGTTGCTGGTGGCAGGCTTGTGAATTGGAATTTGTCTTAGATTCCCCTTAGATTTTCTTCATCTGCTGTTGCATCATCTTAATCTGATCTTTCAGCATATTTTGCTTGTCTAATTTTTTAGCTTCTGCCAACAATTCGGTTGCTTCCCTTTTTCTTCTTTTGGTCATGGCAATGCCTGCCAAATTCAATTTAGCCAAAGCCAAATCGTGCTTCATCGAAAGTCCGAGCGAAATAGCCTTTTTGAATAGTTTTTCTGCCTGCGTGATGTTCGTCTGAGAAGCCATCAAGCCTTTGAGGTAGTAGTAATAACCTTGTTGCTTTGTCGTCAGGGCGGCTTCCGGATTCTTGATTTTGTCTATCCATTTTTCGGCTCCCTTAAAGTCTTGCTTACGCAAACGCATAAATGCCAAAAGAATCAACTCGTTTTTATAATACAACAGGATAAAAACCGAAGAAAGAAGAATAAACATGATACCATTTCCGATGAAACCCTCCGTAAACTGATAGATGGCATACGCAAAAACCAACACGGATAGGATTAATTTGAATATTTTATTAAACATGATATTAAACTGGTTTTTTGAGTTGCCAAAGGTATAAAAAACAAAATAAAATATTTTAACTAACAGATTTGCGAAACTAAAATCTTGTCGTATATTTGCGCCGCTCTAAGCGATTACTCGATGTGAGTGGAAAACATTTAAGTTGTCAAGTATTTAAAGAAAAATATTCATGAAAAGAACGTACCAGCCCTCCAAGAGAAAAAGAAAAAACAAGCACGGATTCCGCGAGCGCATGGCAACTGCCAACGGCCGCAAAGTGCTTGCCAGAAGACGCGCAAAAGGAAGAGCAAAATTAACTGTTTCCTCGGAGCCAAGACATAAAAAATAGTGATTAAATCATTACATAAAAAAAGGTGTTGCTTTAGGGGTAGCACCTTTTTTTTATGTCCGAAAAATAAATTAGTTTTAGAGTCTACTCAATTTCAGTAAAATGCCTAAAAACATACAACTCAAATCGGTATTAATTATTGGTTCCGGCCCCATCATCATCGGACAAGCATGCGAATTTGACTATGCCGGTTCGCAGGCTTTGCGTTCGCTCCGCGAAGATGGGATTGAAACCGTACTGATTAACTCCAATCCGGCTACCATCATGACCGACCCAACGATGGCCGATCATGTATATTTATTACCACTCACCACCAAATCGATCATCCACATCCTGAACTGTCATAAGATTGATGCCGTATTGCCGACCATGGGCGGCCAAACAGCTCTGAATCTCTGCATCGAAGCGGATGAAAAAGGTATTTGGAGAGATTTTGGTGTGCAAATTATCGGCGTTGACATCGATGCCATCAACATCACGGAAGACCGGGAAAAGTTCAGAAAATTACTCGAAACAATCGATATACCTGTTGCACCCTCACAAATAGCCAATTCTTTTTTGAGAGGGAAGGAAATCGCGCAGGAATTTGGTTTCCCGCTGGTCATCCGTCCATCCTTTACACTGGGAGGCACTGGCGCGTCATTTGTCCATCGGCAAGAAGATTTTGTAGAGCTTCTCACCCATGGATTGGAAGCATCCCCCATCCACGAAGTATTGATAGACAAAGCGTTGGTGGGTTGGAAAGAGTACGAATTGGAATTGCTCCGCGATAACAAAGACAATGTTGTCATCATCTGTACCATAGAAAACATGGATCCGATGGGCATCCATACCGGCGATTCCATCACGGTTGCTCCTGCCATGACACTTTCCGACCGGACCTACCAACGCATGCGCGATATGGCCATCAAAATGATGCGCAGCATCGGTGATTTTGCCGGTGGTTGCAACGTGCAGTTTGCTGTGAGCCCGGATGAAAGAGGAGATATCATCGCCATCGAAATAAACCCGCGCGTTTCCCGCTCTTCAGCCTTAGCTTCAAAAGCAACAGGATACCCCATTGCAAAAATAGCCACCAAATTGGCCATCGGATACAGTTTGGATGAACTTCAAAACCAAATCACCAAATCTACCTCTGCCCTTTTTGAGCCTACGCTCGATTATGTAATCGTAAAAATACCGCGTTGGAATTTCGACAAGTTTGAAGGGTCTGACCGAACGTTGGGACTGCAAATGAAATCGGTGGGAGAAGTAATGGCCATTGGGCGTTCTTTTCAAGAAGCTTTGCACAAAGCTACCCAATCGCTCGAAATCAAACGAAACGGATTGGGCGCAGACGGCAAAGGGCTAACCAATTACGAACAAATCATTGAAAAACTCACGTATGCCAGTTGGGATCGGGTTTTTGTAATTTATGATGCCATACAGATGGGTATTCCGCTGAGCCGCATCCACGAAATCACCAAAATTGACCTTTGGTTTCTCAAACAATTTGAAGAATTGCACCTTCTCGAAAAAGAAATTGAAACATTTACCTTAGAAACACTGCCCAGAGAATTGTTGCTCGAAGCCAAACAAAAAGGTTTTGCCGACCGTCAAATAGCACACATGCTCAACTGCATGGAAAGCAAGGTTCACGAAAAACGAATAGATTTCAATATTAACCGGATTTACAAGCTTGTTGACACCTGCGCAGCCGAATTCAAAGCGCAAACCCCTTACTATTACTCTACTTTTGAGGCAGACTTACAAACACCTGACGGAAAAAGATTTACTGACAATGAAAGCAAGGTTTCAGACAAGAAAAAAATCGTGGTTTTGGGTTCCGGCCCCAACCGGATTGGGCAAGGCATCGAGTTTGACTACTGTTGCGTGCACGGCGTTTTGGCAGCTGCCGAATGTGGCTACGAAACCATCATGATAAACTGCAACCCGGAAACAGTATCCACCGATTTCGACATCGCTGACAAACTCTATTTTGAGCCCGTATTTTGGGAACATCTGTACGACATCATCCTGCATGAAAAACCGGAAGGCGTAATCGTGCAACTCGGTGGGCAAACCGCGTTAAAATTGGCAGAAAAGTTGAGCCGGTATGGTATAAAAATAATTGGAACAACCTTTGAGTCTTTAGATTTGGCGGAAGATCGTGGCAGTTTTTCAAAATTACTTCAAGAGAACAACATTCCTTATCCGCCTTTCGGCGTAGCAGAAACCGCGGAGGAAGCTTTATCACTGTCAGACACCCTCACTTTCCCCCTTTTGGTCAGGCCTTCGTATGTGTTGGGTGGCCAAGGGATGAAAATCGTCATCAATAAGCAGGAACTGGAAGAAACCGTAGTCGATTTGCTTCGAAAAATCCCCAACAACAAATTGTTGCTCGATCATTATTTGGACGGTGCCATCGAAGCCGAAGCTGATGCCATCTGCGACGGCGAAAATGTCTATATCATCGGGATTATGGAACACATCGAACCCTGTGGTATTCATTCCGGGGATTCCAATGCAACGCTTCCCCCCTTTAATTTGGGCGAATTGGTCTTGCAACAGATAAAAGATCACACGAAAAAAATTGCCTTGGCTCTTCATACAGTCGGTCTGATCAATATTCAGTTTGCCATAAAAGATGACTTGGTCTATATCATTGAAGCCAATCCGCGTGCTTCCCGGACTGTCCCGTTCATCTCAAAAGCTTACGGCGAACCCTACGTGAATTACGCTACTCGCGTGATGCTTGGAGTCAACAAGGTTACGGATTTCCAATTTAAACCAAAACTGAATGGTTTTGCCATCAAACAGCCGGTATTTTCGTTCAATAAATTTAAAAATGTCAACAAAAAACTTGGGCCGGAAATGAAGAGTACTGGAGAAAGCATTTTGTTTATCGAAAACCTGCGCGACGATCAGTTTTATGAGCTGTATGCACGAAGAAAAATGTATTTGAATAAGTAGAAATCGGAGTGATTAGTGTTTAGTAGAAATTAGTTTATTGATACATTTTCAAATTAACTTAATCCCTATCTTTGGTAAAATTTGATAAAAATGCTTTTCAGACAACCCGGAATCCTGTATTTTTTGTTCTTACTGGCCATTCCGATTGTTGTGCATTTGTTTAAGCTGCGAAAATTTCAAAAGGAATATTTTACCAATGTTGAATTGCTCAAACAGATTCAACTGCAAACACGCAAAAGTTCTGTTCTCAAAAAATGGTTAACGTTGGCGATGCGGTTATTGGCATTGGGATGTATTATTTTTGCTTTTGCACAACCCTATTACCCGTCTTCCGAAAAATCACTCAGCGATTCGAAAACCTTTATTTATTTAGACAATTCACTCAGCATGCAAGCCTTAGGTAATAACGGCCCGCTGTTGCCGAGAGCCGTACAGGATTTATTGTCTTATTTTCCGCAAGATATACCCGTTACTTTGCAGACAAACAATCAAACTTTTCAAAATACAACTTTAGAAAGCATCAAAAACGAATTGCTCGAACTCAACTATACCAACCAACCTGTCAGCGCGAAAGAATTGATGCTCAAAGCAAATCAGGTATTTTCAAAGCATTCGGATAGTCAAAACAACTTACTCCTTATCTCCGATTTTCAAAATTTTTCTCCCGCCAGATTTGATTCAATCCATACGGCCGGGGTGAAAACACGTTTTGCTATCCAAAAAAGTATCAACCAAACCAACGTATCATTGGACAGTTTGAGCATCGAAGATGGCGAAAATGAAAACCTGAAAATCAAGGTATGGATAAAATCAAACGCAGCTGCTTCTGAGATTCCAATTTCACTGTTTTTAGAAAAGGAATTAACCGGAAAATCAAGCTTGTCCTTCAAAAAAAACGAGACACAAACCACCGAATTTTCCGTTCCTAAAAAGGATAAAATCAAAGGATATTTGCAAATTGAAGACAACGGATTGTATTTTGACAACCGCTTGTATTTTGCAAATGACTATTCTAAAAAAATTAAAATTTGGGTGTTGGGCGATGCAAACAACGATTTCCTTAAAAATATTTATACGCCCGATGAATTTGATTTCAACCCTATCTCATCCGAAAAAACAGATTATACAGACTTGATGGCGCAAAATCTGATTGTGCTCAACGAGTTGAACGCCTTCACACCCGGGCTCATCGAATCACTTGTGAAATTTCACAAAAATGGTGGAAGCTTGTTGATTATCTTGCCCGAAAACACAGACCTTAATGCCTATAATTTGTTGTTACGGAATTTGAATCTTAGTAATCTATCTAAAAAAACCGAAACAGAAAGACTGATTACCACCATCCATTTTTCTCACCCCCTATTTAATGATGTTTTTGAAAAATCGGTTCTGAACTTTGATTATCCAAAGGTTGCTTCCTATTATCGGTTCGACAGTTCATCATCCTCCAAACTATTGAGTTTTGAAAACGACGATGCCTTTTTTGCAAATCCGTCCGCAAATATCTATCTGATTACAGCTTCTTTGCAGGTGGCCAACAGCAATTTCAAAAACAGCCCGCTGATTGTCCCGAGCTTATACAAGGTAGCGAAACAGAGTTTCGCCACCCAACAGTCCTACTATTTGCTCGGCAAAATCAACACCATTGACTTGGAACAAACCTTGGATAAAAACGAAGTATTGAGTCTGAAAAATACCGGCTCAGATTATATTCCGCTTCAGCAACAGCAAAATAACAAGGTTTCTTTGACCTTTGATGAATTTCCGAAAACCGCGGGGATTTATGAAGTCTATTTGAAAGACAAAACCATCAAATCGATTGCGTTTAATGATGATCGAAGTGAAAACATACAATCACGCGACGAGACAACTTCCCAAAATTCATCCATACTAAGTTATGATTCGACAGCCAAACTGCTGTCTGAACTAAAATCTCAGGGCAAAGAAAAGCAGTTTTGGAAATGGTTTGTTATTTTTGCACTGTTATTTTTAGTGGCTGAAACCTTGATACTTAAATATATCCCATGAACATATTACTCAAATCTGCCACCATCATCGATTCGGACAGCCCTTATCATCTGAAGGTTCAAGATGTTTTGATTGAAAACGGCATTATTTCAAAAATTGGAAACAGCCTGAAAGCCGATGCACATACAAAAGTCATTCAATTAGAAAACCTCCACGCCTCACAAGGATGGTTTGACAGCAGTGTGCAGTTTGGCGAACCTGGATTTGAAGAGCGCGAAACCTTGGAAAATGGTCTTGATACCGCAGCCAAAAGCGGATTTACAGATATCGGTTTACAATCCGATTTGATTCCGGTGACTGACACCCACAGCCAGATTTCCTACCTCAAATCGAAAACCAAAAACTACGCCACCACCGCTCATCCCTTTGGCGCATTGACCAAACTGAGCCAACAAAAAGAACTCGCTGAGCTTTACGATATGCACAAAGCCGGCGCAACGGCTTTTTATGACTACAAAAAACCGATTGACAATGCCTATCTGCTGAAACTTGCCTTGCAATATGCACAAGGATTCGGCGGATTGGTTTGTTCCTTTCCCAACGACGGCAACCTGTCGCTCGATGGTGTGATGCACGAGGGTGAGACCTCAACCAAACTCGGGCTCACCGGCATACCCGTCTTGGCCGAGACACTTCGCGTGGCGCGCGACCTGCAAATATTGGAATATACCGGCGGAAAACTGCACATTCCCACCATCTCGTGTGAAGAAAGTGTAGCACTGATTGCCAAGGCAAAAGACAAAGGTTTGGATGTGACTTGCAGTATTTCTGTGAACAATCTGGCTTTGACGGACGAGGCGCTGTTTGAGTTTGACAGCAACAAGAAAGTACTGCCGCCGCTCCGTAATGAAGCAGATCGGCAGGCGATGGCCAAAGCGGTCAAAAAAGGACTGATTGACCTGGTCACTTCCGATCATTGCCCGATGGATGTCGAACACAAAAAAATGGAATTTGACCACGCCGCCTTTGGAAGTATCGGGTTGGAAAGCAGCTTCGGGATTTTGAACAAGCTTTTCGGCTTCGAAAAAGCAATCGCCTTACTGACCGCCGGAAAAAACCGTTTCGGCATCAAAAATCTGCCGATAATTCCCGGAAATGAAGCTAGGTTGAGCCTGTTCGACCCGGAAGGCAACTCGGTTTTTACAGTCGAAAACATTTTATCATCTTCTAAAAATTCAGCCTTGATAAACGAAAAAATAAAGGGCAAAACCTATGGGATATTTTCACATAACCAATTAATTATCAAATAACTAAATCATGGAAAACAACACCGTATCCGATGGAAAAGCGATGGCCATCATCAGCTACATTACTTTGGTAGGCACCATCATTGCCATCATCGTCAACAGTTCGGGCAAAAAACCGTTTACGAGTTTCCACATCCGACAAGCATTCGGTTTATTGCTAACCCAAATAGTAGGAAGCCTGGTTTTGGGCACATTTGGCATTCATTTCTTGGGATGGGCTCTCAATATTTTCATCTTAGTCCTTTGGATCATCGGCCTGCTGGCTGCCATCCAAGGCGAAACCAAAGTAGTTCCGTTTTTGGGGGATAAATTTCAAGATTGGTTTAAAGGGATTAGTTAGTTTTTATATCCAAAAAGGAAGCGCAATTTTGGTTGATGGAGACTGGTTACTGGTTCAAGTTTAAAGTTTTTTAAGTGACTAGCAACCAGTAACCAGCGACAAAAAAAATCGTCTCAATATATCTAACATTAAAAAATGACTGAGTTATCGTTGCCCCACCTCGTCCGCCAACCCGAAATTGCGTCCGAAAACCCACCTCTTTTGCTGATGTTGCACGGGTACGGTAGCAACGAAGAAGACTTGTTTTCCTTCGCCGATTGGTTGCCGAATAGCTTGTTGATTGTTTCACTGCGTGCCCCTTTTCAACTTCCCCCCTACGGTTTTGCTTGGTACAGCATCAATTGGGATGCCGCCGATGGTAAACTTTCGGACATCCGGCAAGCTGCCGAGTCGCGCAATCTGATTGCCAAAATAATCGATGAAATCATCGAAAAATACAAGGTCGATAAGAGCCGGATTTGCCTGATGGGATTCAGTCAAGGCGCCATCTTGAGTTTAGCTACTGCCCTCACCTACCCGCAGAAAGTTCAGTATGTGGTTGCGCTCAGCGGTTATTTGAATCCGGAGTTGATCCCGCAGAAAATGGCTGTTTCAGAAGTATCAAAACTGCAGGTTTATGCTTCCCACGGCGCCTCAGACCCGGTAATTCCGGTCGATTGGGCGAGGCGGACTCATCCTTTTTTGGACGGTTTGAATATAGCGAATGAATACCACGAATACCCGGACGGGCATACCGTTTCGAGAGACAATTTTGAAAGTTTTCTGGTTTGGTTGAAAGCCCGGTTTGATTGAATTTTGTTTTCTTATCAGGCTAAAAAATAATATCTTAGTGTGGTTAAAAAGAAAGAAAAATTAAAATGGATAATTTTAGATTTTTTAAGGTAGGCCAGACTATATTAATTTTAGCACTATTTATATCGAATGCTGTTTTTCCCCAAAGACTAAAACTGACGTACCAAAAATATATAGACACAACAAATACTCATGTGCGTGAAATAACCGATTTGTTTGAAAACTACCTGAATTCTAAAACCGATCGTATTTATGACAATCCATATTGGAATACGTATGAAAGAAAAAAATAAAAGAATTCGACGTACTCCAAAATGAATTTCAACCGTCTTTATACATGGGTTTTCCGGTACATATTTTAAGTATCAACACCTATGATGAAAATTTACACCGGATAAAAGTGCAGTTTTCTTATTGCCAGGATGACGGGGGCCCTTATATTTTAAGTATTGTAAATTATTACATAAAAAGAGAAAACGGAGTATTAAAACTCTACAATGCCCTATTCATTAATAGAGAAAAATGGTCGCATACCCAATACGGCATGGTTGACTATTATTATCCAAAGTATCATAAATTTAACGTAGAAAAAGCTAAAGAATTAAGCAACTTTATTGATGAAGTAAGTAAAAATTTTAAGGTAACACCGAGACCCTTTGAATATTATTTTGCCAATGATTATGAAGAAATCCAAAATTTAAAAGGCTTAGACTATTGGTACGGGATGGGTGGCAGATTAAAACCCACGGGAACCTCAGATGAAAGGGTTTATGCATCAGGACTGGGTGAGGACTACTTCCACGAAGTTTTTCATGTTATTGTAAACACACAATACTCAAACAAACACTTGTGGAAAAGTGAGGGAATTGCAACATTTTTAGGAGGGAGCAGAGGGAATTCTTTGGCTTGACATTTGAAAAAAACGCATGATTTTTTAGAAAAACATCGGGATATTGACCTAAACAATTTGTTAGATTTAAGAACAATTGATGAATTTACGGATTATCGCTATGTTGTGGGAGGACTAATCGCAAAAAATATATATCAAAAAGGCGGTTGGAAAATGCTGCGAGAGTTTATGAATTCAGGCATAACAAACGAAGATTATTACAACGCTATTAAACAATTCCTTGGAGTTTCCAGGAAAAACTTGAACAGCTATCTCAGAAAAGAAATAGCTGAGGAAGTTAACGGCAATCGTTAAAACTTTGACAAGCATGGGTTTATAAATTTCATTTGTATTTAATTTGAGTTTAAAATTCCCCCACTACCGCCAACCCGACTCCAAAGACTGCGGCCCCACCTGCCTGCGGATTGTAGCCAAATACTACGGTAAAAACATACCGCTCCCACAACTCCGCACTTTGAGCGAAACCGTCCGCGATGGCAGCAGCATGCTCGGCCTGAGCGAAGCCGCAGAAAAAATAGGGTTTCGTACTTTAGGCGTAAAACTTTCGTTAGAAAAACTACAAGAGGCTACCCTGCCCTGTATCCTGCATTGGAACAACAATCATTTCGTTGTCCTCTATAAGGTTGGAAGCAGGAAGCGGGGAGTAGGAA
>Ga0100401_1000069_pt1 | contig 73736 bp, 52 predicted proteins | sample CryGeymeta201525_FD_80421 | JGI IMG/M metagenome (GOLD analysis project Ga0100401, IMG submission 80421) | Groundwater microbial communities from Crystal Geyser aquifers in Utah, USA - Crystal Geyser metaG 2015-25 | ecosystem: Environmental > Aquatic > Deep subsurface > Groundwater | place: USA... | reverse complement strand
GTTGGCTGCACGGCTTAACGATCCGGCTGCGCAACGCGCCCTGTGGTGGCGGCTGCTTGGCCTCACTCCTCCTTCCAGATCCCCCTTGTCCGGTTCTGACGGCACGATGTCTTGCGCAGGCCGACCAAGCAACGAGCGCTGCGGTTAGCTTGCTGTGGGACGTTTACGAATAGTACCTCCCGATGCGTGCGGCGCGCCCTTGTGAGCCGCAGTGTGTGCAGAAGTCCAAACCGGACAGAAGTGCGCCGGCCTCCCGATTCAGGCCTGGTTGACATCGAGGCGGATCCACGCGCCAGCGTCATTGACTGTCACTTCCAGTCCGCCATCCCCATGAAGACGCGCGCGGCGGGCAACGTCGTGCGACGCTGCAGCCGTGGCTCAGAATGCCAGCGCGACCACCACGGGTTGTAGCAGGGGTCCTCGAAATTGGCGGTGTCATGTCGCATCGCCAGGGCCGCCTTCTCCCGAGCGAAGCGAGCCGCCGACGCGCCGAACATATCGCTGCCGCGCGATACCGACTCATGATGCATCAGTGTTGCGAAGGGCGTCCAGACCACGCCGAAGCCAGCTGCGCGCGCCCGAGCGCAGAGGTCGACGTCATTGTAGGCGACGGCGAAAGTCTCTTCGTCCATTCCGCCCAGGGCCTCCCAGCAGGTGCGCGTCACAAGCATGCATGCGGCGGTGACCACCGTCATGCTGTTGCGCACCTGCAACCGGCCCATGGGCCCTGGCGCATCCTCGACCGCCTTGTAAAACCAGTGACCCGCGTAACCGCCGAGGCCCAACACGACACCGGCGTGCTGGAGTCGGCGATCCGGATACAACAGGCGCGCGCCTACGATCCCGACGCCAGGATAGCGCAGGCAATGCGTCATCTCGGTTAGCCAGCCGGGCTCGAGGACTGCGATGTCGTTGTTCAGCAGCAACAGCGTTTCGCTGCGCGCCATGGCGGCGCCGCGGTTGACCATGCGGGCGAAATTGAAAGGCTCGGGCGTGATGTCGACACGCAGATTGCCCTGATCTTCATGGCGACGGTACAGCGCCAGCGTCTCTGGATCCACGCTGCCATTATCCACCACAATCGTCTCGTCCGGTCGGTCTGAACCTTCCAGAATGTCAGCCAGCACGCGGCCGATCAGCTTGGGGCTGTCGCGGTTGGGCACGATGGCGGATATGCTCGGCCTCGGCGCGTCCTGCGGGTCGACGCGATGCAGATCGGCTTGAAGCGCGGGTCGGATCGCGATCGGACCGAGGGTTGGCGCCATGTGCAACGCCAAAGCGCGCCGCGCAGCGGCTACGGCGCCCTCGACCCCGGCATGTGAAACGCTGTCGGCATGCTGGCGCCAGACGTAGGCGGGATAGGGCAGGTGAGCGATCTCTGAGGCTGTCAGACCACGGCAGTACCGCATCAGAAGTTCATAGTCTTGGCTGCCGTGGAACCCGCCTGACAGGCCGCCCAGCGTACGAAGACGTTCGGCGCGATAAAGCGACAGATGGTTGACGTAGTTGACCCCTGACAGCAACACCGGGTCGAAGGCAGGCTTCAAAAATATCGATATCGGCTTCATCGCTGCGTCCGCAATAACCTCGTCGGTGTAGAGGAACTGCAGCCTCGGCATGTCGCGAATTGCGCGACGCAGTTGCGCGATCGCATGAGGGGCGAGTGCGTCATCGTGGTCGATGAGGCCAATCCAGGTTCCGCGCGCCCGCTCCAGCGCTGCGTTTGTCGCTGCGGCGATGCCGCGGTTCTCCAGGTTGCGCAGCACGGTCACATTGGAGCGCGCGGATTGCACGGTCAGCCATTCAAGCGTCTCCGTTCGGGTCGAGCCGTCATCGGACAGGATCAGTTCCGCTCCCGGCGCTTGCTGGAGAAACGACCCTAGCAAGTTCTCCAGATGCTCGGCCGGCGCATTGTAGATCGGGGCCAGGAACGAGATCTCTACTCCGACTGGCGGAGGCGGCGGGTCCAGAGCCTTCGCCAGCGCCCATATCCCGTCGAGATCCGCAGTCAGGCCACCGCCGAAGCTTCGCAACCGCGCGCCGAATCCGTCGAAGACGCCCGTCTCTCCCCCGCCAACGATTTCGGGCGCGAGTTCAGGATGGGCGCGCATACGAGCAAGCAGCAGACTGCGCAATCCTGTGCGGCTGCGCCGCCGCCACCAGCGCATCCTGAACCGTACTCCTCGCACGTCGTTTGGATCGAGCCGCGCGCCGTGCGCCGCGTTCGATCCGGCGAGATCTATCACCACCAGGGCGCCGGAGCCGCCCGATAGCGGCGCGCGCCGCTCCTCATCGAACCCTATATGGCTGGAGAGATACACGCAGGGCGACAGCGGCGCATCAACCGCCTCAAGCTCAACCACAACATACCGCGGACCGCCTGGAAACCGTCGTATGTTCAGTTGCGGGTCATCGTCTGCGGCGCGCCATAGGTGCGGCCCTCTGTCTCGAAGCAGCTGGCTGTTGGGATAAATCAGCGTTAAGCCCATAGCTCAGCCTCCCATAAGGCGGCCACGCATCAGCCGCTCCAGCGCTAAGCCAAGAAATATCGATGCTATCGCCCAGCTCGCGACATAGGTGCGATCCAGCGCCCTGTCCGAATATCCGTCGAACCAGGCGACCCGCATCCACTCCACCAAATGCAGCGTTGGCAGCCAGGTGAGATATTCCAGCACTCTGTCAGACTGTTCGGCAGGGAGGAATATGATGCCGGATGCGAGGTAAAAGACGATGATGCTAAGAAAATACACCGTCACCCAGCCGGGCGCGACCTGGGCGATCAGCGCGCTGACCATGCCGAAACCAAGACCCAGGCCGAGGGCTGCAAGCCAGGCAAGGGCGGCGTCCACAGTGTCATGTGGCGCAATGTCTAAGCCAAAGGCCACGCCAAGCCCTAAAAGAAGCACTGCCATGCAACAGCTTGCCAGCACCTCCAGAAGCGCTCGCCCCAGAAGAACGTCGAGAATATGCACCGCCGGAAAGGCCAGAAGAGGGCGGTTGACCACGAGCGACAGCATGATGAAGCGAGACATGTAGTTCCAGGCCATGAAGGGAGCCAGACCGACGCCGAAGAATACGGCGGCGTTTTCGCCGAACGGCGCGGCGCGACCCGCAATTTTATAAACACCAAGCAGGATCAGGATATGTGCAAGCGGGAACGCGATCGCTATGATGTAGCCTAAGCCATGATTAAAGAACCGCGTGCGAATGTCGCGCAACATGACTGCCCATATCACCCGCCAGGACGCCATGAGCGCCGACGAGAATGTTGCGGGCTCAGCCTTGCCCATGCGCCTCATGCCATGTGGTTCCGCACCAGTCCGAACAGCCCGCGCGCCATGGCCCACAGCGCAAGCGCGCAGGCCAAGGTGACGCCGACCCAAAGCGCGCGGTGCGGAAGCACCGCCTCGTCAGGACGCTGCGGCGGCGCGAAGACCTCTAGGTAGAGTGATCGCGCGTCGCGCGCCTGTCGCGCGCGCTCCAACTGGGATGCTGCGGTGAGAAAGGAGCGACGCGCCACCTCGCGCTCCATTTCTGGAGCGCCAAACCGCTCCAGGCTGCGCGACAGGCTGCTTTGCCCCGAAGCGCCGCTCTCTGAGCTTCCCGTCATTTGCGCGTCGAGCTCTGCTATCTGGGCGCGGCCGGCCGCGATACGCTCGTCCAGAAGCCGCACCGCCGGCGCCTCCGGTCGCAGATAGGCGCTCAACGCCGCGCGTTGGCGTTCAAGCTCCGCCACCGCTCCGCGCGCGGCGACGGTCATGCCGGTCGCGGCCGTTGCGGCCGCATCGGCGGAGACCAGTCCCTCCTCGTTGCGCAGTTGCGCCATCCCAGCCTCGGCGGACGTCAGCCGCGCGGCGGCCGCCTCCACCGCCGCCTGCGCCTGCGCGAGCGCGTCATCCCAGATGCGGGCGTTCATGGCGTTGACCAGCGCATCTGCCCTGACGAGGGCTCGATCAGCGATCAGCAGGGCGTCATCCTCCGAGAACGCCACTACCCGCAGCGTGACCACGCCCGAGCTGGGGTCGATATCGGTGGCGACCATGCTTTTCCAATAGGCGACAGCGTCTTCGTAGGTGGCGTCTGCGGCAAGGCCAGTCAGCGCATCCGGCGTCGGCGGATCAAGCAGATCGGCCAGTTGCGGCGGCGGCGTTGTCAAGCGCGCGCGCAGATCCAGCTCTTCATCCAGCGCAAGAAAGGCCGCCGGGCCGATCAGATAGTCCGCGACGACCTGCGTATCGCGCCCAATCTGCGCCGCCACGCTCTCGACCTCGCCGGGAGCAGTCGCCAGTTGCGCCTTATTGGGACGCAGCAGGAAATGCGCCTCGGCGACATAGCGGTCGGACGCCATCCACCCGAAGAACAACGTTGACGCCGCCATCGGCGCTGCGACAAGCACGATGAAGGACGCGACGCTGAAAAACCGCTCCGTGCGTTGGCGACGACGTTCAGAGAAACCTGCCTCGAACCGTCGCCGACGGTTCGTGAACCGCTGCGCCGCAGCTGCGTCAGCCAGTCTTGCAGATATTTCCGTTCGGCTTAATTCGGCTGGTTCAGCGTTCGCCGTGACGTCTCTCACGACATGTCTCCATCTGGATTATCAGCGATTTAACCGCAGATAGGCGCTGACGGCATCCTGTACATCACTATAGAGGATCAGACGACCATCAACAAGCACGGCGCCCCTATCGCAGTATCGCGTCACAGTCTCCATCGAATGACTGACGACAATCATGTCGGCGGTGGCGCGCCGCTCGTCGAAAGCTTCAGCGCAGCGCTTCTGGAAGCGGATGTCTCCGACCGCAGTGATTTCGTCGACAAGATAGCAGTCGAAGCTGATCGCCATGGACAGGCCGAACGCGAGACGCGCCATCATGCCGGACGAGTAGGTGCGCACCGGCTCGTCCAGATAATCGCCGATCTCAGCGAACTCAGCCACGAAACCGGAGACGCGACGCACCGGCTCACCATAGACCCTGGCGACAAAATGGATGTTCTCACGCCCTGTCATCATCGGATGAAAGCCATTTGCGAAGCCCATTGGCCACGACACGCGCACGCTGCGGCGCACACGGCCAGCGTTTGGCAACTCAACCCCCGCGATCACGCGCAGCGTCGTGGATTTTCCGGCGCCATTGACGCCCAGCAAGGCGTAGGAATGCCCGTCCTCAAAAATTGCATCGACATGATCAAGGATAACCTTGGGTCTCCCGTCCGTGCGATAAAACTTGGTGACCCCTTCCAGAGCGATCATGGCGCCGACACCTAGAGGCCGCCCAAGATCACCGCCGACGTTACGGGCGCCAACGCCAGACCAGCAAGGCGCAGGATTTGCTCGACCGGGGTTATCGGGGCGTAGGCCACATAAAGGATATCGCCGTTCAGCACGTCGAACCGCCGCGCCGCGAGCAATCCGTCTGGTGCGGTCAGATCGAACTTGTAGATGACCGGGGCGGCCTCGGTCTCCCAATTTCCCTCGATCTGCGCCGCCGCCTTCTTTAGCGCTGGCCTCATGCTTGGCGCCTCGTAGCGAACGATGAAAACCCCCTGAGGATCCGCCAGGCTGGAGGATAGGCCGCCACTCCGCCCCAGCGCCTCGGAGACGCGCAGCCGTGACTGATGGAACGGCACCTGCGCCGGCGCCTGCACGGCGCCTAGAACCACGAAGCTCTCCGGCATCCGTTCGATGGCGATGACGTCGCCCCTGCGCAGCGGCACGTTAAGGGAGGGTATCGCCAGAAGCGTGTCGGCGCGCACGCTTTGCGATGCGCCGTCGCGCGTCAACCGCACCACCGTTTCGTAGAGCGGCTGCGAGAAGCCGCCCGCCTGCGCAATGGCATCCAGCAGGCGCTCGCCCGCACCCTCGACAGCCACCTGCGCGCCGCGCGTGACCGCGTCGCCCAGCACCGTCACCACGCTGCTGGGCGACGCCATCAGGGTCACGATGACCTGAGGTTCGATCGCCTGGCCCGCCAAGGCCTGCTCGATGCGCTCGGCTGCGCGCGCGGCGTCCAGCCCAGTGACGTTCACGGCTCCGGCGTAGGGTATGCGCACCCTTCCATCCGCGCTGACAACCTGAATGGGCAACGCACGCATGGCGCCCCCGCTCTCGCCGCCTAACAGACCGCCGCCTGTAGGCTCGAACAACGTTATCTGAACACGGTCTCCCGGCGCCAGTCTCTGACCGGTCGGCGAGGCCATATCAGGCAGAAGCAAGACCGGTTGGCGACGATCGCCGAACCTGATGGCAAGTTCCGGCGTTACGTCGACAAGAATGAACGCACCCGGTTTCAGGTCGGTCGCCGCCTCAGCGGATATGTTCGCCGCACTCGGCCCGATCGCCGGGAGCGTCGCGCAACCCGTTGAGGCCGCAACAAACGCTATGACGAGGACGCGGATTGATTTCCGGGGAAAAACAGCGTCGGCATCGCGCATCTCTTACCTCAAGCCATCCGGAAGCTGGGTGTATCAAGTTGGTTGGGAGCGAGAAAGGGGTACTCCCCGATAATCGTCCGGCGTCCGTGCCCATGTCGGGCTATCGTCTGGCCTGAGAAACTGACCCCAGGCCGGGACATGACCGACGACGTCGCCCCCCCGCCGCGCTGGCGCGGCCGCGCGCAGCCCCGGCGCCCGGCTGACGCGCGCATGGCGCGACGGCGTCTCGTGGCTGTTCAGCCGCTTCTGACGGGAAGGGCGCCTGCGCGTCGCACAGGTGCGGCGCTGGAGGCCGGGCGCGGCGCGATTCGTGAAAAGCTGCGGACGGCGGCGGCGGCATTCATCAGATTTTAGATGATTTGCGCGCATGATCGGGGATCGCGGCGTTTTGGCCGACGAGTGACCATCCCCTTATTTCAACCGAGAGATTTCATGCAAAACTCCCGTTTTTCCGCGCGCGCGCAATCGAGCGTCGGCCCGGCGATGACGCTCGCCCCGGTATCGCCCGCCGACGACGCCGATCTTCCCGGTGGTTCGACCCGCGCCATTTTCGTCGGCGGCGCCGGGGATCTGACCGTGATGGACGCCGGGGGAGCGGCGGTGACCATCGTCTCCGCCGCGCATCAGTATCATCCGATCGCCGTGCGGCGCGTTCTCGCGACGGGAACGACCGCCACCGCCATCGTCGCCTTGTACTGAGGAGGGCCGCCCATGCTCGCGCTCTCCAACGGATCAATCGGATCGGCCGCCGTCGTGTTGCTGACGCCGAACCGGCGCGTCATCTCGATTCCGGGGCTTTTTGACGGGCGTTCGATCCTGTCGATCCAGAACGCCTCGGCGTCCGACCTGAACGATGGCTGGCGGGATGCGGCGAGCCCGGTGGTCGAGCGGCTGGATTTCTTCGACCCGACGCTTTCAGGGGTGAGAATCACGATCGTCTCCGGCAGCCACGTCGCCCGCCGGTGGCAAGAGGCGGGCGTTCTTGAGCCGGGCGTGGAGCACCGCGTCGAGATCATCTTTCGGCCCGGCAGCGCCGACAGCGCGCGCATCTTCCTGCGCGAAGGCGTCAGCGGCAACGTGTTCTGCCGCGTCACCGCTTCGGGCTTTCCTGCGCCGACCGTGGTCGCAGACCCGACCAGCGGCGTTGCGGGCGCGATCTCCGACATCTATCTGGAGCCGCTGAAAGACGGATTGTGGCGGATGGGCGGAACCTATCGCCATGACGCGGCGACGGCCATCGAGTGTCAGCTGGGCTTCGGGGCTGCGGCGCTCGGCTTTGTCGATGTCGCCCGCGCAGGTCTCGCCACCGCGACGATGGCCGCGCGCAGCATGGCGCCGCTGGAGATCGCCGTCGCCGACGCCGTTGAGGATGGCGCGACCGCGTGGCTTTGGCTTGACCCCGCATGGCCGGGCTGGCCGGGCGTGACGGCGCTGGAGGTGCGGCTCAACGGCGGCGCTCCGCTGGCGCTGGCGTCTGTCGCGCCGGGCGCGCACCGCCTCACCGGCTTGCAGCGAGACGTGGCGACCCTGGTCGAGGTTCGCGCGGTTGCGGCGGACGGGTCAGGTGCCTGGTCCGCCGCGCAGTCGGTCACGCCGACCGCCGCCTCCATGACGCGCTTCGCCGTCTGGGCTGACGGGGCGCACAGCGCGGACCTTTCCGCATATCCCGCCGTCACGCATATCGGCGAGGCTGCGGCGTCCACCGGCGCGATCAACAAGCCGCTGGCGCTGAGCACCGGCGAGGAGGTTGAATACATCGGCGGCGACCAGTCGCTGTGGGTGAAATACTACGGCAACTTCGCGTTTCCCGTCGCAGACAATGCCGAAATCGAGGTGCGGCACCGCTTCTTCGAGCCGGGCGGGCGACACGCCGATCTTGCGCCGCTGGCGACGCGAGCCGTCAGCTTCAAGCTGCGGGCCGTGGGTGACGGCGCGGACCAGACGGCGACGGCGGTGGTTCTTGGCGCGGCGGGCGTTGCGACGCAGCCGGGCATGGCGGCGGTCGCGCTGGACGGCGATGGCGATCCGGTCGAGTTCCGCTTCGACCGCGTGCACCAGATCGGCCAGCTTCCCGACGGGCGGCCCTTCGTGGTCGCGCCTGCGGGCGTGGTGCTGATCGCCAACGGCGGCAAGCAGACGATCCCGGTCAACCGGGTGGCGTCGTGGCGCGGCGCGCAGCTTTGTGTGGTGGCGACGGCGGGGCTTGTGCCGCTGGCGATCACCAGCGTGACGCTCTCCACCGCCTATGCGCGTGTGCTGGCGGAGCCGGACTGGACCGGCTGGCCTGCGGCGGCGGGCGGCGCCGGGACGCTGACCATTCAGGCTCAGCCCGAGAGCCTGCACCTCTACCTGCAAAGCGCCTCCGCGACCGCGACCGAAGTGCGCTTCCGCAAGGTCGGCGCGACGGCGTGGAACCCGGCGCAGCCGCTCGTTTATGACGACCGCGCGCCGAACGCCCTGATGGCCTCCGTTGTGCCGGGCAACCATCGCGGCGTGATCCTGTCGCTGGAGCCGGGCCAGCCCTACGAGGTTCAGGTGCGGCAGGGTAGCGACCGTTACGACGCGACGGGGAACACGCTGAGCCTCGAACCGTCCAAGGCGAGCGCCGCGCTGGGCGACTGGACCGATGTTGACGTGACCATCACCCGCTCGGGAAACACCGTCACGGCGACGCCCACCACTGGAACGCCGGTCAGCATCGACGCGACCGGCGTGGATTACGCGGAGTTCACCGGCGGCATGGTGCGCGGCGGCGCAATCACCATCGCGGCGACGGGCGTGATCCTGCGCGACGTGGCCGTGCTTGCGCCGACCGCCAGCGCGATCATCTTCGCGGACGGCGCGTCGGACGTGCGGCTGATCCGCCCGCGCATCAGCGGCTGGGCGCGCAACGACATCGGCGTAAAACCCGCCTCGGTCGGCTGGGGCCGCCAGCACGACGCGGCCATCGAGCTGTGCCGCGACCACACCACCAACCACAGCGTAATGGTGATCGGCGCGCGCTGTGGTTTCCCGCGCTACCACTCGAATACCTGGGAGCACTGGAACCCGTCTGTTGGCGCGCCGACCGAGGGCTATGGCTCACACCCCTACGGCCCGAACTTCATCAGCGTGAAGCGCGGCAGCTATCTCGGCGGCGTCTATATTTCCGGGTGCAGCTTTGCGGGCGATAAGCGCCGCCCGGTCGATGATGTGCTGAACGGCGACAACAACAAGACGCGCGAGATCGGCGGGATGGGGCCGAACGCCTTCATGGGCCATTGCTACGCGCGCGGCATGGCGGATGACGGGCTGGAGATTGAAGGCTCCAACCAGAATGTCGCGCTGTATGGCAACTGGTTCGACCTGGAGCGCGTCGCCAACCGGTCGCGCAGCCCTCGCTCCGGCGTCTCGGTCTCGACCGGCTATTGGGGGCCGACCGTGCTGGCGCGCAACGTGTTCCGCTGGACCCAGGCAGGGTTTGTCGGGCCGGTCGGGCAAAGCGAACAAGGCAGCGCGTTCAAGGTGCAGCGCGCCGCCGGGTCGAGCGGCATCCCGCCAGATGAGCAGACCGGGCTTGTCGTGCTGGCGCACAACACCGTGTTCACGCCGGTCATCGGCGACGAGCCGCGCGCCGTGTTCTCGAACTCCGCATCCGTCTGGCGGAACGTCCACATCTACAACAATCTGGGGCGCGAAAAGACCATCGGCACGTTCGCGCTTCCCAGCGGAACGGATGTGATCGTCGCGGGCAACAACGTCCAGCGCCAGAACGTCTCGCCGCTCCCCGCCATGGTCGAGGGCACGCATATCCCGACGACCTATGCGGACGTGGATGACGGCGTGGCGCTGGAGAACCTCAACGACGCCGGGCCCTGGGCGACGACGATCACGCCCAGCGCGGGCGCGGCGGAGGTCGGGGCGTGAAAGCCGGCCGCGCGCGTCAGCGTTCCGGCGAGGGCGCATGAGCGGGCGCCCGGGCCTGGATATTCAGGCCCGGGCGTCTTCAGCCAGCGCTCCGGAAAAACCCTGGCCGACGCGGGCGACAGCGGCGCAGACGTCGGCGACAACCGTCTCGACAAGGTCATGATCCTCGCCTTCCGCCATCACCCGGATCACCGGCTCGGTGCCGGAGGCGCGGATCAGCAATCTGCCGTCGGCGCCGAGGCGGCCTTCCGCCATGCGAACGGCGGATTGAACGGCGGCGTCGTTCAGCGGGCGCATCGCGGGATCATAGCGGACGCTGCGCAACACCTGAGGGAGCGGCGTGAACATGCGCAGCACTTCGGAGGCCGGGCGATCCAGCTCCACCAGCGCGGCGAGCGCCTGCAGCGCGGCGATCAGGCCGTCGCCGGTGGTGGTGAAATCGGACATCACGACATGGCCCGATTGCTCCCCGCCCACGTTGAAGCCGCCCGCGCGCATGCGCTCGACCACATAGCGGTCGCCGACCCGCGTGCGGTGGAGGCCGATCCCGCGCCCGGCGAGCCACCGCTCCAGGCCGAGGTTCGACATCACGGTGGCGACCAGCGCGCCGCCGCGCAGCCGCCCGGCCTCCGCCCAGCGCGATGCGATCAGCGCCATGATCTGATCGCCATCGACCACCGCGCCGGTCTCATCCACCAGCACCACCCGGTCGGCGTCGCCGTCCAGCGCAACCCCCAGATCAGCGCGGTGCGCGCGCACCGCATCGCGGCACGCCTCGGGGTGCGTGGAGCCGCAGCCGGCGTTGATGTTCACGCCATTGGGCTCGACCCCGATCTTGATCACATCGGCGCCAAGCTCCCAGAACACTTCCGGCGCCGTGCGATAGGCGGCGCCGTTGGCGCAGTCCACCACGATGCGCAGCCCGTCCAGGCTCAGGTTTCTGGGAAAGGTCGCCTTGGCGAACTCCATGTAGCGTTCGGTGCCGCCCTCGATCCGCTTCGCCCGGCCGATCGCTTCGGGCGCGACCGCTTCGGCGGGGGCGGCCATCAGCGTCTCGATCTCCGCCTCCGCGGCGTCCGACAGCTTGAAGCCGTCAGGTCCGAACAGCTTGATGCCGTTGTCTTCAAACGGATTGTGCGACGCGGAGACCATGACGCCGACATCGGCGCGCAGGGAGCGCGTCAGCATGCCGACCGCCGGGGTCGGGACCGGGCCCAGAAGGAACACGTTCATCCCCCCGGAGGTGAACCCGGCCTGAAGCGCGCTTTCGATCATGTAGCCCGACAGGCGCGTATCCTTGCCGATCACGGCGCGCTGCGCATGGCCGCTGCGGCGGAAGAACCGCGCCGCCGCCTGCCCCAGCCGCATCGCGACATCGACGGTCATGGGATCGCTGTTCGCGCGCCCCCTGACGCCGTCCGTTCCAAATATCACACGCGACATGCGCTTGCTCCAATCACCACCGAACCCGATGCGTCATCCCTTCGACATAGACCGGGCGCGCGCGCATTGCGATATCCGCCCGAAGGCCCGCAACGGCGCGGCCGCTCAGTCCGCCTCGGCGAGGCGCTGGAGGTAGGCGCCGTAGCGCGTCTTGAGCAGGGGCCGGGCGAGCCGCCCGAGCTGGTCGCGGTCGATGAAGCCCTGGCGGAAGGCGATCTCCTCCGGGCAGCCGACCTTCAGGCCCTGGCGCAACTCGATGGTGCGCACGAACTCGCCCGCGTCGATCAGGCTGTCGTGGGTGCCGGTGTCGAGCCAGGCGTAGCCGCGCCCCATCAGTTCGACCGACAACACGCCTTCGTCGAGATAGCGCTGCACCAGCGAGGTGATCTCGATCTCGCCGCGCGCCGAGGGTTCTATTTCACGCGCCATCGCCGGGGCGCGCTGGTCGAAGAAATACAGCCCCGTCACGGCGTAGCTGGATTTCGGCTTCGCTGGCTTCTCCTCGACCGAGACCGCCCGTCCCTGCGCATCGAAGGCGACGACGCCGTAACGCTCCGGGTCGCCCACATGATAGCCGAACACCGTGCCGCCGACAGTGCGCGCGTCGGCGGACGCCAGCAGCTCCGGCAGACCGTGGCCGTAGAAGATGTTGTCGCCCAGGACCATCGCCGACGGCGCGCCATCGAGAAAATCCTCGGCGAGGATATAGGCCTGCGCCAGCCCGTCGGGGCTCGGCTGTACGATCCAGGTGAACGAGAGGCCGAGAGTGTCGCCCGCGCCGAGCAGCCGCTGAAAATGCGGCTGGTCATGCGGCGTGGTGATGATGGCGATCTCGCGCACGCCGGCCAGCATGAGGACGCTGAGCGGATAGTAGATCATCGGCTTGTCATAGACCGGCATGAGCTGCTTCGAGACCGCCAGCGTGATGGGGTGGAGCCGTGTGCCGGAGCCGCCGGCCAGGATGATGCCCTTGCGTCGCGTCATTCTCGGCTCTCCTTCAGTTCGGCGAGCACGCGCGCGAGCGCGGGTCGCCAGTCGGGCTGCGGCACGCCATAGACGGCGGCGATCTTCCGGCAGTCCATCAGCGGGGTGAGCGGGCGCTGCGCGGGCGTGGGCCAGTCGGCTGTCCTGCTGGCGAGGATCGTCGGTTGCGCCGCCCAGTCCGCCAATCGGAACATCTCGCGCGTGAAGTCCAGCATGCTGACCAGCGGCGCCGCGCAATAATGAAACACGCCGCCCTCTCCGGCGCCGCGCGCGCGGGCGCGCGCCACCACGAGCAGCGTCGCCGCGATGTCATGCGCGGCGGTCGGGCCGCTGATCTGATCGGCGACCACGCGCAGTTCAGGCCGGGTCTCTGCGGCGCGCAGCATGCTGCGCACCCAGTTGACGCCATGCGCGGCGAACACCCGCGTGGTGCGCAGGATCGCGGCGCCGGGATGCGCCGCCAGAACCGCCCGCTCTCCCGACAGCTTGGTGCGTCCATAGGCGCCAAGCGGCGCTACGGGCGCATCCTCGGCCTGTGGCGTGGTCGCGGCGCCGTCGAAGACGAAATCGGTCGAGACATGCGCGAAGGCCAGCCCCCGCGCCGCCGCCGCCGCCGCCATGGCGCCCGGCGCCGCGGCGTTGATCGTCTCCGCCAGGGCCTCCTCGCTCTCGGCCTTGTCAACGTTGGTGTAGGCTGCGGCGTTGATCACGGCGTCCACGTCCGCCGCCGCGACGGCGCGCGCGCAAGCCTGCGGGTCGCTCAGATCGGCGGCGGCGCGGTCCAGCGCCGTCAGCGTGAGCTTTTCGGGCGCGGCGGCGGCCAGTCGGCGCAGCTCGGTCGCGACCTGCCCGGTGGCGCCGAACATGAGAACCCTGAGCGGGTGCGTCGCCCCGTCGTCCGCATCCGCCATGTCCGGCCCCTCGTTTCTGTTGCGCTGCGGCATGGCAATACCCCGGCGGCGTCGTCGGCTCCAGCACTTTCGCCGCGGCTATGCGCGGGCGGCCCGGTCACTCCGCGCCGACGCCGCAGGCGCGACCGAGGCGGAAGCCGAAGCCGGATCCCCTTCAGGGTCCGGCTTCGGGTCTGCGTCCGCGCCATATGCGTCGTCCGCCTCGAATCCCGCCGCCACCCCCGCGCCGACGCCCACCATGACGGCGTAGAAAATATGGCCCTCGACAATGTTGAACGGGCTTGTGGCCAGACTCATCGTGATGAAGCCGAGCATCACCGCGATCAGATTGCTGGCGTAGAAGCGGTCGCGCAACCGCCACGCCTGCGCCAGAACGGCGCCGTAAAGCGTCAGCAGCGCGGCCAGCCCGATGAGACCGATGTTGTAGAGGTCGAATATCATGTTGTTGTGAGCATGGGTGATCAGGGTCGCCGAACGCGTCCACGCGCCGGGGCCGTAGCCGATGAGCGTCTGCAACGCGCCGCCATCGAGGTATGCGTTGATGTAGCGGCTCCAGATATAGATTCGCGAGGAAAGCAGGCGCCGTTCGTCGTCGGTCAGCTCCTGAGGCTGCGTGATGTCCACATTTTCAAGCTGGCTCAGCGTCAGCAGGTCCGTATAACGGTCAGGCAGAGAGTCCAGCAGCGTCGTTGCGGCGACAAAACTGAAGATGACCGCGAAAATGCCGACGCTCACCCGGAAGCGCGCGGGCGTCATGGCGGTGAATGCGCCATAGCCAAGCATGACGAGCACCGGCGCCAGCGCGATGATGCTGGTGCGGTAGTTGGCGACAAAGATCGCCGCGAACACCAGCCCCGTGAACAGGTAACGCAGCCATGCCCGGCGCCATTTGATCAGCAGAGCGATCGCCAGCGACGTGAATGCGATGACCGAATAGATACTCTCATGCAGATAGCCGCCCCGATAGCTGACCGATCCGTCGTTCTCCGCCACCTGCCCGAAGCCCAGCAGGAAGGAGAGCAGCCCCAGCGCCACCGGCAGGGCGAAGGCGGGAAACAGCAGCCGCAACACCCGGTCGCACCCGTGGCGGGTGACGGCGCCGTAGAGCAGCAGCGCCAGCATCAGCATGTAGGCCCAGTTCAGCAGAACCGGGACAAGCACCGTAACGCCGCCATTGAGCACGCCCGACACGATGCAGACCGACAGATAGAAATAGACCGGCGCCAGCGCGCGCAGCGCCAGCAGCCGGTGCTCCATCAGCAGCCATCCCGCACCGATGACGCCGATGGTCGAGATCGCGTTGATGGACAGGCCCGCCGCCAGATTTGGCGCCGTGTAGTCGGCGAAGGCGCCGAGCGTCAACCGCAACCAGACCGCCAGACACAGAAAGCGCGTGGCGGCGTCGTCAACCTTGCGCAACTGGGCGAGGATGACCCCCAGGGAGACGGCGCAGGCGGCGAAGGAGACCAGCAGCCAGAGCATGGCGGGATCAGCCGCGCCGTCGGCGGTGGGCGCGCAGACGCGCTTGCGTCGTCACGCGATCAGCCCGTGCGCCAGCGGCGCGCCAGCATCCGCCGCGCCTCCGCCTCGCCCGCATAGCCGAACGCCGCGGCCGCGCGCTTGTCCACATGCGTCAGCACCAGACCGGCGGCGTCTGCGCCGAAGGCGTTCAGCTGCGCCAGCGCGGCGTCAACCGCGCCGCGCGGCGTGCGGCTCCACCGCACCGCCAGCACGACGGCGTCGGCCTCCATCGCCATCGACAGCGTGTCGGTCGACGCCAGCAGCGGCGGCGCGTCCACGATCACGGCGCCATAGCGTTCCCGCAGCGCGGCGAGGATGTCGCAGGGCCGCACGGAGCGGCCGCCGGAGTGCGCGGCTTCGACCAGTTCGGCGACCAGCAGGACATCGCAGCCCTCCACGGCCGCCGGCGCTGCGCGTATCAGCGGGTCGGCGTGCAGCAGGGCGGTGCGCTCGTCGCGCGCCGAAACGGCGGCGAGCCTGCGCGCCACATCCGCGCTTTCCTCGCCCGGCAGCGCCGAGCAGACCATCAGGACGCGCCCGCCGCTCCCGGGCGCGTCGCTGCGCAGCGCGAGGTTCAGGCGACGGATCTCCTCATGCGCCTCTCCGGTCGCGCCGCCGCCCTCCGGCAGGCTTGCGAGCACCGGCAGGCCGGTCGCTTCAGCGGCCTGCCGGGCGGTCTTGAAGCCGTCGCGGCGCAGGTCCAGCGCCAGCGCCACCGCAGCGGCGACAGCGCCGGCGAGGATGAAGCTGAGCGCGACAAGCTGGGCGCGGCGCGGCGCCGAGGGCGCGTCGGGCGCCGAGGCGTAGGCGTTGATGCGCGCGTTCGGCTCCTGAAAGCTGCCGCGCTCGCGGGTTTCGGTAAGGCGTGTCAGGAACGCCTGATAGACGGTCTGAATCGTGGTGAGGCGGCGCTCGTCGGCGCGCAGGTCGCGCGTGCGGCCGAGTTCCGCGCTGAGTTCGGTCTCCAGTTCGGATATGGCGCTTTCGATCGCGCGCACCTTGCCGGCGGCGATATCCACCGCGGCGGTCAGCCCGCGCGCGATGTCGGCGGCGACGCCGGCGAGGCTTCGCTCCACATCGACGCGCGATTCCTCGAGACGGCGCGCCACATCGGGATCGACCACCCTGCCGCCGACGGCGGCGATCTGGCGCCGCAGCGTCTGAAGCTGTTCGCCCGAGCTGCGCAGCGTGGGCGACTGCACGATCTCCGCGGCGGCGGCGAATTCTCCATCGGCGATCAGCCGGTCGAACTGGCGCATCCGCTCCTGCGCATCGGCCAGATTGATCCGCGCGGTCACCAGCAGCGAGGACAGATCCCCGATCTGGTTCGAGATGATCGCGGGCGAAGCGCCGCCGCTGCGCGCCAGGCCGATGCGGCGCTCCTGCACCGCCCCCTCCGCCGCCTCGAGCTGGACGACCAGATCGCTCACGCGGCCGCGCAGCCAGCTTGTCGCGCGTTGCGTGGCGGCCAGCTTGTCCTCCACCTGCTGCGCCAGATACTCTTCGGCGACAGCGTTGGCGATCTGCGCGGCGCGCTGCGGATCCTCCGAGGTGGCCTCGATCAGCAGGATGTAGGACAGGCCGGACTGACGCACCGAGATCCTGTCGGCGAGATAGCCGGCGGCGATCTGGTTGGGGTTCTGCGGCGCTCCGTCATCGTCCTGAGCGCCGTTCGCGCCGCCGCGAAGCGCCCGGCGCACGGTGGTCAGGATCGACTCGATACCCCCCGGCTGCGGCCCGAACTCGGCGTGGCGCGACAGATCGAGCCTTTCGGCGACCCGCTCCAGAATGCGCGGCGAGGAAATCACGGCGATCTCGCTGAGCACGTCGCTCGGCCCCAGCGATCGGCTTTCGACGACGTTCGGAATATCGATCACCTGGCTGCCCTCGCGGGTCAGCTGAACCTCGGCCCGCGCGGTGTACACCGATGTCGTGCGCAGCAGCGCCACGGCCGTCAGAAAGCTCACCGCCAGCGCGCAGCCGATGATGACGTGCTTTGCGCGCCACAGCGTGGCGATCAGGCCGGTTACGTTGATGAGATCATGCGTCTTCGCGGGGGCGGCCTGGCCGCGCGCCGTCGGCGTCTGCCTGCTCATGATCCTGAGGTCCCGGTTCATCATCCACCTGTATCTCTCCGGGCGCGCCCGACAACAGCCTGCACTCGCCTAAACGGCGCAAGCTAAAGATATGTTATTTCGCCGCTGCACAATGCTAAACATGATTCGGCTAATGCGGCGCGGCGATGCGATATCGTCGGCGCCGCATGACGGAGTGATGTGATGATCAAGAGCTTTTTCTGCGACAGTGGCGCGCGCGTCGGCGGTTCCGGCGGCATCCGGCGCGCCTTGCGTCAAGGGCGGCGTGCGCTTTCGACGAGTTGCGCGGCGGCGGCTCTTCTGGCGTTTTCAGCCTTGCAGGCGATGGCGGAATACACCTTGCAGGCGGGCGACGTGCTGCGCGTCATCGTGCCGGGCATGACCGATTTCAACACTGCGGCGGCGATCGACAACGACGGCATGCTGCGCCTGGGCCCGTTCGCCCCCGTGCCTGCGGCCGGCGGCGATCTGGCGAGCGTGGAGACGCTGCTGCGGGCGGCGGCGGCGCAAATGGTGACGCGGCGCTACGACGCGACCGGCGCGGTCAGCTTCGTTCCGGTTCCCGCCGACGACCTGCGCGTGACGGTTGACGCCTATCGTCCGATCCACGTCTATGGCGCGGTGCGCACGCCCGGCGCGTCGCCGTTCCGCCCCGGCCTCACCGTGCGGGCGGCGCTGGCGGGGGCGGGCGGCGCCTCCACCATCGTCGATGGACAGCGCGCCCTGGACGGCGCCGCGACCGAGCGCGCCCAGACCGACTTCAGCACGCTGACCCTTGAACGGGCGCGGCTGATCGCCACCATCTGGCGCCTGCAGGCCTCGCTTGGCATGGCGTCCGCCGACACGCCGCCCGACGGCGCGGCGCTCGGCGTCGGCGCGCGCAGCGCCGAGGCGCTGCTGAACGCCCAGCGGCGCCTGATCGAGACGCTCGACGCGCAGCGCGAGGCGGAGATCGCTTTTCTCAAGAGCGCGGTGGCGCAGACCGAAAGCCGCATCGCCATCCTGACCGAGCAGACGGCGCGCCAGGCGGACGCGGTGGCCGCCGACGAGGAGGAACTGACGCGCGTGACGCAGCTGCTGAGTCGCGGCGTCGTGCCCAAGGACCGGCTGCTTGACATCCGGCGGGCGCAGGTGCTTTCGGCGACCCGGCTGCTCGACATCGAGAACGATCTGGAGCGCGTCAAGTTCGACCGGATCCGGTTCGCCGCAGACCTTCAGACCGCCGAGAGCCGCCGTCGCGAGCGGCTGCTGGGCGAGCTGGCGACGGCGCAGGCGCGTCTGGAGGAGGTTGCGGTCCGGCTGGATGCGGCGCGCAACCAGCTGGCGCTGCGCGGCGTCGCGCCGATCGCCGCGCTTGGCGCGGGCGTGGCGCTGCCGGACGTTCAGATCCATCGCGGCGTCGGCGCCCTCGCCTTCACCCTGAACCCGCAGCTCGACGACTATGTCGAGCCCGGCGATGTGATCGAAGTGACGATCACGTTCGTCGAGGACTGAACCACCCCACCACGCGGCCGCGCCCGATTTCGCCGTCAGACGCCCTGACGCGCGTCTCTGGCGGCGTTTGCGTCCGGCTATCCTTCTCGCGATCCGGAAGACCTGGACGACGCCTGCGGGCGTCGCCGGGCCGCTTGCGCGCGGTCGAATCCCTTTCCTGATCGCCAGCCCCGCCCGCCGCGCAGAAGCCTTCGTCGCCGTCCGGCGACAGACGGACACTGTCGCCGTCAGGCGTGGGCGTCCGGCGCGCACCCGAGGCCCGCGCCGCCGGTTCCGATGCGCGACCTTTCTGTAAATGACCCGACATTGCTGCGATAGGGCCAAATTTTGGCCATATTACTTCCCAATAACACAATAAATATCAAAAATTATTATATTAAAAATATCCTAACTAGTAATTTCATAACACATCTTTAACTATTTCCAAATTAATAATGCGTTGCATTAGTTTTGCCCTTTCCAGAATGATGCAGGAACGCCATGACCCGCGCGCTTACAAAATCGGACTTGCTTGTCGAGACAAATAAAGACGGATCTTTCTTTTATATCCGTCCAGATATCCCGTTGTTTGACGCAACGCGACTGGTGAGCGACGTCAAGGTGAAAAATCCTGATGACTTCAAGGGATTCTATGCAACCGAAACAAACACGCACTACGAAAATATTACTGTAGAGGGGACGAAGGCGGGGTTCAGCGCGCTGGGTTCCGCCGGTGATTTTCGTCTCTATGATTATACATTCTTCGATACACGTTCCGATACGGCTATTGCTTCTGCAATCCATCGGGGCAGCACGCATTTCGGTAATTCTCAGTTTATACGCGCCTATGCTAACGGCCAAGATAAGCTAATAAAGTCAATTCCTGATTATAGAATCAATAATACAGATTTTTTTGATGATAACAACAAAAATAATGATCTGAACAATATTTCATATTTTCGGGATATATCAGCAAGAAACTTTTCTGACGGTATTTTTGATATAAAAAGTACTGTGTATATTACAAATGCAACGATTAGCAACTCGTTTAGAATACTGCGTGCGCATGAAAGTGCAACAATTATAATAACAAACTCTATTGTTAATACTGGCAATGGAAATGTTCTTGCCCAATTAATGGGGTATAATGCCAAGATATTATTTTATAATGTCTTGTGGGATGGGGCAAAAACACCAGATTATCAAAAAATAACGGTCTCAAGCGTAGATGATAGCGTAATGGGACGTGATGCCATAAAGCGCGCAAACCTCATCGAGTTAAAATCCGATCCGCTGGCTGCGATCGATCCGTTCTTCACGCCGCATGTCGATCGCTACCGCGCCCAGATATCGGTGAACGGCGACGGATGGCGCGCGCTCGATCTGCCGAGCGACGGCTGGTTCGGGCGCCACGTGGGCGACACGCTGGTGAAGATCCCCGACCTGGGTAATGGCGTCTATCGGATTCGCGCCTGGGCCGTTGACGACAACGGCGTCGCCGGCAGCCGGGTGACCACGGACAGCTTCAAGGTGACCACATCGACATTCAACTATGTCGGCGGCGTCGCGTCGATGGATGCGCCCGCGCCGTGGGAGGGAACCGACAAGGCCGATCGCATGAACGGCTCGTTCCGCGACGACGTGATCAACGGCGGCAAGGGTGATGACCAGATCTCGGGCAACAGCGGCGACGATGCGCTGTCCGGCGGGGCGGGCGATGATGTGATCGACGGCGGCCCGGGCGACGATGTGATCGACGGCGGCGACGGCGACGACATCCTCTATGGCGGCCCGGGCGACGATCTGCTGCGCCCCGGCGAGGGCAGGGACGTGATCTACGGCGGCGAGGGCGTGGACACCATCGACTACAGCAATCTCAAGCCCGTCACCGGCGGCATGGTCGTCGATCTGAAGGCGGGCGTGATGCGCCACGCCAACGGCGCCGGGGTGATCGACCGCTTCACCAGCATCGAGAACGTCATCGGATCACACAATGGCGACCGTCTGATCGGCACCGACACGGTGAACCGCATGCAGGGCGGCCGGGGCGACGACGTCATCACCGGCGGCTTGGGCCCCGACGTCTTCGTGATCGACAACGCCCGCGATTTCGGGGCCGACCGGATCACCGACTTCAACTATAATGATGCGCTCTGGTTCACCCGCTTCACCGACCTGGGCGCCGATAACGCGGCGCGGATCAGCAGTTCGGGAACCTTCGCCTTCACGCTGGGAACCGGCGGCGTGCGCACGCTGCAGCTCGGACAGGCCGACCGCTGGCTCGACTATCTCGGCAAGAACGCCGAGGGATACCATGTCTATGTGCTGCTGAAGGGCGGCTGGCCGGACAAGGACATCCTGCCGATCGCCCAGGATCCCAACGCCAAGGTCTCACTGCCCGCGCCACAGAAGATCGGGGACACCCTGAGCTTCGCGGCGGCGCCGGCCTCGGCCGACGGCTATGTCATAAACCTCGCCACCGGCGTGTTTCGCGAAGCGTCGGCGAACGGCGAGCAGCGTCTGTTCGATCCGCTGCGCAACGTGATCGGCACCGCCTCCGACGATCGCATCTACGGCGACAAGCATGTGAACCGGATCACCGGCGGCCAGGGTGACGACGTGATGTCCAGCGGCGGCGCCGACGACGTGTTCATCTTCGACAACCGGGTGGATTTCGGCGCCGACCGGATCACCGATTTCAGCTTCTCGCGCGAGCTGTGGTTCACCCAGTTCACCGACCTCGGCGCCGACAATGTCGCGCGGATCGGGTCCTCGGGGAAGGTCTGGTTCGACTACGGTGGCGGCGCGGGCGCGCAGTCGGTGGACATCGGCTATGTCGACCGCTGGATCGCATACGACGGCAAGAACGCCGAGGGATACCATGTGTATTCCATGATGGAGGGCGCCTGGCCGACCGTGGACGTCCTGCCCAAAAGCACGCAGACCATTTCCGCAAGGCTCGCCCCAGAGAGCGTCACAGAGAGCGTCACAGAGAGCGCCCCGACAAGCGCGACCCTGACGGCGCCGACGCTGACCGGCGCGTCGGTAGCGGAGGTGCTGGCCGACTTTTCCGCCACGCCGCGCAGCGCCGCCGGCTATGTGATCGACCTTGACGCGGGCCGCTTCTCGCGCGCCGACGCGCCGACGGACGCTATCGCGTTCAAGGCGCGCCACGTCGTCGCCACCAGTTCGAACGACTATGTGATCGGCGACAAGCACGCCAACCGCCTCGAAGGCGGTCAGGGCGCCGACGTGCTGACCGGCGGCGGCGGCGCCGATGTGTTCATCTTCGACAACCGGGTGGACTTCGGCGCCGACCGGATCACCGATTTCAGCTTCTCGCGCGAGATGTGGTTCACCCAGTTCACCGACCTCGGCGCCGACAATGTCGCGCGGATCGGATCCTCGGGGAAGGTCTGGTTCGACCACAGCGGCGGCGCGGGCGCGCAGTCGGTGGACATCGGCTATGCCGACCGCTGGATCGAATACGACGGCAGGAACGCCGAGGGATACCACGTTTATTCCATGATGGAGGGCGCCTGGCCGGACGTGGACATCCTCCCGCTCTGACGGCGCGCCGACGCCTGATCATAACCCTCGCGCAGCCGCGCATCGTGACCTGATGGCGTTCAGGCCACGATGCAGTGGCGATCACGTCCGCGTGCAACATGGGGCTTGCGTCCTCCATGCGGCCCGCACATTCGTATGCCCAGTCGAATCACTTCTGTCCCTTCAGTTTGTCAACGGATCGTCCCATGTCCCTGATTTCGCCCAACGCGGCGCCCATTCCCGAACTCTATGTCTCCGCCGACAGCGCAGCGAAGCTCAAGCATCAGGCGGCGGATCTGCCGAGCTGGGATCTGACGGCGCGCCAGCTCTGCGATCTGGAGTTGTTGATGAACGGCGGCTTCAACCCGCTGACGGGATTCATGAGCGAGGCCGACTATGACGGCGTCGTCGAGACCATGCGGCTGTCCGGCGGCAAGCTGTGGCCGATCCCGATCACGCTGGACGTGTCCGAGAAATTCGCGCAGTCCGTCGCCAAGGGCCAGGACATCGCGCTGCGCGACCCCGAGGGCGTGATCCTCGCCATCCTGTCGATCAGCGACCTCTGGCGGCCCGAAAAGGCGCGCGAAGCGGCGATGGTCTTCGGCGCCGACGACCCGGCGCACCCCGCCGTCGCCTATCTGCACAATCAGGCGGGCCCGGTGTATCTCGGCGGGCCTGTCATCGGCATCCAGCAGCCGGTGCACTACGACTATCGCGGCCGGCGCGACACCCCCAACGAATTGCGGGCGTTCTTTCGCAAGCTCGGCTGGCGGCGCGTCGTCGCCTTCCAGACCCGCAATCCGCTGCACCGCGCCCATCAGGAGCTGACGTTCCGCGCCGCCAAGGAGGCCCAGGCCAACCTGCTGATCCACCCCGTGGTCGGCATGACCAAGCCGGGCGATATCGACCATTTCACCCGCGTGCGCTGCTATGAGGCGGTGCTCGACAAGTATCCCGCCGCAACCACGCACCTGTCGCTGCTGAACCTGGCGATGCGCATGGGCGGCCCGCGCGAGGCGGTGTGGCACGGGCTGATCCGCGGCAACCACGGCGTCACCCACATGATCGTCGGCCGCGACCACGCCGGTCCGGGCAAGAACAGCAAGGGCGCCGACTTCTACGACCCCTACGCCGCGCAGGAGCTCTATCGCGAGCACCAGGCCGAAATCGGCGTCGAGATGGTCGATTTCAAGCAGATGGTCTATGTGCAGGAGCGCGCCGAATACCAGCCGCGCGACGAGGTCGAAGCGGGGCTGACGATCCTCGACATCTCCGGCACCGAGCTGCGCCGCCGCCTGCGCGAGGGGCTCGAGATCCCCGAGTGGTTCTCGTTTCCCGACGTGGTCACCGAGCTGCGCCGCACCGCGCCGCCGCGCAGCAGGCAGGGCTTCACCGTGTTCTTCACCGGGCTGTCGGGGTCGGGCAAGTCCACCATCGCCAACGCGCTGATGGTCAAGCTGATGGAGCTGGGCGGCCGGCCGGTGACGCTGCTGGACGGCGACGTGGTGCGCAAGCACCTGTCCTCGGAGCTGGGCTTCTCCAAGCAGGATCGCGACATCAACATCCGCCGCATCGGCTATGTCGCGTCCGAGATCACCAAGAACGGCGGCGTCGCGATCTGCGCGCCGATCGCGCCCTACGCCGCGACCCGCGCCGACGTGCGCGCGATGGTCGAGCAATACGGCGCCTTCGTCGAGGTGCATGTCGCCACGCCGCTCGAGGAATGCGAGCGGCGCGACCGCAAGGGCCTTTACAAGCTCGCCCGCGAGGGCAAGATCAAGGAGTTCACCGGGATCTCCGACCCCTACGAGGCGCCGACGAACCCCGAGCTGAGCGTCGAGACCATCTCGGTCACGCCTGACGACTGCGCGCAGTCGGTGATGCTGAAGCTTGAGGCGCTCGGCCTGTTCGGCTGAGCCATCGCGGGAGAGCGACCATGCGCGACGCCGCGATGTCCGCCGTCCTGCGCCGCCTCGCCATCGAGGCGGGGCGGGCGATCATGGCGATCTATGAAAGCGGCGCCATCGAAGCGCGCGCCAAGGCCGACGACAGCCCGGTGACGGCGGCGGATCTCGCCGCCGACGCCGTGATCTGCGACGGACTGTCCGTCGCCTACCGCGACATTCCGGTCGTGACGGAGGAGCGCGCCGAGGGCCATGGCGCGGACGCGACGGGAGCCCATTTCCTGGTCGATCCGCTGGACGGCACCCGCGAGTTTGTCGAGCGGCGCGGCGACTTCACGGTGAACATCGCGCTGATCGAGGACGGCGTTCCCACGGCGGGCGTGGTCTATGCGCCTGCGGTGGGCCGGCTGTTTCGCACCGACGCAGGCGGCGGCGCGGTCGAGGAGACCGGCGCCTTCGACCCCGGCCATGAAGGGCCGCTGCGCCGCATCGCCGTGGCGGCGCCGGACAATGGCGCGCTGCGCGTGGTGGCGTCGAAATCGCACCGCGACGCGGCGACCGACGCTTATATCGCGCGCTATGCGGTCGCCGATTTCAAGAGCGCGGGCTCCTCGCTCAAGTTCTGCCTAGTGGCGACCGGCGAGGCCGATCTCTACCCCCGTCTCGGCCGGACCATGGAGTGGGACACCGCCGCAGGCGACGCCGTGCTGCGCGCGGCGGGGGGCCGGGTGATCCGCTTCGACGACCACGCGCCGCTGATCTACGGCAAGGCGGGGCGCGCCAACCCGTTCTTCATCGCCCATGCCGACGGCGTGGCGCTGGCCGCGCGCTGAGGGCGCGGCATGGCGGACGGAAGCGGGAAGGGCGGCGGCGGGTTTCTCCAGGACATCGTCAGCGTCAGCATGGCGCGCGTGATCGCGCTGGCCGCGTTTCTGGTGACCAACATCCTGATCGCGCGCTACCTGGGGCCGGAGGGCAAGGGGCTGGCGGCGATCTTCACCGCCGTGCCCAACCTGGTGGGGGTGATCGCCGCGCTGGGGATGGACAAATCCAGCGCCTACATGATCGGCAAGCAGCTCCACGGCGATGATGCGATCCTGTCCGGTCTGACGATCGGCGCGGCGGCGTCCACCCTGTTGGCCATCGCCATCTCGGGGGCGTATTTTCTGGCGTCGTGGGGCGAGGGCTACACGACGCTGGCCGTCACGCTGACCATGGGCGTCGTGGTGGCGGTCACGTTGCAGCGGCTGATGAACGGCGTGATGCTGGGCCGGCGCCTCGTGTCGCTGTTCAGCGTCACCCGCTGGCTGCCGCAGGCGCTGCAGGCGCTGGTGGTGCTGGCGACGATCCTGCTGGCGACGCTGGCGGTGAACGACGTCATCATCGGCATGCTGGCGGGGTGCGTCGCGGCCGTCGTCTATTCCCTGATCGCGCTTTCGCGCCGGATATCGTTCCGCTTCCGCTTCGACCGCGCCTGTTTCAAGCTGTTGCTCACCTACGGGGTCGTGGTCGCCATCGCCGATTTTCTGGTCTTTCTGAACTACAAGGTGCAGATTTTCGCGCTTCAGGCGGTCTCGACCGTCGAGCAGGTCGGCCTGTTCGCTCTGGGCCAGAATTTCGGGGAGTTGCTGTGGCAGGCGCCGGGGATGATGAGCGCCGTGATCCTGTCGCGCAGCGCCAACGCCGCCGACCCGGTCGCCTTCTCGCGCAAGATCGGCGTGCTGCTGCGACTGACGCTTCTGGTGTGCTCGGCTCTCGGGATCATGATCGGCGTCGCCTGCGTCATCGGCATCCCGATCGTCTTCGGCCCGGCCTTCGCGCCGAGTTCGCTGGTGTATTTCACCCTGCTGCCGGGGGTGGTGGCGATCATCACCTTCAAGATACTGGCGAGCGATCTGGTCGGCCAGGGCAAGGCGCGGGTGACGGCGCTGATCATGGCGCCGTCGGTGGCGCTCAACATCGGTCTGGGGCTGGCGCTGATCCCGCTGTGGGGCGCGGTCGGGGCCGCCGTGGCCGCGACCATCACCTATCTGGCGATTTCGGTCGCCGTCGTGACGCTCTACTGCCGCAAGATGGAGCTCCCCGTGCGCGCCTTCCTGACGCCGCGCGCCGCTGATTTCACCTTTCTCGCCGAACGCGCGCCTTTCCTGCGTAGGCTGGCCGCCCGGTTCTTGCGCCGGAAATAGAAAGCCTCGCGCCGGAATCAGGTCGTCCGGCGCGTGGTCCGGGTCTCTCCGGCCTCAGCCCTCTCCGGCCTCAGCCGCCCGCCGCGCGCAAAAGGCGCAGCGCCTCGGCGCGCACCACCCCGGCGCGCAACACGAAGGCCTCCACCCCCGCAGGGGCGCGGCGCAGCGGCGCGAAGGCCGAACCGGCGGCGGGCGAGACGCGGCCGCCGCCGCGCAGCGCCGCCACCATCCCCACCAGCCGACCGTCGCCGTCGATCACCGGGCCGCCGGAGAAGCCGGGGCCGACGCCGGGCGCGGCGGCGATCAGACCGGGGCCGAAGCGGGGCAGCGTCGCCGCAGGATCGGTGACCGCGCCGCCTGCCTCGACCGAGGCGACCTGTTCCGCGCCTGTGCGCAGGCGAATCCCGGCGGCGCTGATCATGTCGCCGACGCGCGGCGCGACGTCAACGCCGGGCGCAGGCGGCAGGAACCCCGCGGGACCGCGCAGAACCGCAAGGTCGATGCGCGCGCTGACGCCGATCAGCGTCGCGACCGCCCGCGCGCCGGACGCCGCGCGCAGCGTCACCGCGTCGCCGGGCTGCAAGCCCCGCACGACATGGGCGTTGGTGACCGCGACGCCGGGCGCGATGTAGAACGCCGATCCCAGCGTGGCGCCGTTCAGCACGGCGGCGTGCAGCGCGATGACGCCCGCCGCAAGCGACGCCGCAGGGGGCGCCGCCATTGTCGCCGCCATCAGCCCCGCGCAGACAAGCCCTCGGACCATCGCCGCGCGCCGCCGGGGCGGCGGCAAAAACGAAATACAAAAGGTCAGGGCTGCGCCCAGAATCTGGCGAACACCACGCATCACGACACATCCCACAACGTGGCGCCCGACAAACGCCGACATTGCGATAGCAAAGCGCATCCATGATTAAGGCCATGTTGCGCCCGCACTGGGTAAATATGGATAACTTATGATTAATAGAATCGGGATGCTATAAATACGGATGGTCGCCGAATTGTTCGCCGCAGTGTCCGGCGGGTTTTACGCCCGGAAGGCGGCCTCGCGCGCCGCCGCGCGGCGCAGCTGGCGCAGGCGCCAGCCCGCCAGCGGTCGCGGCTGCTGCATGGCGTCGGCGGCGCTGAACGCGCGTGCGGGGCCTTTCGGCCGACGGGCGGGGATCCACCTGCGCAGCGTGCGGCGCAGGTGCGTCCCGACGCCCCGCGCCGCCATAACCGCGTCCGCCCGCGCCGCCGCGAACAGCGCGCGCAGCCCGCTCAGCGGCGCGCCCGCCGCCACCTGAAGGCAGCCTATCTGCGCCAGCGTCTCGGCGCGCCGCGCGCGCAGCGGCGCATCCGGCGTCTCGGGATGGCGCTCGGCGACCATCGCCAGCACGCCCAGCCGGTTGCCGAGCGAGCGCAGCCGCCTGGAGGACAGGCTGCCGGGCGACAGCCGGTATCCGACCAGGTAGTGCGGCGCGCAGGCGATGCGCCAGCGGCGCGCGAGACTCAGTTGCAGCAGCACGTCCAGCGAGCTGGTCAGCGTGAGGTGTTCGAGATAACCGCCGACGTCCTCATAGGCGGCGCGGCGCATCAGGATGGCGCTGCCGTTGCCGACGAAATTATAGACGACAAGCGGCAGATAGCCCCAGCCGTCGATGACGTGAAGCGGCGCGTCATAGAGAATTGCGCCGTTGTCGTCGATGCGCCGGTGCCCGCAATAGACAAAGCCGCACGCAGGGCCGGCGGCGTCGATGGCCGCCACCTGCTCGGCGAGCTTGGACGGCGCCCAGACATCGTCGGCGTCGAGCGGCGCGATCAGCGCGGCGCGTCCGGCCCGCGCGCCGGTGTTCAGCGCGCAGGCGATGCCCCGGTTCACCCCATCGCCCACGAGGCGGATGCGCGAATCGCGCGCCGCGTAGGCGCCGACCAGCAAGCGCGCCTGCGGCGCGCCGTCATCGACCGCGATCAGCTCCCAGTCGGTAAAGGTCTGACGCTGGGCGCTGTCGAGCGTCTCCTCAATCGTGGCCTCGCAGCGATACATCGGCACGACGATGGTCACGCGGGGGGTCACGCGGGGGGTCACGCGGGGTGTCATCGGCCCGCCCCGGTCATGCGCCGCGCCCCGCGCCGTCGCCTCAGCCAGCGGCGCCCGCGCCGGTCGCCGCGCCAAACCCTGGGCGTTCTCCGACGCCAAGCCCCAGGCGTTCTCCGACGCCCGCCCGCGCCTGCAGCGCGCGCCACCAGGGCTCGTTGTCGAGATACCAGGCGACGGTCCGCTCCAGGCCCTGCTCCAGCGTGACCGAGGGCCGCCAGCCCAGCGTGCGCATGATCTTCGTCGCGTCGATGGCGTAGCGGAAGTCATGGCCGGGCCGGTCGGTGACGAAGGTGATCAGCCGGTCGTGCGGCGCCCCCGCCGGGCGCATCCGGTCGAGAATCGCGCAGATCGTCCGCACGATGTCGATGTTGCGCGCCTCGTTGTTCCCGCCGATGGCGTAGGTCTCGCCGACCGCGCCGCGTTGCAGCGCCGTCAGCAGCGCCACGGCGTGATCCTCGACATAGAGCCAGTCGCGCACGTTCTCGCCGCGCCCGTAAACCGGAATCGGCCTGCCCGCCAACGCGTTCAGGATCGTCACCGGGATCAGCTTTTCGGGAAAGTGGAACGGTCCGTAGTTGTTGGAGCAGTTGGTCACGATCACCGGCAGGCCATAGGTCTCGCCCCAGGCGCGCACCAGGTGGTCGGACGCGGCCTTGGAGGCCGAATAGGGCGAGTTGGGGTCGTAGGCGGTCTCCTCGGTGAATTTTCCGGTCGCGCCCAGCGCGCCGAACACCTCGTCGGTGGAGATATGGTGGAAGCGGAACGCGGCGCGGCCCGTCGCGTCGAGCCCGCGCCAATAGCCGCGCGCGGCCTCCAGCAGCACATAGGTTCCGGTGATGTTGGTCTCGATGAAGGCGGCGGGGCCGTCGATCGAGCGATCCACATGGCTCTCCGCCGCCAGGTGCATCACCGCGTCGGGCCGGTGGGCGGCGAACACGCGCGCCATCGCGGCGGCGTCGCAGATGTCGGCCCGCTCGAAGGCGTAGCCCGGCGCGTTCCCGATGCTGTCGAGGTTCGCGAGGTTCGCGGCGTAGGTGAGCTTGTCCACATTGACGACCGAAAGCCCGTCGGCGATCGCGCGCCGCACCACGGCCGAGCCGATGAACCCGGCGCCGCCGGTGACCAGAACCTTCATGAAATCATCCCTCGAAGCTGAACGGCGACGCGAACCCGCGCCACGCCTGGGCGGCGGCGTCCTTGTCCGACAGCACGGCGCGCGCCGGATCGATCCCCCAGTCGATGGCGAGATCGGGATCGTCGAAGCGCACCGCCCCGTCGCTGGCCTTGTCGTAGAAGCCGTCCACCTTGTAGCTGACCTCGGTGTCGGGTTCGAGCGTGACAAAGCCGTGCAGGAAGCCCCGCGGCACCCACAGCATGGCGCCGTTCGCCGCCGACAGCGTCTCGGCGACCCAGCGCCCGTAGCTGGGCGCGCCGACGCGCGCATCCACCGCCACGTCGAGGATCGCGCCGCGCACCACGCGCACCAGCTTGCCCTGCGCATGGGGCGGCGCCTGGAAATGCAGCCCGCGCACGGTGCCGGTTTCGGCGGAATAGGACTGGTTGTCCTGAACGAAATCGGCGTCAACGCCCGCCGCCGCCATGGCGCGCGCGTTCCAGGTTTCGCAGAACCAGCCGCGCGCGTCGCCGAATCGGCGCGGGACCAGCCTGATCACCTCGGGTATCGCAGTCCTGACCACATCCATCACGCTTCTCCCCCGTCACGCCGGCCGCTATCGCCGCCGACTTCTGCGCAACCCCCCGCAGTCCGCGCGCATGAGCGCCGCCATGCGCGCGCTGATTGTGCTATCGCAGCGACGCACGGGATAAAAGCTCAAAACCAGCGGTGTTTTCCCCTGCTGCGCCGCCCGCGCCGGATTTAGTGTGCACTGCGAAAAGCTCTGGAAAGCTTTAGCGCATCTGATTACGCACGACATGAACGAGTGAGGCGAGGGGAAGCGCAATGCGTGTCGCGATGGTTGGAACCGGCTATGTCGGCCTAGTGTCTGGGGTGTGCTTTTCTGACTTCGGCCATGAGGTCGTCTGCGTCGACAAGGTCGAGGCCAAGATCGCGATGCTGCGCGACGGCGGCGTGCCGATCTACGAGCCCGGCCTCGACGCGCTGATGGCCAAGAACATGGCGGCGGGGCGCCTGTCGTTCACAACCGACCTTGGCGAAGCGATGAAGGGCGCGGACGCCGTGTTCATCGCCGTCGGCACGCCGACGCGGCGCGGCGAGGGCCACGCCGACCTGACTTATGTCTATGCGGCCGCCGCCGAGATCGCGAAGCACCTCGATCACTACGCGGTGGTCGTGGTCAAATCGACGGTGCCGGTCGGCACCAACCGCGAGGTCGCGCGCATCATCGCCGAGGCCCGCCCCGATCTGGCCTTCGATGTGGCGTCCAACCCGGAATTCCTGCGCGAAGGCGCGGCGATCGAGGATTTCATGCGCCCCGACCGCGTGGTCGTCGGGGCCGAAGGCGAGCGCGCGCGCGACGTGATGCGCGCGCTCTACCGGCCGCTGTCGCTGCGCGAGACGCCGATGGTGTTCACGTCGCTGGAAAGCGCCGAGCTGATCAAATACGCCGCGAACGCGTTTCTCGCCGCCAAGATCACCTTCATCAACGAACTGGCCGATCTGTGCGAGAAGGTCGGCGGCGACGTGCAGGACGTGGCCAAGGGCATGGGGCTGGACGGCCGGATCGGCTCGAAGTTCCTGCACGCCGGCCCCGGCTATGGCGGCTCGTGCTTTCCCAAGGACACGCTGGCGCTGACCCGCACCGGCCAGCAGCACAACGCGCCGATCCGCATCATCGAGACCGTGGTCGAGGTCAACGACGCGCGCAAGCGCGCCATGACCGACAAGATCGTCTCGGCCATGGGCGACGCGGTCGCAGGCAAGAAGATCGCGGTGTTCGGCGTCACCTTCAAACCCGACACCGACGACATGCGCGACGCGCCGTCGCTGACCATCGTGCCGGCGCTGATCGGCGCGGGCGCGGCGGTCACCATATGCGACCCCCAGGGCAGGAAGGAGGGCGCCGCGCTGCTGCCCGCCGCCGCCTGGGCCGAGGACCCCTACGACGCCGCGAAGGACGCCGACGCGGTGGTGATCATCACCGAGTGGAACATGTTCCGCGCGCTCGATCTCAAGCGTCTGCTGGGCGTGATGAAGGGCCGGGTGATGGTGGACCTGCGCAACATCTATCGCCCTGCGGAGGCCGCCGGCGCCGGCTTCGACTATGTCAGCGTCGGGCGGCCGGCCTGAGCGGGCGGGGCGGCGCGATGCCCGCCAGGCCGACGCGCCGATGAACGGCGGCGACATGCAGGACTGGGCCGAAAAGCTCGCCGCCGAGCCGCCCGTCCTGGTGACGGGCGCCGCCGGGTTCATCGGCTTTCACCTGGCGCGGCGTCTGCTCGACGCGGGCGTGCGGGTGGTGGGGCTGGACAGCCTGAACGCCTATTACGACCCGGCGCTGAAGCGGGCGCGGCTGGCGCAGCTCGCCGACCGGCCCGGCTTCGTGTTCGAGCAGGCCGATCTGGCCGACGCGGCCCGCGTGCAGGCGGTGTTCGCCGCCCATGCGCCGCGCCGGGTGGTCAACCTCGCGGCGCAGGCGGGGGTGCGCTATTCGCTGGAGAACCCGCGCGCCTACGCCGATTCGAACCTCGTCGGCTTTCTGAACGTGCTGGAGGCCTGCCGCCACGGCGCGGTGGCGCATCTGGTCTACGCCTCGTCCAGCTCGGTCTATGGCGGCAACCGCAAGCTGCCGTTCTCGACCGCCGACGGCGTGGATCACCCCGTCAGCCTGTACGCGGCGACCAAGAAGGCCAACGAGCTGATGGCGCACGCCTACGCCGACCTCTATGGCGTTCCCGCCACCGGCCTGCGCTTTTTCACCGTCTATGGACCGTGGGGGCGGCCCGACATGGCCTACTGGCTGTTCACCGAGGCGATCCTCGAAGGGCGGCCGATCAGGGTGTTCAACGAGGGGCGGATGGCGCGCGACTTCACCTATGTCGATGACGTGGTCGAGGCGGTGGCGCGGCTGCTGGTGACGCCGGCCGCGCCCGACCCCGCCTTCGACCGCGCGGCGCCGAACCCGGCGTCGAGCTGGGCGGCGCACCGGGTGTTCAACATCGGCAACGACCGGCCCGCGCGCCTGCTCGACATGATCGCGATCATCGAGGCGGCGACCGGGCGCACGGCCGAGAAGGTGTTCCTGCCGATGCAGCCCGGCGACGTGCAGGAGACCTGGGCCGACGTGGGCCCGCTGGAGGCCGCCGTCGGCTTTCGCCCCACGACGCCGCTGGACGAGGGGCTGGGCCGCTTCGTGGCCTGGATGATGGACTGGCGCGCCCGCAACGCGGCGTGAAAGGAGGCGTGGTGTCCCGGTATCCCAACTTCATCATCGCCGGCGTGGCGCTGCTGCGGGCGTTCTACGCCGGGCCGAATGCCCGACTGCTGGCGCTGCTGCGCGCGCGCAGGCCCGATCTGGCGCCGCCGCCCTGGCTGGCGCAGGCGGGCGAGGCCGCATCCGGGCATGGAGCCGTCGCATGAGCCTGAAGAACCGCATCCGCAGCCAGTATCTGAAGCACCGGCTGGCGCTGGCCGCGAAGACGCAGCCGATCTGCTTCACCCATGTGCCCAAGTGCGGCGGCATCTCGATCACGCGCTCGATCGCGGCGCAAAGCTTCACGCTGCGGCAGCGGTTGATTCTTAGCAATTTCAACATTGACCTCGTCGCCAGCCAGAACGGCGCGGCGGCGCTGGACATGCCGATGATGGCGCTGCGCATCCATGCGCTCGCCTACAATCTGGGCGCGCTGCGCTGCAAGTTCGCGGCCGGTCATGTCCCCGCGCCGCCGGCGCTGGTGAAGGCGTTCACGCCGCGCTGGCGCTTCGTCACCGTGCTGCGCGAGCCGGTGTCGCGCTGGATCTCGGCCTTCGTCTATAACAGCTACAAGCCGTCGGACTGGTCGAAGGTGCGCGACGACATCGACACCTATCTGTCCACCGACAGCGCGCTGGCGGGCGGGCAGACCTATGTCGGCTATTTTTCCTCGGCGGCGGGCGGCGGCGTCCGCCGCGACCTGACGCCGGATCATCCGCTGATCGACGAGGCGGTCGAGAACCTCGGGCGCTATGCGCTGGTGGGCGGTCTCGACGACCTGGAGGGCTGGAAGGCGCGCTACGCCGAGATCTTCGGGGTGCGCCTGAAGATCCCGCGCTCGAACGAGACCCCCAACCGCGAGGCCGTCGCCCGCATCCGGGGCGACGCGGCGCTGATGGCGCGCATCGAGGCGCTGTGCGCGCCCGATATCGCGGTGTGGCGGCGCGCCGTGCTCGACAAGCGCTGACATGACGCGCGCCGCCCCCAACGCCGCGCACGCCGACGCCGCACATCGTCCCGGCGCCGTGCGCCGCGTGCTGGTGGTCACCAACGGCTGGCCGACCGAGCGGCACCCCGAATATTGCGTGTTCAACGCCCGCCAGGTCGAGGACGTGAAGGCGCTGGGGCTGGAGTTCGACGTGCTGTTCGTCAACGGGCGCGACCTGGGCAAGCGCGAATACCTGCGCCGCCTGCCCGAGATCGCCCGCCGGGCGCGGGATGCGGACGTGGTGCACTGCTTCCATGGCCTGAGCTTTCTGCTCGCGCGGCTGGCGGGGGTGCGCAAGCCGATGGTCGCGTCGTTCCTGAACGGGCTGGAGAACGAATACGCCGATCAGTCCGGTCTGCTGCGACGGACGCTGGAGGCGGCGACGCGGCGGCTGCTGCGCAGCGGGCGCTACGGCGCGATCTTCAAGGACCGCCGCCCGGACTGGCTCTCGCATGATCCGCTGGCGCGCTACATTCCCAACGGCGTGAAGCTCGACGGCTTCATCCCCGGCGACAAGGCGGCGGCGCGCGCCGCGCTGGGTCTCGATCCGCAGGCGCTGCATCTGCTGTTCGTCAGCTCCAAGGACCTGATGCGCCCGCAGAAGCGCCATGACCGGTTCCAGCAGGTGATGGCGGCGATGCGCGCGCGCTGGCCGGGCCGCGACATCCGCGCGCTGACGCTGGTCGCCGAACCGGGCGAGCGGGTGAAGCAGTTCTACCACGCGGCGGACGTCCACGTGATGACCTCCGATTTCGAGGGATCGCCGAACTCGGTCAAGGAGGCGATGGCCAGCGCCCTGCCGGTGGTGGCCACCGACGTGGGCAATGTGCGCGCCATGGTCGAGGGGTCGGCGGCGGCGCGGGTGGTCGATCCCTTCGACCCGCAGGCGTTCTGCGACGCGATCGACGCGGTCACGGCCTGCGGCAGGGCCGAACAGCTCGCCCTGCGCGAAAGCCTGCTGGCGCAGGGGCTCGACGCGCCGTCGGTCGCGCAAAAGGTGCGCCAGCTCTATGAGGATGTGGCCGCGCGCGGGCGCTGACGGCCGCCGTTTGCTTGAGTGGCGCCGAAGCGTGGCTCGCAGGCTCGTCGGCCACTGCGACGACAATGAAGAACAGCGCTCTCGTCGTCTGAAAGGGGACGAAGAAATCTCCGGGGACGCTACTCGCTCTTGATCGGACAACAGACCAGCTCTAAGTGTTGGTCTATCATAAGCGAGGCGTCGCATGCAGATGAATATTGCGGAAGCAAAGGCCAGGCTTTCGGAGCTCGTCGCCGCCGTCGAGCGGGGCGAAGATGTCGTGATCGCACGGGGCGGCGTGCCCGTCGCGCGCATGGTGCCCGCAGCGCATGGGAGAGTGTTCCGGATCGGCATCGCCGATGGCGATGTCGCCCGCTGTCCGGATTTCCTCGACCCGATGGCGGATGTTGACCTGCGGTCGTGGGAGTGACCGTCGTCCTTCTGGATACGCACGCGTGGGTCTGGTCGCTGTTCGCCTCGTCGTCGCTGAGCGACGGCGCCCGCAAGGCGATAGAGACGGCGCAGACGGTGCTCGTGGCCCCGTGCAGCTTTCATGAGATCACCCGGAAGCACCGCCTCGGCAAATGGCCGGAGGTGGGCGACGTCGTCGAACGGCTGCCGCAGCTTTTGCGCGCGCAGGGCGGCGCCGTCGCGCCCTACACGGCGACGATGGCGATGCTGTCGGGCGGCATGGACTGGTCGCACCGCGATCCCTTCGACCGCATGATCGCGGCCACGGCCATCGAGATGGCCTGCCCGGTGATCTCCAGAGACAGCGCGTTCGATGAAATCGAGGGGCGGTTCGGCTGGCGAGGCCGCGTCTGGTAGATCCGGGCGGCGCATCAGCCAGTCCGCCTGCCAACGCCCGGCGGCGTCCGGGCTACAGCACGCGTGGCGTCACTTAAGCAAACGGCTGGGGGGGGCCGACCCCCGCAGACTCCGCTCAAAGACCCCCGCCGCCCGGTCGCCGGGCGGCTATTCCGCCGCAGTGTCGACCGGGCCGGGCGCGCCCACGCTGGCCAGGCGGCGAAAGGCGTCGTTGCCCGCGTAGAGCGCGTCATAGCTTCCCTGCGCCACAAGGCGCCCCTGCTCCAGCATGAAGATCACGTCGCAGCCGCGCACCGTGCTCAGGCGATGCGCCACAAGGATGATGGTCTTGGCGTGGCCCAGGTTCGCCACCGCCTCCATGACCGCCTTTTCGGTGAGGTTGTCGAGCGCGCTGGTGGCCTCGTCGAGCACCAGAACGTCGGGGTCGTGATAAAGGGCGCGCGCGATGCCGATGCGCTGCCGCTGACCGCCCGACAGGCGCACGCCGCGCTCGCCGACCAGCGTGGCGTAGCCCTGGGGCAGCTCCGCGGTGACGAAGCCGTGCAGCTCGGCCACCCGCGCCGCGCGCTCGACCGCCGCCATGTCGATCTGCGCGGGCGGCACGCCGAAGGCGATGTTGGCGGCCACGCTGTCGTCGGTGAGGAAGATCTGCTGCGGCACATAGCCGATCGACCGCCGCCACGCCCGCCGCGCGGCCTCGTCGATCACGACGCCATCGACGACCAGCGCGCCAGACTGGGGTTCGAGAAGGCCGAGCACCACGTCGATGGCCGTGGTCTTGCCCGCGCCGCTGCCGCCCACCATCCCCACGGTGGTGTTGGCGTCGATCGACAGGCTGAGACCGTTCAGCGCGGCGCGCTCGGCACCGGGATAGTTGAAGCGGATGTCGCGCAGCTCCAGCCGTTCGCGCAGGCCCATCGGCGCCGCGACGTCCGGCAGCGGCGCCGCCGCCGCGGCGGCGACGCGCGTCAGATCGGCGTGCAGGTTGTCGAGCATCGCCCCGCCGAAGCGCAGCTTGGTGAAGGCGGCGTAGAGCTGCTGCGAGGCGGGAAACAGCCGCACCCCGGCGAAGGCGTAGAGGCCCAGCAGCGGCAGGATCTCGGTCAGCCCGCCGCTGTCGGTGGTGTTGAGCAGATAAAGCACCAGCAGCAACATGCCGCCGAACGCCACCGCCTCCAGCAGATGGCGCGGGATCTCCGACAGGCTGAGGACGTAGTATTCGGCCCGCGCCACGCGCTCGGCCGGGCCGCGAAACTGTTCCAGATAGATCTTCTCGACGCCCAGCGTCTTGACATCCTTCACGCCGCCGAAGGCTTCGTTGACGATCTTGAAGCGCGCGGCGTTGGCGGCCAGCTGATCGACGCCGCGCGCCCGCACCCGGCGGCGCGCCAGCAGGTAGGTGAGCACATAGGCTACGCCCAGCACGCCGGCGGCGCCGAAGGCGACCTCGGGCTTGGCCACGATCAGCAGCGTCACCAGGCAGGCGATGACCACGCCCTGCGCCATGAACCGCATCGCCTGCACCAGTACGGTATGGACCACCCGGTCCACCTCCGAGAGCATGTTCTTGCCCAGCTCGGCGCTGTTGCGGCTGAGAAACCAGACATAGGGCTGGCCGAGATAGCCGTGCATCAGCCGGGTGCTGAGGCTGTAGATGCGCATGCTGGTGAACCGGAACAGCATATGGAACGTCAGCGCCTTGAACAGCAGGCCGAACACCACCACGCAGAACACGCCCATGCCCAGAAACAGCAGGAACGACCGCGTGTCCGTCGCGCCGCTGAGGGAGAAGACCCACGACAGCAGCGCGTTGCGGTCGATCACCGCAGGATCGGCCACCACCGCCAGGAACGGCAGGATCGAGGCCACGCCCGCGACCTCCAGCAGGCCGACGACCAGCACCATCAGGAAAAGCAGGAAGAACTGGCGCTTCTCCGGCGGCGTCAGCAGCGCGAGTATCTTGGCATAGGTCGCAAACATGTCCGCTCATCCCGTACGCTGCCGCAACGCGCCGATGCGCGCCGCCCCTGCTTAGCCGACGCCCCCGCAACGCAGCACAGCGATGGCGCGCCGCCGCCGTCACGATAGCGTCGGCGTGGCGCAGACGCCACAGGCGCGATCTCGCAACCGCAGCATGACCGCCGGACGCTACATTTCGATAGGCTGTTCAGCCCGGCTGTGGCTAGAGACATTCAGGGACACGTGTGAAAAAACGGTGGGTGGTCCTAAGGACTTGATAAAGGCCTTTGGATATTTCACTGCGTCGGCGGCGCGCTGTGGCGTGAGAGTTTCAACCAGGACGGGAGAGCACGGATATGCGGCTGTATGTGGCGGGTTCGGGCGGGATGCTTGGCGAGGGATTTCATCGCACGGCGCGGGCGGATGACGTTATTCGGTTCACCGACAAGGACGTCAACGCGCCATGGCTGTCGATGCTGGATTTTCGCGACTTTGACGCCTACCGCGACGAGGTGCGCACGTTCCAGCCCGACGTGCTGATCCATCTCGGCGCGCACACCAGCCTTGAGTATTGCGAGCAGAACCCCGAAGACGCCTATATCACCAACACCCTGGCGGTCGAGAATGCGATCACCATCGCCAACGAAATGAATGTGCCGCTGGTCTATATCTCGACGGCGGGCATCTTCAACGGCGAGAAGGATCTCTATGACGACTGGGATCAGCCCGACCCTCTGGGGGTCTATGCGCGCTCGAAATACATGGGCGAGCTGGCCGTGCAGCAGCGCGTGGCGCGCCATTACATCTGCCGTGCGGGCTGGATGATGGGCGGCGGCGTCGCCAAGGACAAGAAGTTCGTCTCCAAGATCGGCAAGCAGCTGATGGCCGGGGCGCGCGAACTGAACATCGTGGACGACAAGGACGGCACGCCCACCCTGACCTGGGACTTCGCCCGAAACCTGCGCGCGCTGCTCGATACGCCGTATTACGGCCTCTACAACATGGTCTGCGGCGGTCTGACCAGCCGGCTCGAGGTCGCGACCGAGATGGTGCGGCTGCTGGGCCTCGACAACACCATCCGCATCAACGCCGTGCCCTCGTCGCATTTCGCCGCCGAGTTCTTCGCGCCGCGGCCGCCCAACGAGCGGCTGATCAACCGCAAGCTCGACCTGCGCGGCGTGAACATGATGCGCGACTGGCGGGTGGCGCTGCGCGACTACATCGAGGCCGACTGGATCGACGCGATCAAGGCCGCCCACCAGGCGGCCTGATCCGATCCTGTCCGCCCCCCGCCGAAAGGAGCCCCGCCCATGGGCGCACCGGAATCGCGACCGCTTCGCATCGCCGCGTTCGGCTTTCGCAGCATGCCGCCGCGCGCCGGCGCCGCCGGGGCGGACAAGTTCGCGCTGGAGCTGTTTCCGCGCCTGGCGGCGAAGGGCTGCGCGGTGACGGCCTACACCCGCATCTATCCCGAAGACCCGGACGAGCCCGCCGAGGGCGCGTTTCGCGGCGTGCGCACGGTCGGCCTGCGCACCGTCGCCGCCAAGGGGTTCGACACGCTGCTGCACTCGGCGCGCGCCACATGGCGCATCCTGGCGCGCGACGGCGCCGACGTGGTGCACATCCAGAACGGCGGCAACAGCCCCTTCGCCCTGTTGTTGCGCCTGGCTGGCAAGCGGGTTTTCATCAGTCAGGACGGCCCCGACTGGCTGCGCGACAAGTGGCCCTGGTACGCCAAGCTGTATCTGCGCCTGACGCAGTATCTGACCGCGTTCGGCCCCACCTCGATCATCTTCGACAACATCTACGCGCGCGCGTATTTCGAGGAAAAGTTCAAGCGGCGCTATCACTTCGTGCCGTTCGGCGCCGATGTCGCATACGATCCGGCCTCCGAGGCGGTTCTTGACCGGCTGGGGCTGGAGCGCGGCAAGTACTTTCTGTTCGTCGGCCGCTTCATCCCGGACAAGGGCCTGCACTATCTGGTTCCCGCCTTCGAGCGTCTGGCGGCGCCGGACATGAAGCTGGTGCTGGTCGGCGGCAGCCCCAACCCGTCCGGCTATGAAGCCGGCATCCGCAGCACCGCCGATCCGCGCATCGTGATGCCGGGCTTCATCTACGGGCCCGAGATGCACGCCCTGATGAAGAACGCCCGCGCCTATGTGCAGCCGTCAGACGTCGAGGGGCTTTCGCCGGTGATTCTCGAAAGCGCCTATCTGGGCGCGCCGGTGATCTGCAGCGACATCATTCAGAATACATACGCGATGCGGGAGCACGCGCTGTATTTCAAGGCGGGATCCGCCGACGATCTGCACCGGCGGCTGTCGGAGGCGATGACCGACGCGGCCCTTCTGGCGGCGGCTGCGGCGGGCCAGGCGCATGTGCGCGCGACCTTCAGCTGGGACAGCGTGGCGCAGGATCATCTCGACATCTTCCACGGCGTCAGGGCGCCGCATGAGGGCGAACAGGACGCTGCGCCCGCCGCCGCTTCCAAATCTGCGCCCGCCGTTGAAACGGCGGCTTGATCTGCTCTCGGCGTCGCCTCACCTTGCGGCGGGCGTGGCTTGCCATCTGATCAATCAGATGTGTTGTTGGTGCACGACATGCTGTATGAAAGGGTCTTGTCCGATGCACATCGTCTCCATATCATAATGCGAAGTTTCGATGTAAAATTTAACGATATATCGCACTTGTAGGAATTCCTCCAATGAGGGTGGCGTTTTTCGTGTGGCGTTTTCCGATGGCGTCAGAGACGTTTGTCCTGAACCTCGCGAAAGCGGTGATCGATGCGGGTCATACGCTCGACATCTACTCGCTTCGTACGGGTGGTGAGAAAGTTCTACATCCACTGATTGCGCGCTACCGTCTCGAAGAACATCACATAAAGGCAAATACGCCGGAGAACGCGCTTCTCAGGCTGTTGGCGGCCCCCGGCGCCTTGGCGCGCGCCGTCTCGCGGCATGGCTTGCGCGCCTTGAATGTTCTGCCGGGCCTCAGCTTCAGCCGCCGCGCCCTGACGCTGCGGCCGCTGTTCGAGGCCGCGGCGATCCGCCCCGAACCCTATGACATCGTGCACTGCCAGTTCTCTTCGCTTGCGCCGGTGATCCTGCGCCTGCGCGACGCCGGCATTCTGAGCGGCCGGCTGGTCGTGCATGTGCGCGGCACCGACATCACCAAGGAGGTGCGGCGCAGCGGGCGCAACGTCTATCGCCGCGCCTTCGCCGAGGCCGCCGCCGTGATCGCCAACAGCCGCCACTTTCGCGACGCCGCGCTGGCCGTGGGTTGCCCGCCCGAAAAGGCGGTGGTGATCCCGTCCTCCACCGATCTGACCGCGTTTCCCTATCGCGATCCCACGCCGCCGCAGGAGCGGACTGCGCGCCTCATCGCTGTGGGGCGACTGGTGGAGAAGAAGGGCTATCCCTTCGCCATCGACGCCATCGCGCGGCTCGTCGCGTCGGGGCGCGACGTGACGCTCGACATCATCGGCGCCGGGCCGCTGGAGGCGACGCTGCGCGCCAGAACGGCGGCGGCGGGCCTTGCGGAACGGGTGCGTTTCCACGGCGCGCAGCCCAGCGACGCCGTTCAGCGCGCGCTGGCGGCCAGCGACATCTTTCTCGCCGCTTCGGTGACCGCGCCCAACGGCGACCAGGACGCGGCGACCAACACGGTCAAGGAGGCGATGGCCACCGGCCTGCCAGTGGTCGCGACCCGTCACGGCGGCATGCCGGAGATGGTGATAGACGGCGAGACCGGGCTTCTGGCGCGAGAGGGCGACGCCGGGGATCTCGCGGCGCAACTTGCGCGGCTGATCGACGCGCCCGGCATCTGGGCGCCGCTGGCGCGGGCGGCGCGCGCAAAGGTCGAGACGGAGACCGCCAGCACAGTGCTCGACCAGCGGTTGATCGCGCTATATGAAAAGATCGCCACGTCGCCCGTGCGCACGCCTTGAACGGCGCCTTCTGATCGTCTCTCTGCTCGATCGGTCAAGGTTGCTGAGCGCCGTCGGCGCGCGCGTTGCGAACGAAAAGCTGGCAGAGAAATGTTCATTCTATCCCCTGATGGTCGCGATCAGTGATGTCGGTGAACCGTGAGGGGCGCGGTCAGGCGCGAGTCTTGCCTGGCGACGACGAAACGACGGAGTAGTGACGATAATGCTGAAGAGCATCCATGCGCTGGCATGTCTGGCCGCCCTCACCCTCGCCGCGCCGGGGCTGCGCGCCGAGACGCCGCCGCCCTTCGTGGCGCATGACGAACGCCCGGCGATCGCGGTCACCTCGATCCTGATGGGGCCGGACGGGAACTGGCTCTATGGCGTGTCGCTGCTTGGCGAGATCCTGCGCTGGCCTGTCGATCCCGTCACCGGCGCGCTTTCCGAGCCCCAGACGCTCGCGCTGCCCTATTTCAAGGACGCCGCCGGGCCGCGCGGCCTGATCGGCATGGCGTTCGATCCCGCTAATCCGAACGTCCTGTGGGTGACCGACAACTACCCCGTGCCGCTGTCGGGCAAGAAACCCGACATTCCCGATCTGAGCGGTCGCGTATCGCGGGTCACCATCGATCCCGGTCCCGCCTTCACCGGCGCGGCCGAGGCCTACGCCACCGGCTTTCCGCGCTCCTGCGCCGATCACCTGACCAACAGTCTGGCTTTCCGGCGCAACCCCGACGCCGATGGGCCGGAATATCTGCTCTATCTCACCCAGGGCTCGACATCGTCGATGGGTGAGGCCGACGTCAATTGGTGCATGCGGCCGGAGCGGCTTCTTGCGGCGTCAGTGCTGGAGATCGACACCACGCTCACCCCGCCGCAGGGCGGCTTCGACGTCGCCACCGAGCCGCTGCCGGGCGACGGCCAGAACCGGCGCTACGGCTATACGCGGGTGCTGCGCAGCTACATCTGGCCGTCGGACGACGGCGACCTCAAGAACGACGGCATCGCGATCGGCGACGGGCCATACGACGGGCGCTATCTGCATTTCGACGCGCAGGGCGTCGCCTCGGTGCGCGAGAGCGCGGCGCAGGACAGCGCTGTGGTGCGCCGCTTTTACGACCCGTTCGCCGAAGGCGCGCCGGTGCGCCTGTTCGCCACCGGGGTGCGCAACGGCTATGATCTGGTGTGGCATTCGAACGGCGCGCTCTATGTCGCGGCGAACGGCGGCAGCGGCAACGCCAACACGCCCGATGACCCCGGAACGCGGGTTGACGAGAGCCTCAGCGGCGTCGCGCGCCAGCCGGACCTCCTCTACCGGCTCGAAAGGGGCGACTATGGCGGCCACGCCAACAGCCTGCGCGACGCCTTCATCGCCTTCGGCGGCAATCCCACGGCGGGGGACGATCCGTTCGAGATTGCGGAATACCCTGTCGGCACGGCGCCCGATCCCCGCTTCCGCCCCGAGCGCGTTTATACGCTGGGCAACCACTATGCGCCGACCGGCACGATCGAATATCCTGGCGGCGCGCTGATCATCGCGCAGTATTCGCGCGACGGCACCCTGCGCGTGATCGAACTGGGAGAGGACAAGGCTGTGGCCGGGGACACGGTGTTGACGTCGCCCGACGGCGCGCCCATCGCCTACGTCAACCCGATCGATCTGGCGCTTGGCGCCGACGGTCGGATCTATCTCGCGACGCTGCCCCGGTCCAACGGCCGCGGCCGCATCATCCGCCTCGAACCTGTGACGCCGTCGCCCAACAAGCACGCGGCAACACCCTGACTCCGCGCGGATCGCCCGCATTCGTCGCCAACACGGGCCGCGCCCGTAGCGGCGGCGAACGCGGCGCGGCGAATGTGGTATCGCCTCTGGCGTGGATGATGTGTATGGGTCATGGCGGGCGGCCCCAGACAATCAGCCGCAAGGCGACGGGCGCAGAGACGCCGGACAGGTGCGGGACGCGGGACAGATGCAGACGAGACGATCGATGCTGACGCGGGGCGCGTCCGCCGTCATGGTGGTCGCGCTTCCGCTTGCAGGGTGCTCGACACTGCCGCGATCAGGGCCGCTGACCGGCGACATCGCGCGCGATGACGAGGGCGCGGCGCTCGACGGCCTTGTGGCGCCGCTGACGGTGGGCGTGGCGGCGGCGGCGAAGACGCCCGAGCCGGTCTTTCCCGCCGAATGGCGCGCCGCCGCCACGATCAACCCGCTTCTGATCGGCGTGGACGACCGGCTCGACGTCGTCGTCTGGGAGACGCAGGCCCCCGGCGTGTTCACGCCGACCGGCGGCGCGGCGACGCTTTCGGGACTGGTGGTCTAACGCGACGGATCTGTGTTCGTCCCCTTCGCGGGGCGGCAGCGCGCCGCCGGGCGCACGGCGGCGCAACTGCGCGAAGCCACCCGGCGGTCTCTTGAAAAACTGACCATCTCTCCGCAGGTGGAAGTGCGCCTGAACGAGGCGCGAAGCCGTTTCGTCACGGTGCAGGGCGCGATCGCCGCGCCGGGCGTCTATCCCATCGAGGCCTCCACGGCGCGTCTGGCGGCGATGATCGCCCGCGCCGGCGGCGCCAGCAGCCCGGCCGAGCGCACCGAGATCGCCATCAGCCGCGATGGCGTCGTCGGCCGTCAGATCCTGTCCGGCGTGTTGAATGAACCGGAGTCCGACATCGCGCTGCGGTCGGGCGACCGGATCGTGCTCAAGCCGATCAGCGACCGTTTCGTGGCGCTCGGCGCCACGGGCGTCCAGGCGGACATCCCCTTCTCCACGCGCTCCTTCAACCTGTTGTCCGCCATCGGCGCCGCGCGCGGCCTGCGCGACTTCGACGCCGACCCCTCCGGCGTGTTCGTCATGCGCTATGAGGATCCGGCGCTGGCGGATGCGCTGTTGCCGGGCGCTCCGCCGCCGGGAGCGGTGACCGAGGCGGGCCGCGCCACGATCTACCGGCTCGACATGTCGGGGCCGGAGGCGTTCTTCATTGCACGCCGCTTCGCCATGCGCGACGGCGACGCCCTGTTCGTCAGCAATGCGCCGCTGACCGAACTTCGCAAGATCACGCAGCTTTTCAACGCGGTGCTGACGCCGGTCGCGACCGCCGACACGCTGCCGATCCAGTGAACCGCCTCAGGCTGGCGCGTCCGGGCCGGATCGGCGTAACGGCCCGCCTGCGTCTGGTCGCCTGACCTTGTCCTCCCGGCGCCTCACTTGGCGCCGAAACCGGTCCGCATCACCCAGAAGGTCCGCAAAAGCACGGCCATCTCGGTTCGCCACCCGGCGCGCCGGATGTAGGCGAGGTCCTTGCAGGCCTTGCGGCGCACCATGCCCAGCCCTTCGGCGTAGCCCATCCGCACCTGGGACAGACCGGAGATGCCGGGCCGCACGATATGGCGGCGCCGATAGGACCGGGAGACGCGCGCATAGGCCACCGCATGTTCATAGATGTCCGGGCGCGGGCCGATCAGGCTCATCTGACCCAGGAGCACGTTGACGAACTGCGGCGTCTCGTCGAGGCGCGTCGCGCGCAGCCAGGCGCCGAGATCGGTGATCCGATGGGTCTCCAAACCGTCTTGCGGTCCGCGCACCGCGTCTCCGGCCGGCAGCATGGTGCGGAACTTATAGGCGGTGAACGGGCGGCCGCCCCGCCCCATGCGGGTCTGCGTGAAGAACAGCGGCCCAGGATTGCGCTGCGGATTGGCCAGGACAAGATAGACGCCCAGCACCGCCACCAGAGACATCCCAAGCGAGGCCCCGACAATGTCGAACGTCCGCTTTACAGCCCAGAACAGCCTGTCGCCGCCTATCTTTTCCGTGAATGGCGCCATGGTTGCGCCATCGCACGCCACAATCTCAAGTTCGCAAACGTCAGTCAGCAAAAAATCGGCCATCGTTCACCATACAACTTTTGGTTGAGTATCCTCATATTTTTCAATATATGCTTGTATTTCCAGCATATTTCAGCAGGTCGAGAGTATAGACGCCAAAAGAGATTTTCAATCAAATTTTCGCCATGCTTCATGAATGATGTGTGACTGCCCATGAAATGGGCGCCCGGTAACGCCCGCGGCGTCAGTTCTTGAAATACTCGGCGTAGCGATTGCGGTAATAGCCGTAACGCCGCGCGCCATACCCTGCGGCCTGGGTCTCGTTGATCAGGGTCAGGGCGAGGCCCGCCACCGGCGCGCGCACGCTGGTGAGTTCGCGCAGGCCCGCCGCGACGGTGCCGCGCGGCGTCTTTCCCCAGCGCACGGCGAAAATCACCGCGTCGGCGCTGGCCGCGATGATGCGCGGATCGGCGACGGCGAGGGTGGGGGGCGAGTCCAGAACGATCAGATCGTAGCGCCCGCGCAGCGTCTCGATGAGTTCGGCGAAGCGGGGCGAGGACAGCGCGTCTGCGGCGTTCATGCCGGTGGCGCGGTCTCCGGCGCAGACCATCAGGGCGTGCAGCCCCGTCGCCGGATCCTCGATGATCGCCTCGTCGAGCGACGCGCGGCCCGCCAGCACCGCGAGCAGCCCGGCTTTTTTCTTGTTGTCCGCGTCAAACAGCGCCGACAGCGCCGGGCGCCGCAGGTCGCAGTCCACGATGATCGCGGACCGGCCCATCTGACGGCTGGTGAGCGCGATCAGCAGCGAGGTGGTGGACTTGGCCTCCCTCGGCGTCGCCGAGGTGAACATGACGACATGCGGCGGGCGTTCGAGATCGCCGAACAGGATGCTGGTGCGAAGATTGCGCACCGCCTCCGCGAGGCTGGACCCGGGCTTGGCGCGCACATAGTCGAGAACCTCGCGGCAGGGCTTGTCAGAGCCCAGCACCGGCAGGGCGCCGAGAACCGGCAGCCCGGTCTCGGCCTCAAGCTCGTCGATGTTGCGGAAGGTGTCGTTCAGCCGGTCGAGCAGAAAGACGATACCCACGCCAAGCAGCGCGCCGCCGAAGGCGGCGATCAGCACGATCCGGCCGCGGCCGCGCGAATCCGCCGCAAGCGGCGGTTCGGCGGGCGACAGGATCCGCGCCTCGGCGCCTTGCAGGGTCTGCTGCTCGTCGGTCTGCTTGAACCGCAGCAGGAAGTTCTCGTAGAGCGCGCGGCTCGCTTCGGCCTCGCGCTCAAGCTGGCGCAGCTGAACCTCGGCGGCGGACTGGTCGATCACGCTGCGCTCGAGCGCATCGACTTCGCCCGCCAGCGCCGCCTCCTGCGCCCGCGCGATCATGAGATCGTTGCCGAGCGCGGCCACGGCGTTCGCCGCCTCGGCCCGCATCTCGGCGTCGAGGCGGGCGAGCGCCTCATCGACCCAGCCCACTGACGGGCTTTCGGCGGCCTGGGTCGTGAGCAGCGCCGCGCGGCGCTGCTCAAGCGCGCGCCGTTCCGTCAGCAGCGTCGCGAACAGCGGTCCGACGCGGAAATCCGTCACCGAGGCGAGATCCTCGCCCGCGGCGAGCGCGGTCGCGACACGGTCGTGGCGCGTCTGGATCTGCAGCCGCCCGGCCCGCGCGGCGGCGAGCGCCGCGTTGATCGCGTCAAGCTGCTGGGCGGTGATCCGCGCGCTTTGGCCTGCGGCCTGGGTGACCTGGGCGCGGGCGCGCTCGACCGCCGTCTCGGCGTCCTCGACCCGGCGCTGCAGGTCGGCCACGCGCTCGCGCAGCCACGCCGTCGCGCCGCGCGCGGCGTCGCGCCTGGCCGCCACCTCCAGCTCCAGATACTGCTCGCCATAGGCGTTGGCGATGGCGGCGGCGAGGCGCGGGTTCCCGGCGGTGAAGCTCAGCTCCACCACCCGCGACATCGGAACCGGGCGCAGCGTCAGCCCGACGCGCAGAACGTCGATGGCGCCGAGCAGCGCGCGCTGCGCCTGCTCCTCTGCGTCCAGGGGCGCGGGATCGGGCGGCGGCAGAGCGCCGATCGCCCGCAGCTGATCGGTCGCAAAGCCGCGGACGCGCTCGATCACGCCCGGCTCGGCCGGTCGGAGCGCGGGATTGAAGGCCGGATTCTCCATCAGACGCAGCTTCCCGATCACCGCTGCGGCGAGGCCGCTCGAACGCAGAACCTCCATCTGGTTGTTCACGCCGTCGCGGCCCGGATCGCGGCTGACGATCAGATCCTCGACATTGACCACGTTGAGCCTCGGCACGTCGAAGAGGATCTTGGTGGCGGTCGTGTACACCGGCGTGGACATCAGGACGGCGACCAGCGCGAGACAGGCGGCCGCAGTCAGGGTGATCGCGACGATCCACTTGCCGCGCCACAGTTTTCGCAGGAGCGCGTTGAGGTCTATCTCGTCGCCGTCATCCGCCGTCATCGGCGCGACGTAGCCGCCGTGCGCCTGATGCGCCGCCCGATCTGGCGTCAGCGGAGCCGGGTTCCGTGAAGGGGTGGAGGGGGCGCCGCCGCCAAGCGGAGAGGAAACGTTCATCGATCAACACCACAGACAATGTCGCGCGTCGCGGCGCGCAGACGAGCTATAGACCGCCGCGCCGGGTTTCGCGACCCTGTCGTGCGCGCCGGGTCTCGCGACATGGCCGCGGGAGCCGGATCATGCGACACGGTCGCGCCGAGGGGGAGGAAGCCATGCGCATGCCGACTTTCATCGACCGGACCGGCCTCGGGGCGGGGGACCAGGGAGCGGGAGAGCGGAGAGTGGAAGGCCAGAGAGTGGAAGGCCAGAGAGTGGAAGGCCAGAGAGTTGCGGGCCAGAGAGCGTCGGGCCAGAGAGCGTCGGGCTGGCGGGCGGCCGGTCGGGAGGGCGGCGGAACCGGCCCGCATTCCCGCGACGGCCGGGCGCTGGAGCGGGTCGCCTTCGCGGCCGTGTTCACGGCGCTCGCCTTTGCGATCCCGCTGGGGGCGAATCGCCCCGTGTCCTGGAGCGCGCTTTCGATCTGCCTGACGGCGCTGCTCGCCGCCGCGATCCTCGCCGCGCCGGCGGAGCGCCGCGGCGCCGCGGCGGCGCTCTGGCCCGCCGCGCTGCTGTGGCTCGCCGCGCTCGCCTGGGGTCTGGCGCAGAGCGTTCCCGGCGCCGGCGCCTGGGCGCATCCGGCGTGGGCGCTGCTGGGCGGCCAGGGGCTGGGGACCGTCTCGGCCGACCCTGCGGCGGGCCCGCCGCTTGCGGCGCGTCTGGCGGCCTATGCCGCCCTGTTCTGGATCGTGGCGGCGGCGGCCGCGCGCGAGGCGGCGGCGCACGTCATGCTGCGGATGATCGCCGTCTTCTCCACCGCGCTGGCCGCCTACGGCATCCTCGCCGCGGCGGGCGGGGTCAATCCGGTTCTTGGCCTCGACGGCGGGCGGGCGGTGGTCTCGGCGACCTTCGTCAACCGCAACAGCTACGCCACCTACGCCGCTTTCGGCGCGCTCGCCAATGTCGCCGCCTTCATCCGCTGCTTCGGGCGCGCGCCGCAGACCGGGGATCTGCGCGATACGATCGAGCGTATCTACGGCGGCGCCTGGATCTACGCGCTCGGCGCGCTGATCTGCGCGGCGGCGCTCGCCGGTTCGCAGTCCCGCGCGGGGGCTGCGGCCGGCCTGATCGGCGCGACCGCCTTCGCCATCGCCTGGCGGCGGCGGGGCGGCGGCGTCGCGCTCGCTGCGGCGCCCGTGGTCGTCGCCGCGCTTTTCGCCGCCGCCACCAGCGCCGACGGCCTCATGCGCCGTCTTCTCGGCGCCGCCACCGAGGACGGACGCTTCATCGTCTATCCCCGCGTCCTCGACGCCATCGCGGATCGGCCCTGGCTCGGCCATGGACTGGGCGCGTTCGAGGATGTCTTCCGGGCCTATGTTCCTCTGGAGGCGGCGGTCGGCGAATGGGACAAGGCGCACAGCAGCTATCTTGAGAACGTGTTTGAACTCGGCCTCCCGGCGGCGGCGGCGTTCTACGCCGCGCTGGCGCTGATCGCCGCGCGGATCGTCGGCGGCGTGGCGCGGCGGCGGCGCGACCGGATCTATCCCTGTCTCGCGCTCGCCTGCCTGGCGGCGGGCGGCTTTCACGCGGTCTTCGACTTCAGCCTTCAGATGCCGGCGGCGGCGGCGCTTTTCGCGGCGCTGCTCGGGCTGGGCTGGGCGCAGTCGGCGCGGGAGCGGCCGCAGGCGCGGGATCATGGCGCAAGCCATCCCGGCGCGGGGTCGAGCCGCAGCACGGTCAGCACGCCTGAATGGTAGGCGCCGGTGTCGATGCCGATCCGGTCGCGCCCGACCGCAGGCGCGGACGCGGCGAAGTGACCATGCACCAGCGCCATCCCCTGCGGCAGCGCCCGCGCCGGCGCGCCCCAGAGCAGGACGTCGTCAGGCTGGGCGGCCTCGGCGGCGTCGGGATCGTATCCGGCGTGGGCGAAGATCACGCTCCCCGAGCGGTGGATGCGCTCGAGACACGTGGTCAGAAACGTCAGGTGCGGCCCGAGCGCCGCGACAAAACGGTCGCGCGCGGCGAACAGCGCGGCGGCGTCGGCGCGCGCCGTCAGCCGGACGCCATAGCTCGCAAGGGTCTGGCGGCCGCCCATCGCCAGCCAGGACGCGCCGCCGACCGGATCGGCGACAAAGGCGAGGAGCGCGGCCTCGTGGTTGCCCGAGAGGCACACGAGCGCGTCGGGATCCCGGCGCTGCCGCAGATGCGTCAGAAGATCGAGGACGCCGCGTGAATCGTCACCCCTGTCAACGTAGTCGCCAAGCAGGACGATCCTGAACCGGCGGCCGTCTCCGCTGCGGGCCTGCGCGTCGGTCTCGACGGCGGCGATCGCGGCGGCGAGAAGATCGCGGCGGCCGTGCACGTCGCCGATCGCGTAAATGCGCGTCTGTGACTCCACCCGCAACGCCTCGGGCCAGGCATGTGTGGGGCGATTCACCGGAACATCTTGCCTGACACCCAATTAATCAACTCGCAGTTGCATTCTGTCACAGCCGGTTATTTAAAACGATCTACATTTTCAAATCATTCTGAATCAATATGCGAAATTGTCAATAATGCAACCGGCTGTCATAAAATCAAAAGACCGGGCTGAGCGTGCGTAACGGCGCTCATGGCGCAGCGCAACCAACGCCTGTGAAATCGCAAGCCGAAACTTGGCGCCAATCCGTCGGTCGTCCAGGCTGCGGCGCGATGCTGAGGGCGCCGCTTCGATTGCCCGAACCGTGATCGCAGGCTACTCTTGCGACTGAGGGTGATCGTGTTTTCAGGAACGGCGGTGTGGATTGATGGATGTCTCTGTTTTTCTGGCGCGGCGCTTCGCCGCCGTCGCGGTGGCCGCCCTTCTGGCCCTCGGCGCGCGCGCCGAGACGTATCTCCTGCAGCCGGGCGACGCCCTGCGTCTGTCGCTGGCCGGTCTGCCCGAACTGGATGCGACCGCCACGATCGATATGAACGGCTTTGTGCTGCTGCCTCCCGCCGACCGGGTGGCGGCGGCGGGACGCACGCTCGACGACGTTGAGCATGACGTGCGCGCGGTGATCGGCGGCCAGGCCGTCAAGCGCTACACCGAGGATGGCGCGCCGATCTTCATCGGCCTGGCGCCGGAGGACGCCCGGTTGTCGGTGGAGGCCTACCGGCCGGTCTTTGTCGGCGGTTTCGTGCGCACGCCCGGATCGGTTCCGTTCCAGCCGGGATTGTCGGTGCGCGCCGCGCTGACGACGGCGGGCGGCGTCGGCGATCCCGAGCGCGGCGGCGCTGCGGGGCCGACGAGCCGTCTGGTGGAGCAGAGGCTCGCCTTCCTCGATCGCATCGCGCGCGCCATCGAACTCTGGCGCGCGCAGGCCGAGCTGGCGGAGGCGCCCGACGCGCCGCCGCCGCCCGCGCCCGCCGACGACGCGGGCGGCGCGGCCTTCGCCTCGGCGCTCGCGATGGCGCGGATGCGCCTTGACGCCGATCTCGCCAGTCTCAGGACGCGCCGGCGCTTTCTGGACCTGCGCCTCGATCAGATCACCGCGCGCGAAGAGACTCTGCGGCGGCAGGCGGAGAACGAACGCGCCGGCCTCGCCGAGGACGACGCGGAATTCGCGCGGATCACCGGCCTGTTCGAGCGGGGGCTGGTGCCGATCGGCCGCCTGTCCGACGTCCGCCGTGCGCAACTCGCCTCGGCGACGCGCGTTCTTCAGACCGAAAGCAGCCTCTCCAGCCTCGACTTCCTGCGCGAAGACGCGCGGCGGGAGGCGGCGGAAGCGGAGGAAAGCCGCGCCCAGCGCCTGCGCGGCGAGATCGCCGAGGGCGCGGCGGCGCTCCGGGCGCTCGACGTGCGTCTCGCCGACATGGAGGCCGGGTTCGTCGGCGGCGGGGCGGCGCAGACGCCCGCGTGGCGGCTCGTCGTCCACCGGCGGGGGGCGGAGGGCGAATCAAGCCTGCCCGCCGACCCCGGCATGGCGCTTCTCCCCGGCGACATACTGGAGGTTCAGGCGACCACGATCACCAACTGATTCTGGCGTCAGGAACGCGGGCCGGAGCTCTCGCCGCCGGGGATCACGCCATCGTCCGCGGGCGCCGCGGGAGCGGGCGCAAATCCGCGCTGCGCGAGCACGGCGAGGTCGCGGCGATGGCCTGCGCCGGACGCCAGATCGGCGCCCAGCGCGCCGGATTGAACGAGGCTTGCGCGGTCAAGGGCGAGCGCGATGTTGTAAGGCGCAAGCCGCCAGGATGTTTCGAGCGCCGTCCGGGCGGCGCCGGTGGCGCCTTGGGCGGCTTCGGCCCATGCGAGACCGCTCCAGGCGAAGGCGTCGGCGGGCGCCGCCGCGAGCGCGCGCCGGTGCGCATCGAGCGCGGCGATGAGAGAATCGTCCTCTCCCGTCTCGAAAAATCGTTGCAGATGGCCCTGACCGATTTCGTATGCGTAGCGTGAGCGGTCAAACAGCGCGGGCGCATATGGCACCAGCCAGTCGCCGCGCGCGCCGACGAGACGGTGCGCCGCATTCAGCGACGGCGCTCCCCACAGCGCCCAGGTCAGACTTGTGGAGAGAATCGCAAGCGTGAAAAAGGGCGCAACAAGCGCGCGCATGGCGGCTTAATCGCATGAACGGCCGGGGCGGCGATCAGTTGGGGCTGACGTTCGTCCGGGGAATGCCGACGCGCCGCGGCGCGGCGAAGCGTGTGGCGTAAGATGCGACCAGCGCCGCCCTGACGCTCGCGGGCACCTGCGCGGCTGCAGAAGGCGCCGGTGAGGTCATGAAGGCCCCAAACGCAACGGCGACGGCTATGATCAAACGGGTCATGGCTACTCCTCAAATTCCCCTGCAGGATATACGTCAGTATGATCGAACGCAAGTTTGATGGCGGCCCCGGCACGGCGGCGTCATGCTCTTCGCTGAGCGCGCGCGTCCGGTTTTCGCCACATGCGGCCATAACCATCCCCAAGATCGGCTTTCGGTTGCAGTGGGAAACGGTGAATCGCGTAAGAGGAAACTCTATCAATATTACATCATTTTAACGCAGCAAATCTCGAAAAATTTTTCGACTGTAAAAATATAGTTATATTATAAATTTTGAAGCTCCTGAATTTTATTTACAATCAGAATTAAAAATAAAATGAAATTTTGTTGTTTTATTATTTGACAATTATCTATATAAATTATCTACTATTAATTATAACTTTTAACTCCTTTAGCCCACAATATCGCCACAATTGTGCGCAAATTGCCCGAAAATGGCGTTGTAACGATGCCTGTCTGGCTTATGCTTGACTGTGTGAATGGGTGGCGCAGGCCACAATGGCTTGAAAGGTGATGCTGATGGCGCTTGTCATGAAAAGCCTCGACCCGGCATATTTTGATGACCGTCTGCATTACTCGTATATCGAGAATCCTGCAGAAACGCGCGGCACTGGAAATGATCGCGAGTACAAGGACGATGCGATCGTCCGGGTCACCAATACCGGATCGACGTCGATCCAGATCAGCAGCGCTATGGTGGACGGTCCGTTCGTCGTGCAATCCCCCGCCAAGCTCGTCGGCGCGGTGATCGCGCCGGGGGCCAGTATCGACGTCACCGTCGCCTTCGACCGGGCCGCCTACGCCGCGCCGACCGGCACCCTTGGCCGCATCGACAACACATCGACGGTCTTCGAGGGCAAGCTCACGCTCAACGCGGGCGGCGGCCAGTCCGCGAGCGTGGACATGAGCGGCTTCTGGCAGCTCTATCCCGAAAAGAACATGGAGCCGAACCTCAACGAGATCTGGCAGGTGTTCGGTTTCGGCAACGAAATCGAGAACCTGCCGTTCGCGGGCAGCGGCGGGCGCTCGGTTCTGTCCAACGATGGCGTCTATGAGGCGCTCGACGAGACCGAGGTTCTTTCACCCTACTGGCGAATCGCCGACGGCTACTCGGCGATGACGATCACCCAGATCGCCGCCTATCACGGCCCCGGCGGCGCGCCGGTGCAGATCCACGCGCCCGGCGACACCGCGCAAGCCCAGCGCCTATGGCGCGGCGCGGCGGACGACAACCAGCAGCTGCTGCCGAACGCGGGCGTCAGCGCCACGGAGTTCGCCACCAAGACGGTCTCCAGCATTCCGGCCGCCTGGGGCGCTGATGGCGCTTTCGCGCTGTGGGTGGCGAATTTTTCGAGCGATCCTTCGCTGAACGCGGTGGGCGATCATCTCGTGGACGTGAACGGCGTCCGCTACCGGATCCGCGACGAGACAACGGCGCGCGACGAGAACGGCGTCATCTACCAGATCGCCGATCTCGACCTCGCTCAGCAGGGCCACTGGCTGCGGATCTTTCAGGCGGTTGACAAGAACGGCGCCGTTATCCCGAATGTCTATCTGGCTGCGATGGACTATTCCGGCGTGAACAGCGATTTCAACGACAACCTGTTCATCATCGAGGGCGTGACGCCGATCGCCGTCGATGGCGCGCCGCCGATCGGCGGCGAGGCTCCGGTCGAAGGGGTGGCGACGTTGAGCATAGCGGGCTTCGATCCCGCCGCCGCAGACGAGCGCATCGTGTTCTCCAAGGTGACCGTCCCCGACAAGTCGGCGGAGACCACGGCGCTCGGTGGGCAGGAGTTCCGCGACGAGGCGACCATCACGCTGACCAACGGCGGCTCGGCGGCCCTGAAGATCCTGGGGCTGACGCTCGACGGGTCTGGCGCGGGGGATTTCGAGATCGTCAGCGCGCCCGCCTCGATCGCCGCCGGACGCTCGGCGGAGGTCGTCGTCCGCTTCACCGGCGTCGATCCCGAAACCGATCGCGTCTCCGTGCGTTTCGACGCCGTTCTGACGGTGCGCACCGACGCGGCGCAGAACGCGGTGCAGACCATCGATCTGGTCGGCATGGCGCAGCGCCGCTCCGAACTGGGGCAGGAGCTGACGGTCGCGGACATCGTCGCAGGCTTCGGCTACACGACGGACGTCGCGCAGGACCAGTTGCGCAACAAGGGCGTGGTCGAGACGGTCGGCGATGAAGTGCTGGCCCCGTATTTCCAGCGCCTCGACAGCGGCAAGCCGGTCGAGATCATCCAGATGGCGGCCTTTCTGGGCCAGAACGACGTCGCCCGGCTTGGCTTTCACAGCCTCGGCAGCGCCGACACGACATTCCTGTTCGCCCAGGACGATCAGCAGGGCCAGACGGTCTCGCCCAGAGGGCACGTGGCCGGTCCGGGCGACACCGGCCAGGTTGCGCGCGGCGTGATCAACAGCGACGCGCCGTTCGGGGTTCACATCGCGGTGGACGGCCGCCCCACCTTCGCAGGCTGGAGCGATCCGTTCGCCAACCGGGCCGATCCCGTGCTCAGCGACATCGTGGCCCCCGACGCCGGCCATCTGATCCGCTATTTCGTGGCGCGCGACGCCGGCGGGGCGGTGATCCCCGGAACCTATATCGGCCTTCAGGACTATGCCGGTGGCACCAATTTCGACTACAACGACCATGTCTTCCTGATCCGCAACGTCACGCCCCATGCGCTGAGCAGCGCGGAGGATCGTGACCGCAACGGCGTCAACGATGCGCTGGAGACCGACTCCAACGGCAATGGCGTGGTCGATTTCTTCGATTTCACCGCGCCTCCCGAAAGCGGGCCGCCGCCCAGCAGCCCGCCCAGCGGCCAGTTCGCCGCCACCGATACCGGCGCGCCCTGGCTGGTGGCGTCCGACGCGGCGTTCAGCATCCATGCCGGCAAGTTCGATTTCGGCGGCGAGGGCGTCGCCTATTCCGACACCACGGCGAAGGTGCTGGGCGACGCCTCCATCCGCCCCGACGCCGGCGTCGACTTCTCGATCCACACCGGCGCGGTCGGGTTCACCAGAGCGGGCGAGTGGCTGGAGTACACGCTCAATGTGGCGAACGCCGGCGACTATGCGCTGTCTTTCCTCGCCGCGACCCCCAATGACAATCGCGCGATCACCGCCTCCTTCGAGAAGAACGGCGCGTTCTATGAGACCGCCGTCTCGACGCTGAGCAACACCGGCGATTTCACCGTCTTCACCGAGTCTGCCGCAGAGACGGTCAGACTGCAGGCGGGCGAGCAGGTGATGCGGGTGGCGTTCGGCGCCGGGGGGCAGGATCTGCACGACATCACGCTGGTCGCCGTCGATCTGCTGGTCTGAGCGCAACCGCCACCCTGCCGCCACCCTGCGCAGGCGACGGAATTCTATTCCGCCGCCTGCGGGGCCACAGCGACTCCCGGCGCAATCCTCGGCGGCGTGCGCCGCCTGTGCGCCAGCGCCATCGCGCCGCTCCACATGCCCAGAACGCGCGTCACCAGCCCGGCCGCGATGCGCTCCACGCCTGGCGCCCGCGTCAGCAGCGGCGTGCGCCGCACCAGCGGGCGGGCGATGCCGATATTGTGGCGCCAGCTCAGCGCCTTTTCGCGTTTGCGGAAATACGACCCGTCGCCAAGACCCCATTTGCGGCTGAAATGCTCAAGGCTTCGCCGTTGCCACTGGGGCGACCAGCGCAGCGCGAAGAACGCCCAGTCCTCACGCCGCAACGGGCTGGCGCGGTTGGGAAAGACATAGGTCACCACCGAAGCGGGCTCGAAGACGAGCCGCCCGCCATCGCGCAGCACCGTCATGCTGAAGTCGATGTGCTCGCGCGTCGCCATCAGGCCCTCGTCAAGACCGCCATGGCGCAGCAGCACGTCGCGGCGCACGAGCGCGCAATGGAATTCGCAGCACTGGGTGTCGCCGCGCTCCAGCGTGACGTCGGCGACCTTTTCACCCTGCAGGTGGTGCTCGCGCTCGATCAGTTGCTCGGCTGTCGGGTTGGCGAAAAAGCGCTGCGGATCGGCCGCGAAGCTGCCGCCGGCCTGATGGATCTCCGTATGCAGCGGCAGTTTCTGGCAGGTCAGCGGCACGACGATCTCCGCCCCCGTCTCCTCGGCGCAGCGCACCAGCGCGTCGAGCCAGCCCGGCGCCACGATCACGTCGTTGTCGAGAAACACGACATGGCGGGAGCGCGCCTCGCGCAGGCCGCGGTTTCGCGCCTGGTTCGGGGTCAGAAACCCGTCGATGCGCAGATGCGTCCACCCGTTGGCGGCGCAGAGACGCGCGATCTCCGCCGAGACCGCCAGCGGCGACCCGGCGTCAACATACACCAGGCGAAACGGCGCCCTGGTTTCCTTGGCGACGCTCTGAAGCGATTCGACCGCCACGCCGAACCGCTCGTGCGGCGAAACGATGATCGTCACATGATGATCGTTCGTTTCGGATACGTCCCAATTCTGTTCACTCACTGGTCATACCGTCCCTCAATAGATTCTCCATATTGGAAAATCTAGCAAGGGCAAGAAAAGTTTCAACGATTCTAATAGGGTATAACAGGCGCGCGCATTGATCGCCGATCATATCAAATGTATCGGGCGCTTCATGACTTATTGTCTGTTCTCAAAGCTTGCGGCGGGTCCAGCGCGCGCGGGCGCCGGTCAGCAGCGGCAGCAACAGCCGTTCGGATCCTGCGCTGAAATAGATCAGGCGATAGGCGAGCATGACCGCCATGGTCAGCGGCGTGGCCTTTTCGCGGCGGCCGGCGTCGATCATCTTGAAGGCAGCCTCGCGCTGACCCTGCGACAGCGGCTTGAGCGCGTTGCGCGCCAGCCGGTTCGCCACCCGCGCCGACGGGCGCAGGAAAAAGCCCGCCGACTCACCGAACTGTTCGACCAGATCCGGCTCGCCGCGCAGCGCCCGCTCGCCGCATTCGTTGGCGAGCTCGGCGAAATAGGCCTGCAGGATCAACTTCTCGGGCACGGTGCTGATGCCGTCGGGGAACAGCAGCTGCTCGTAGAGCTCCTCCTCGATCACCGCATAGTCGCACAACCGGCTCATGCGCACGAACAGGTCGCGGTCCACGGCGTAGCGGAACACGCGGCGATAGCGGCCGGCGGCCTCCCACAGATCGCGGCGGTACATGACCTCGCCATGGGTGAACGGCGTCTCCTTCAGGATCGCCTCGACGAACGGGCGCGTCTTGCGGTGGCGCAGATAGGTGACGTCGCCGGTGGTCACGTCGCGCCGCGACACCCAGCAGCCGACCAGCCCGATGCCGGGGTTCTGCGCCAGCACCGCCGCCTGGCGCGCGATGCGGTCCGGATGGCAGATGTCGCCGAAATCATGGATCGCGATCAGCGCGCCTCTGGCCGCCGCGATCCCGGTGTTCAGGCCCATGCCGTTGCCCTGATTCTGCTGGCGCAGCACCGTCAGGCGCGGATCGTCGATGGCGTCCAGCAGCGCGCCGGAGCCGTCGGTCGAGCCGTCATCGACCACAATCACCTCGAAGGCGGGGTAGCGCTGCGCCAGAAGACTGTCGAGCGAGGCGTGCAGATAGCGCGCCCGGTTGTAACAGCTGGTGACGATGGAGACGAACGGCGCCTCCTGCGTCGCGGGTTCAGCCATGCCCTTGTCTCCTTGCCGGTTCGGCGCCCATGGTCGCGCAGCCTGCGCGGTTCTTGTCCAGCCGGCGCAGTCGATCAACACTTTTATGGAGGCCGTTCGCCGTCATGCGCCCCGCTTTCGCCGTTTCCTGCGCGCCGTTGCTGGCGGCCCTCATCCTCGCCCTGTCCGGCGTTGTTTTCACGGCGGTGGCGGCGCCTGCGTTCCGCGTCGCCGACGCCGTCTCGGCGCGGGGCGATCTTCTGTATCTGTGGCTCGACCCCGCCTGGCCGGGCTGGCGCGGGCGGCCGCCGCGCGCCGTCGAGATCAGCGTTGACGACGGGCCGCCGCGGGCGCTTGCGCCGGTGATGGCCGGGCTGCACATGATCGGCGGGCTGACGGCGGACCGGGCGGCGGCGGTGCGGCTGCGCGTGACCGACGAGGATGGCCCGCACCCCTGGTCGGCTCCGCAGCGCGCCACGCCCACGGCGCAGTCGTTCGCGCGTTTCGCGGTCTGGGCCGACGGGTTTCACGACGCCGCGCTGGACGAGACCGTCACGCATCTGTCCGCCGCGCCGATGACCGACGCGGCGGCGCTGGCCGCAGGCGCGGCGGCGATCAACGCGCCGCTCGCCCTGCCGCAGGGCGGCGAGATCGAATATGTCGGCGGCCCGGACAGTCTGTTCGTGCGCTGGTTCGCCTATGACGATCCGCGCAATCAGGCGCGGGGGTCCAACCCCGCGCCGCGCCCGGTTCCCGAGATCCGCCGACGGCTGTTCGACCCGGTGGGGCGGCACGCCGATCTTGCGCCGCTGGAGACGCGCGCGGCGGCGTTCCATGTCCGCGCGGCGGGCGACCGCGCCGACCGGCCCGGCGCGGCGCTGGTGCTGGGCGGGGCCGGGGCGGTGGGCCAGCCGGCGATGTCGGCGGTCGGGATCGACGCCGACGGCGACCCGGTGATGTTCCGCTTCGACCGGCTCAGCCTGACCGGGCTGCATCCCGACGGCAGGCCCTGGGTGGTGGGCCCCGTGCGCATCCTGCGCAACGGCGCCCCGCCGGTGGACGCAGGGCCGGGGGCGGTGGTGGCCAAGGACGGCGCGCTGCTGAGCGTGGTCGCGCGGCCGGGGCTTGTCCCGCAGCCGACGCCCACCCTCACGCCCGATTTCAACCCCGACTACGCCGCCGCGACGCAGGCCGACTGGCGGAACTGGAGCGATGCGGCCCCGCGCGCGCCGACCGGCCTGACGGCGCAGGCGCAGTTCGAAAGCCTGCATCTCTATCTCGACAGCGACGACCCCGCGCCGGTGGCGATCCGGTTTCGCAAGCGCGGCGACGCCGCGTGGTTCGCCGCCCAGCCGCTGATCCACGACCCGCGCCTGCCGCCCGGCCCGACGCCGGACGCGCCCGACATGGCCGCCGTCACGCCGGGCGCGCATCGCGGGCCGATCCTGTATCTCGCGCCCGGCGTCGCCTATGAGGTCGAGGCGCGCCAGGGCGAGCGCTACTGGCGCGCCGAGGCCGAAACCCGCAGCTACAAGCCCGCCCGCATGGCGCGCACGGCGGTCGGCGTGGTCGATGGCGACTATGTCATCAGCGAGGGCGGCGCCCCCGGCGCCTATCGCGAGCATCATTCGGGCGTGGTGCGCGGCGGGCGGGTGCTGATCGCCGCGAGCCACGTGATCCTGCGCGACGTGGACGTTCTGGGCGCGCCGCGCCACGGCGTCGAACTGGCGCCCGGCGTCCGCGACGTGCGCATCGTTCGGGGCCGCATCTCGGGCTGGGGCGAGAGCGATCTGCATCTGCGGCCGACCAACCTGGGCTGGGGCCGCCACTTCGACAGCGCCATCGCGGGCGGCGCGCCGGACGAGTCCGCCGCCGGACGCCGCGCGCGCAACGCGGCGCGCGGGGAGGAGGACGCCGCGCGCTCGCGCGACGACATCGCGGTGATCGGCGCGCGCATCGGCGCCCCGCGCTTCAGCGCCAATGCGTGGGAGGAATGGAACCCGGCGCTGGACGCGGAGGAGACGCACAAACCAAACACCAACGAACACCCCTGGGGGCCCTACGCCATCTCCGTGCGTCACGGCAGCTATCGCGGCGGCTGGACCATCACTGACGTCAGCATCGCGGCGCCGGGGCTGCGCGCCTATAACGACGCGCTCGGCGGCGACCGCAACAAGACGCGCGGGGTTGGCGGCTTCGGGCCGAACTTCGTGCTGGCCTACAGCCATGTCAGCGGCGCGGTGGACGACCTGGTGGAGCACGAAGGCTCGGGGCAGAACGGGCTGATCCTGGGCAACTTCTTCGACGCCGTTCCGGCGCGGCCCTACACCCGCTCGCCGCGCGCGCATCTGGGGCTGTCCACGCCGTTCTGGGGGCCGACCTACATCGTGCGCAACCTGCTGCGGCGCAGCGCGCCCGAAGACTTCAGGGGCCGGGGCCGCGACGGGCGCGCGTTCAAGATCCAGCGCACCATGAAGGAGGGCGACGATACGGGACGCATCGTTCTGCTGCACAACACCGTTTTCGGCGCGCCGATGCTGGCGGCCATGACCGGATCCGGCGGCCCGCTCGGCCATGTGACCGGCGCCGCCAACCTGTTCGCCACACCCGCCGCCGACGGGGACGCCGCCGAAGGCCCGGGCATGATCTGGCGCGAAGACGGGGCGCTGAGTCTCGACGACGCGGCCGCGCTGGAGGCCGCCAGCGGCGCGCCTGCGGGCGCAGGCCCGTGGCGGCGCGCGCCGCCGCTCGCCAACGTCAACGACGCCGGGCCCTGGGCCTGGGCAGGCGCCGCGCTGTTCGGCGCCACGCCGCCGCGCTGAGGGCGCCCTTCGTCGGCGCCGACGCCGCAGGGGTCGCGCGGGGCCGCGCGGGGGCCTTGCGCCCCGGGATGATCGGAGGTCCAATGCGCTCAGAGGCTTGACGGCGCGCCCGTCTGCGACGAGTTTCGCGCCGATCCGGCCGGTCGCGCCCCCCTGCGCAGGGCGCCCCGGCGATGTCGGATCGGCCGCAACGGGGACGAGGCATGAACAGGTCGCGCAGCACGGGCGTCACGCGGGGCGGGCGCCGCCGACCGGGTGGCGCATGACGCGCGCCATGCGTCTTGCGGGCGATGCGCCATCCTGCGGCCCGGCCAGCGAGACAGGGGGCGCGACAGGGGCCGTCAACACAGGCGTCAACGCGGGCGTCAACGCGGGCGCGACGGATGGTCCGCCGCTTGTCTGGCAGCGGTTTTCGGTGCCGTTCGCCTTTCCGGTCGCCTTCACCGAGGCCGTGTTCGACCCAGCCAACCCGGTTCTTCTCGACGTTCTGTCCGCGCGCGAAGCCGACAAGCGGCATCGCTGTCTGGTTTTCGTCGATGACGGCCTGATCGCCGCCGCGCCGGAGACGGTTGGCGCGATCGAGGCCTATTGCGCCGCCCACGTCGGGCGCATCGCGCTGGTCGCGCCGCCGGTGGCTGTGGCGGGCGGCGAGCGCGTCAAGAACGCGCCGGCGCATCTGGCGGCGATCCAGACGGCGATCCAGACGCACCGGATCGACCGCCATGATTTCGTGCTGGCGGTCGGCGGCGGCGCGATGCTCGACGCGGTGGGGCTGGCGGCGGCGCTGGCCCATCGCGGCGTGCGCCTGATCCGGGTTCCGACCACCGTGCTGGGGCAGAACGACAGCGGCGTCGGCGTCAAGAACGCCGTCAACTTCAACGGCGTGAAGAACTATCTGGGCGCCTTCGCCCCGCCCTGGGCCGTGCTCAACGATCACGCCTTCATCCGCAGGCTGCCGCCGCGCGACCGCATCGCCGGGGTCGCCGAGGCGGTGAAGGTGGCGCTGATCCGCGACGCGGCGTTCTTCGGCTGGCTGGAGGGCGCCGCCGACCGTCTCGCGGTGTTTGACGAGGAAGCCGAGCGCCGGATGATCCGGCGCTGCGCCGAGCTGCACATGCGCCAGATCGGCGCCGGGGGCGATCCGTTCGAGACCGGTTCGGCGCGCCCGCTCGATTATGGCCACTGGTCGGCCCACAAGCTGGAGTCGATGACCGGCCACGCGGTGCGCCACGGCGAGGCGGTGGCCATCGGCCTGGCGCTGGACGCGCGCTATTCGGTGCTGGCCGGGCTGCTCTCCCCGGCCGATGGCGAGCGGGTGGCGGCGCTGCTGCGGCGTCTGGGTCTGCCGCTGCTTCACGAGGCGCTGACGCGCGTCCGCGCCGATGGCCGGTTCGTGATCCTCGACGGGCTGGAGGAGTTTCGCGAGCATCTGGGCGGGGAGATGACCATCACCCTGCTCGCCGCGCTGGGAACCGGCGTGGAGGTCAACGCCATCGACCCCGCGCTGATGGGCGCGGCCATCGGCTGGCTCGCCGCGATGCGGGAGCGCTGAGCGGTGACCCGATCAGCGGCCCGATCAGCGGTTGAGCCGGTCGGCGGCCCGCATCTCACCTATTGCCTCAACATCCACCCGACCCAGACCTGGGCGGAGGTCGAGGCGGCGCTCAGCGGTCCGGTTCTGGCGGTCAAGGCCGCCGTCTCGCCCGATGCGCCGTTTCCGGTGGGGCTGCGGCTGTCGGCCGAGGCGCTGGCCGCGCTCGACGACCCGGCGCGGCGGGCGCGGCTGAAGGCCCTGCTCGCCGACAACGATCTGGCCCCGGTGACGATGAACGGCTTTCCCTATGGCCCGTTCCATGGCGCGCGGGTCAAGGAGCAGGTCTATCTGCCCGACTGGCGCGCGCCCGAGCGGCGCGCCTACACCGCCGGACTGGCGGCGCTGATGGCCGAGATCAACCCCGAGGGCGCCTTCGTCAGCCTCTCGACCTCGCCCGGCGCGTTTCGCCGTGACGGTCTGGGCGCCGAGGCGGAGATTGCGGCGAACTATCTGCGCGCGGCGGCCGATATGGTCGCGCTGGAGCGCCGCACCGGCCGCACCGTGGCGCTGGCCATCGAGCCCGAGCCCTGCTGCCTGCTGGAGACCATCGCCGAGACGGCCGACTTCTTCCAGCGCCACCTTTACGGCGACGCGGCGGCGGCGACGCTGGCGGCGGCGACCGGCCTGACGCGCGCGCAGGCCGCCGAGGCGCTGCCCCGGCATCTGGGCCTGTGCTACGACGTCTGCCACGCGGCGGTCGAGTTCGAGGACGCCGCCGCAAGCCTGCGCCTGCTGGCGGCGGCGGGGATACCGGTCCACAAGCTGCAACTCTCCTCGGCGCTGCGCGTCGCCGAAGGGTCGGACGCGGCGCGCCGGGCGCTGGCCCGCTTTGACGAGCCTACCTATCTGCACCAGCTGGTCTCGCGCGCCCCCGACGGCGCGCTGCGCCGGTTCGCCGATCTGGGCGCGGCGCTGGCCCCCGGCGGCGCCGCCGACGGCGACGAATGGCGCGTGCATTTCCATGTGCCCGTGTTTCTGGAGCGCCTGCCCGATTTCGACACCACGCAAGGCTTTCTGCGCGAGATACTCGCCGCGCACCGGGCGGCGCCGATCTCGCGCCATCTGGAGGTCGAGACCTACACCTGGAGCGTGTTGCCGGAGGCGCTGGCGCAGGGGTCGCTGGTGGAGGCGGTGACGCGCGAACTGTGCTGGGTCGCCGCGCGGCTGGCGCCGTGAGGGCGGGCGTGCTGCTGCGGCTGGGGCGGGTGTCGAACCTGCCCACGGTCTGGACCAACGCGCTGGCGGGCGCCGTGCTGGCGACCGGGGCCGCGCCCGAGCCGGGCGTGTTCCTGCTGGCGGCGCTGTCGCTGACGCTGACCTACGAAGCCGGGATGTGGCTGAACGACGCCTTTGACGCCGACATCGACCGGCGCGCGCGGGCGGAGCGGCCGATCCCGAAGGGCGAGATCGCGCGCGCCACGGTCTGGGCGGGCGGCGCGGCGTTCATGGCGGGGGGGCTGGCGTCAGCGGCGCTGCTCGGCCCGGCGGCGCTGGCGGCGTCGGCGGCGTTGTCGGCGCTGGTGCTGCTCTACGACTGGCTGCACAAGCGCTCGCCGCTGGCGACGCTGCTGATGGGCGGGGCGCGGCTGATGAGCTACGGCCTCGGCGCGGCGGCGGTCGGCGCGATCAGCGCGCCGGTCCTGCTCGGCGCGGCGGGGCTGTTCGCGCATGTGGTGGGCCTGAGCTACGCGGCGCGGCAGGAGGCCTATGACCGGCTGGGCGCCGTGTGGCCGCTGGCGGCGCTGAGCGTCGCGCCGCTGATCGTGCTGGGCCTTGGCGGCGCGCAGCCGGTCGCGCTGGCGCTGCTGGCGGCGCTGGCGGCGGCGATCGCCGTTGCGCTGCGGCGGTTGTTCCGGCGCGCCCGGGGCGACGTGCCCAGGGCGGTGGTGACGCTGATCGCGGCGATCTCGCTGCTCGACGCCGCGCTGATCGCCGCCGCCGGACAGCCCGCGCTGGCGGCGGCGGCGGCGCTCGGCTTCGGCGCGACGCTGCTGGCGCAGCGCGTGGCTTCAGGCACCTGAACGCGCGAACACGTGGTCCAGCACCAACTGCTTGAAGCCCGCGGCCGGCAGCGGCCCTTCGGGCGTCAGGTCCGGCTCGGAGGAGATCACCAGCGGCCCGGCGGCGGGGTCGTCGGTCGGGCGGCCATGGCTTCCGCGCACCAGATGGTCAGCCGACGGCGAGATGACGTCGAGCAACTGGCGCTGGCCGAGCTTGCGCAGCGCCAGCCGCCAGCCGATCGACAGCCTGGGAAAGCGCAGCGCGGGATCGATGAACAGCTCCACCGGGTCATAACCGGGCTTGCGGTGGATATCGACGGTGCGGGCGAAATCCGGCGCGCGCGCGGGGTCGAGCCAGTAGTAGTAGCTGAACCAGCGGTCGGCCCGCGTCATCGCCACCAGCTCGCCCGAGCGCGGATGGTCGAGGCCGGCCGCGCGCTTGCCCTCCGCGTCCCAGACCGTCTCGACCCCGTCCAGCGCCTCCAGCAGCGCCTTGACCTCGGGGATGCGGGCGGGGTCGGCGACATGGACGTGGGCGATCTGGTGGTCGGCCACCGCGAAGGCGGCGCTGGCGCCGGCGTCGAGCGTCTCGCGCCCGCGCTCCTCGCGCCGCACCGCCAGCAGCCCGGCCTCGCGCAGCGCGCGGTTGACGTGCACCGCCCCTGCGGCGGGGGTGATCCCGTATTCCGACACCACGATCACCCGCCGCCCCCCGGCCTGCGCCGCCTCGATCAGCGCGCCGCACAGATCGTCCACCGCGCGCAGGTCGGCGCGCACCTGCGGATGGGCGAGATCGGGGCCGAGGCGCTGGAGCACATAGTCCAGATGCGGCAGATACGTTAGCGTCAGCGTCGGCCTGCGCGTCGCCATCACGTGCAGCGTGGCGTCGGCGATCCAGGCCGAGGCGGCGATGTCGGTCATCGGCCCCCAGAACCGGAACAGCGGGAACTGTCCGAACCGCGCGTCGAGTTCGTCGTGCAGCGCGGGCGGCCTGGCGTAGTGATCGGGGATCTTGCGCCCGTCGGCGGGATACATCGGGCGCGGCGTCGCCGACCAGTCGGCGGAGGAATACATGTTGAACCACCAGAACATCTTGGCGCAGGTGAAGGCGGGGTCGCGGCGGCGGGCCGCCTCCCAGATCTTCTCTCCCGCCACCAGCCCGTTGGGCTGACGCCACAGCATCACCTCGCACAGGTCGCGGAAATACCAGCCGTTGGCCACCACGCCGTGGTCGCGCGGCGCAAGGCCGGTCACCAGCGTCGATTGCACCGTGCAAGTCACCGCCGGCGTGACGGTCACGAGCGGCCGCATCCCGCCGCGCGCCGCCAGCCGCGTCAGATGCGGCGCATCCTCGCCCAGCATGGCGGGCGTCAGCCCCACGACAAGGATGACAAGCGTTTCATGCATGGCTGAACCGGCTCCGCAGCGACCGGGCCAGCATCGCGATGGCGCGCGCGGGGTCAAGCCGCGCGCGGCTTTCAGGCGCGCCGTCTGAAGGGCGCGCGATTGACCGTTCATTTCCCGCCGGGGCCGCCTTAAGCTGCGCGCGCGGTTACGGAGGCGTCATGGCTGAGACCCCGAAGGCGATGCTGCGGCGGTGGCTGCAGGAAAAGGCGGCGCCGGAGGCGGCGGCCTGGGCGATCCCTGCGCTGGACGCGCTGGCGGCCAGCCGCGCCGAGCGCGACCTGCACATCTTTCTCGGCATGGCGCCGCGGCGGCTGGGGCGCGGCGCGCTCGCCCTGAGCGCGGCGGAGATCGCGGCGTCGGACGCTGCGCGGCCGGGGTGGGCGCCCGCGCGCTGGAGCCTTGACGGCGCCGCGCGCGTGCTGGCGCTGCTGACGTTTCGCGCGGCGGATCGCGGCCCCGGCGCCTTCGCCGACACCTTCCGCGACCTGCGCCGCACGGCGGACGCGGCGGAGCTGATCGCGCTTTATCGCGGCTTTCCGCTCTACCCCGAGCCGGAGACGCTGGAGCCGGAGGCGGGCGAGGCGCTGCGCTCGAACCTCACCCCGGTGTTCGAGGCGATCGCGCATCACAACCCCTATCCTCGCGACCACTTCGCCGAGCATCGCTGGAACCACATGATCCTGAAGGCGGTGTTCGTCGGCAGCGCGCTGGCGCCGATCCAGGGGCTGCGCGCGCGCGCCAATCCCGAGCTGGCGCGGATGCTGGCCGATTACGCGCGTGAGCGCTGGGCGGCGGGGCGCGCCGTGGCGGCGGACCTCTGGATTCCGGTGCTGCCGTTTCGCGACGATCCGGCGGTTGCCGCCGTGCTGGCGCGCGCGGTCGCGACCGGCGAGCTGACGCAGGAGGCGCTGACATGATGCTGATCGACCCCCACGCGCACATGATCTCGCGCACCACCGACGACTATCAGGCGATGGCCGCCGCCGGCGTGGTGGCGGTGATCGAACCGGCGTTCTGGGTCGGCCAGCCGCGCACCTATGTCGGCACCTATGTCGATTATCTGTCGTCCATCGTGGGGTGGGAGCGGTTTCGCGCCGGACAGTTCGGCATACGGCACTATTGCACCGTGGGGCTGAACTCGAAGGAGGCCAACAACGAGGAGCTGGCCGAGGGCGTCATGGAGTGGCTGCCCCGCTTCGCGCTCAAGGAGGGCGTGGTGGCCATCGGCGAGATCGGCTACGACGAACAGACGCCGCTGGAGGATCGCTATTTCCGCCAACAGCTTGCGCTGGCGAAGGAGCTTGGCCTGCCGGTGATGGTGCACACCCCGCATCGCGACAAGAAGCGCGGCACGTCGCGCTCGATGGACGTGTGCGCCGAGATGGGCGTCGATCCCTCGATGGTGGTCATCGACCATAACAACGAGGAGACCGTGGCTGAAACCCTTCAGCGCGGCTACTGGGCGGGGTTCTCGATCTATCCATCCACCAAGATGGGCGCGGCGCGGATGGTGGAGATCCTCAAGACCTATGGCGGCGAGCGCATCATCGTGGACAGCGCCTGCGACTGGGGCATATCCGACTGTCTCGGGGTCGCCAGAACCGCGCGGCTGGCGCTGGAGACCGGCGTCGCCGAAGACGTTGTGCGCAAGGCCTGCTACGGCAACGCGCTGGCCGCCTATGGCCAGTCGGGGCAGATGCCGGAGGACGACTGGCTCAACCCGTCGCCGATCGACCAGAGCACGCTCTTTGCGGGAAACTCGGTGCTGCGGGGCGGGCGGGAGCCGGTGATCCAGACGGGCGCGCCGACGCTGGCCGCCCGGAGCGATGTCGGGAGCGACGCCGGCAGCGACGCCGGGCCCGGTCAGACCGCCGGGGACTGACGTCCGCCGCTGCGCCGGGGATCCCTGCCGCCGGCCGCAGGCGCGCGCATCGCCGCGCCTGCGGCTCTGGTCAGCGAAGCCCAGCCTCAGACAAGTATGTCGTCAAACCCCGCTGGCGTGATGCCCTGCACGATATAGACGTTATCGTTGTAGTCAAAGTTTATCCCAGTATAGTCCTGCATGATAATATATGTATGTTCGATAGCATTCATTTCAGTGTCGAAAGCCTGAAGAACGCGAACGTAGTAACCCTGTTGTAAAAGATCCAGGTTTGCAATCTTGACCCGCTCACCGGTTTCGAAATTGCTCGCATCGGTGCTTGATAGAATTCTGTAGCGAACATCATTCACATCCACAAGAAAATCACCGATCGCGTTCAGTCGCGGATCAGTGGAATGCGCATTAGCGATCACGAAACCGAACACGTCGTCACCGTCCCATAGGTCTGGCACCTTGATGTTGTTGAAGGTTGACGTCGAGAATCCGCCGTTCGGCTTCATCGGCAGGAGCGACTGGTTGTAGTCGTCGCCATGGCGATACAGGTCGGAGGTGTTGGCGATGTCGCCGGGCGCGTGAAGCTTGATGCGCGCCGGCGACGGGCCGTGGAACGCCGCGATCTGCGTCACCGTGGCGCTGTCGTAGCCGTCGGCGATCCGCCAATAGGACGAGAGCACCTCCTGGTCGTTGACGGCGCGATAGACGCCGTCGTCGCCCAGCACCGACTTCGCGCCGCCCTGTTTCAGCGAGAGGCCCTCGTAGAAATTGCCGAGGCCGAAAACCTGGAAAATCTCGTTGACGTTGGGCTCCATGCCGGATTCCGGCACGGATTGCCAGAAACCCGCCAGGTCGATGCTGGCCACCGGGGTGACGATGTCGTTGGTGGTGATGTCCAGCGATCCGGTGAAGACGGTCGAGGTGTTGTCGATGGCGCCGTTCGATCCGGTGGGCGCGGCATACTGGCTGCGGTCGAACAGCACGGTCACGTCGATCGAGGCCCCGACCGCCAGCGACAACCCGTTCAGCGCCGTGGGGTTCTGCAGAACGAACGGCCCGGTCAGCCCCACATCGAAGAATTCCAGCGCCTCGGCCCCGGTGTTGGTCAGCCGCACGACGCCGCTATCCTTGTACACGCGGTCGTTTCCGGTGCCGCGCGTCTCGGTCGGATCTTCGATATAGTTGAATTGCAGGCGGTTCGCGAACAGCGCGGCGTCCAGGCTTTGCACCGTGATCGCCGCGCCCGGCGCGCTGCGCACGTCGAGATAGTCGAGCGCATCGGCGCCGGGCGCGGCGCTGATCACCGTCAGCGCATAATCGACGCCCGCCTCAAGCCCCGCGAACAGGCTGATCTCGTCCACGCCGGGGAAGGCCGCCGCGCCGATCTGGGTTGCGGGCGCGCCATTGGCCGACAGAAACAGGGTGATGTCCTGCCCATTCGGCGCGCCGGGGTTGGCGGCGAGATCGAACGCATAGCGCCCGGTGTCGCTGACGGTGAAGTAGAAGGTGGCCTCGGTCGGGCTGAGGATCAGCGTCGTGTCGTCGGTGGCCTCAAGCTCGATGCGGCCCTCGCCGTTGATGACGGCGAACACCGGCTCGAACACGATCGGCGCGCCGCCGAGGCGAAGCTGGTCGATGGCCGGTCCCACGCCGCTCGGCGCCAGAAGCGCGATGGTGTGGACGCCCGGCTCCAGCGTCAGCGCCGCCTCCTGAACGCTCCAGTCCGCCGCCGAGGGCGACGCGCCCGGCGCGAACGGCAATATCTCGACGACGACGCCGTCAACCAGCAGCGTCATCGGCCGCGCCGCCTCGGTGGAGGGCAGGCCATAGACGATCTGCAGCGCGTATTCGCCGGTCTCCGAAACCTCGGCCAGCCAGGTGACCATCTGATCGGCGCCGGGGGTGAAGGTCACGAAGGCGTCGCCCGAGGCGCCGGCGCCGCCAGCGTTCACCGCCGCGGCGCCGAACAGGAAGGCGTCCTCCGCCTCGAACAAATTGAACGGGTCGCCGTCGATGACCATGGCGCCGTCAGGGGCGATCACCGGCCCGATCGCCACCGGCGTCACCGTGGCGCTGTCGATGTTCGGCCCGGCGCCGCCGGTCTGGGTGACGACGATGGTGTTCACGCCGGCGGCGAGCGTCAGCGTCACCACCCGGTCCTGCCACGTCGTGAACGATCCGGTTCTTGTGTCCGGCACCGCGATGGTCTGGTCGCCAAGCTTCACGGCGATCGGTCGCGCGCCGCTTGAGCCGTTCGCCAGGCGCAGCGCGACGTCATAGACGCCCGCCGCAGGCGCCTCGAAGGTGAAGCTGATCTTGTCTTCTGCGGAGCCGTTGAAATCCACATAGCCGCGACCGTCGAAGTTGTCGTTCAGACCGTCGCCGTTGAAATCGTTGTTGCCGCCCGCCTCGTGCGTCGAGGGGTCGTCGAGCACGCGGGCGATGGTCGTGCTCGATCCGCCCTGTTCGCTGACGATGGTGAAGTCGGGGGCGTCGATCGTCACCGATCCGGCGCCGACGGTGAGCCAGATCTGCGTCGTCGCGGTGTTGCCCGCGTCGTCGGTCACCGTGACCGCCGCCGTCACCCGGCCGCTGAACGCCGACAGGTCGGCGATGAAGCGGTCCTGCGCGTCACGGGTCAGCGCCTGGGCGGGGCCGCCGTCGATGCTGACCGACGCCGCGACGATGTCGGCGTCCACGCCGTCGAGGTCGAGCACGGTCTGCGCCGGGTTGGCGCCGCTGACGACGCCAAGACGCAGGTCGCCGTCCTCATCGGCCGAAATGTCGCCAACCAGCGGCGTCGGCTCCAGCAGCACGATCAGGCTCTGTCCGGTGGCGCGGTCCAGCGTCAGCAGGTAGAGGCGCCCGTCCGCGCCCTCGATCACGTCCAGCGGATCGGCGTAGGTGATCAGATCGCCCGCCGCGTCGCGCAGCTGGAAATCCTGCGCCACGTCGCCGTTCCCGTCGAACAGCACGGCGCGCAGGGCGTTGCCGGCCGAATACTCGGCGAAGATCAGCGCGCCGTTCAGCAGATCGCCGAACACCGCGCTCTTGTATTCGATCGCGCCGTTGGGCGACCGGCTTGCGCCCAGCGAATAGGCGAGCGAGGGGTCATAGGCGGTTTCGGGCTGAGTGCCGACCGGATACAGCGCGATCTCGTTGGGATCGACGCCTGCGGTCGGATTGCCGCCCGCCACCACGAACTGGTCGCGCAGCGGGTTTGCGTGGCCCAGGAAAGCCCCCTCGACGACCTTGAACAGATAGTCGTCCTGGCGTCCGACGCCGACAAGCCCTTCATTCTCGACCGTCGCGGGGTTGTCGGGCGTCGCGCCGCCGGACGCCGACCCGTTGGTGGGCGCGTAGAGAAAGCCGTTGGAGTGCCAGACCAGATCATAGGCGTTGCGCGCGCCGGTGGCGAAGATCTTCGCCACCGCGTCGGGCGCGAAGGGGTTGTAGAACGCCTGCGTCAGGGCGCTCGACGCCTCCGCGCCCTCGCGCACGGTGGCGACGCCGTTGGCGCCGAAGTGCAGGAACTTGCCGGCGAACGGGCCGCTGTCGATGGCGATGCCGCCGTTCTTCAGATCGCCGTCGTCGGTGGGAACCAGCACGCCGTCCACCACGTCGGTATAGCCGAAGCGACGGTTCAGCCCGTCGTCGGGCAGCGGCTCGGTGGTCAGGTCAAAGCCGCCTTCCGGCGCCGTCCGGGTGGTGTCGATCTCCAGAATCGCCGGGCTGAGCAGCCGCTCGGGGCGGAAGCCCCAGGCGGCGTTGGCCTCGCCCATCGAGCTGTTCGACCCCTGAGTCAGATAGAGCAGGAAATCGGGCTGGCCGGGCGCCCCCGCCTCGGGATTGGCGCGGAACACGACGCTGTTGGTGACATGGTCGCCGTTCGAGCGCGGCAGTCCCTTGAGATAGGTCTCCGCCGCGCCGGTGAACGCGGCGCCCGCGTCCAGCGTGATCTTCGACAGCCGCCCCGAGAAGTCGGGAACGCCGTTGTCGCGGCCGCTCAGCGGCACCGGCTCGTTGTCGGTCACCCACAGGACGGAGGGGTTCGTCGGGTCGAAAGCCAGCCCGATGATGCCGCGCGGCCCGTTGTCCTGCTGGAAATACGACAGCGTCAGGGTCTGTTCGCCCGACAGTCCGCCATCGGCCGGGTCGATCGCCCAGCGCTTGATTTCGCCGGTCAGCGAGGCCGCGTAGAGCCAGCCGCCATCGGGCGACACCGCGACCGAGGTCAGCAGCGCCGAGGTCGCCTCGACGGTGTCGGCGAAGGCGACGCCGCTCGGCGTCACGACCGGCGCGGCGCCGGTGACAAAGGTCGTGGTGAATTTCAGAAAGTCGCGCGTCGCCCCGTCGATCTCGCCCACGGCGCCGCGGTCGCGCGCGCCGTCGATCGCCAGCGTATAGCTGGTGTTCTCGGCGAACCCGCCGACGGGCGTGATCGTCAGCGAGTCGAAACCCGCCGTGGTGTTGGCGGAGAACGCCACTTCCTGTCCGGTAAGCGTTTCGAACAGCCGGATCGACCCGTCGCCGAGGCTGTCCAGCAGGATGCCCTGGCGATCGGGCGCCAGCGTCAGACCGATCACCAGGTCCGAGGCCGGGCTGATCTGCGCGATGGAGCCGTCGGTCGGGTTCAGCGCAATCTCGGCCTGCGCCGCGCCCACGCCAGAGACCGCGATCGGATTGCTGAAGGCGCCATAGTCCTCGGGGGCCGCGCGGTCGTCGTCCGGCGTCAGGTCGGGCAGCGCGCGGATTTCGAGATACTGCACTTCGGTCAGCACGCCACCGGGCGCGGCAAGCGTCAGAAAGCCGTCGGTGACGTTGGCCAGCACCGTCTTGAGTTCGGTCTTGTAGGTGTCCACCGGCACGAAGGAGGAGGTCGGAACGCCCTCGACCTGGAGGGCGTAGATGCTGTCGTTGGCGCCGCCGGTGTCGCCGACCGACACGGTGACCTCATACCAGCCGTTGGCGAGCGCAATCTCGAAGCCGACGCGGGTGGGATAGTCGCTCTTGTCGAGATGCGCATAGCCGGTCAGGCGCGGGTCGTAGGTGGCGAACACGCCGCTGGTGCGCTCGGCGATGGCGTTGCCGGGAAAGCCGGAGGGATCGATGGGCGTGTTGGTCGTCCCGTCCGCGTCGATGGCGGACGCCTCGGTGATGAAGCCGTAGCTGTAGCCGTTGCCCCGGTCGCCATAGCCGACGAAATTCGCGACCAGATAGCCGTCGGCCTTCGGGGTGGCGCCATCCTGAAAGTTGATGCGGATCGTCTCGCGCGGCGCGCCCTCATCGACGTCGCCGACGTTGAGGGTGAAGCTGGCCTGCGCGGTCAGCCCGCCGGTATCGGTGGCGGTGACGGTGACGGCGACGGTCGGCTCGGTCTCGTAGTCGAGGGATGCGCCGTCCTTCAGCTTGAGCGTGGTCCCCACCACCTCGAAGCGGGCGTCGTCCACCGAGAACGTCACCGTGTCGCCCGCATCGGGATCGACGGCGGCCAGTTCGCCGATGGTCGCGCCGGGCGCGTTCTCCGGCACGGCGAGGTTGCTGAGCGTCGGCGCGGCGGGCGCCTCGTTCACATCGGCCACGGCCAGGGTGAAGCTGGCCTGCGCGGTCAGCCCGCCGGTATCGGTGGCGGTGACGGTGACGGCGACGGTCGGCTCGGTCTCGTAGTCGAGGGATGCGCCGTC
>Ga0100401_1000068_pt1 | contig 74780 bp, 67 predicted proteins | sample CryGeymeta201525_FD_80421 | JGI IMG/M metagenome (GOLD analysis project Ga0100401, IMG submission 80421) | Groundwater microbial communities from Crystal Geyser aquifers in Utah, USA - Crystal Geyser metaG 2015-25 | ecosystem: Environmental > Aquatic > Deep subsurface > Groundwater | place: USA... | reverse complement strand
GAGGGTTTCGGCAATTCAGGGTATCAAACAGCTCCAATTGCTCAGGTGTCGGGGGTATGCCCTTGAGCTTGCGATCGGCTATCTTCATGTAATGGCGATGGATCTGCGCGAGTATTTCAAAGGCGGTGCGCGGGCTTGCGCTGCGGCCCTTGGCCTGCATGACACCGTAGAGGACGAGGGCCAGGAAGCAGATCATGACGTGGGCGCGGATGTCCTCATCGCCCTCCGCATGGATGCCCACGGTGGTCAGATCATAGAAGACGACCGTCAGATCGCGATCGACCAGAGTGCGGACCTGGCCGGCCAGCTCGGTCTCAACCCTGTCGACATTGTCGATCGGCGCGTCCATGGCACGCAGGAGATGATGATGTCGACTTTGGCCGACATATCGGGCACCGCCACGGTGCCCAACCAGCGCACCTAATCACGCCAAGAGGCCGGTCGCGACCACAGGCCGCCAGCTCGTCGTCGAGCAGCCTGGTGGCGCGGCCGATCTGCGATGACGACCGGCTCTCGATGCCGAATTCGCGCCTGACCGCCTTCAAATCACGGCTCGAGACGCCCTTGATGTACATTCCGGCCACCACCGGTATGCACAACGCTTTCCCGCCGGTGCCCACGGTCCGGGGCTATTTCTACGCTTGGCGCAATGACGGCCTGCTGGATGAGATGAACCATAAACTCGTTGAAATGGCTCGACTGGCAGAGGGCCGCAAAGCCCAGCCGACAGCCGGGATCATCGACAGCCCGAGCGTAAAAACCACGGAAAGTGGCGGGGTTTGCGGGTATGATGCCGGAAAGACGGTCAAGGGGCGCAAGCGCCATATCGTCACCGACACGATCGGGTTGCTGGTCGGGCTTGAGGTCCAGAGCGCCGGAATTCAGGATCGCCCCTCTCGGCAGATTGCTGCGCAATCGCCTGTCGGGCAGGGGACGGGTGGCCATCGCCCACATTCGACGTGTCACACGCCACCTCGCAACGGCATGAAAATCCGCCGATAGTTTTGAATCGGACTCTGATCTCGACTTTGTACGTTATGCGGCGAGTGTTGGAAAACATCTCCGACCCAGAGGGCAAGACGGACTGCGCCGATCGCGTCGGTGAAGATGAGGCTGGTCTTGCGATACCAATCCGCTTGCACCAGCGGGTCGGCGACGAAGGATCGACGGGCAGCCGGTGCTGGAAGAAGGTCTCACCGGTAAAGTGCTGGTAGGAGGACTTTTCGACCCAGCGGGCCACAACCCCCTCGTTCGAAAGCCGGTAGGCATGCTGGAGATACAGCAGCCCGGCCGCGAGCCGAGGTTCCGTCGTAGGCCGCCCCTTATGGGACGGAAAGAACCCCGACCACTGTCGCTCGAACACCTCCCAGTCAATCAGCGCCGCCAGCTTCACCAACTCGTGCCGGGGGCCCGAACAGACGCGGACGCAGCAGGCTATCTTGTTCCTCGGAGCGCGGGCGATGCTTCATGGTCCGAATGGAAATTTAAGGGTTTCGGCCAAACTCATAGGAAACCCTGCCGGCGGAGGCGAAAAAACCCGCCAAGTCCTCACGCAAAATCAGAGACTTCGAACTTGTTCAGGCTGAGCGACTTACCGAAATCAACCGCACAACAGGTAACTAAATCGGTGGTCTCGCCAGATCGTTACACCGATTCCGTGACAACTTTGCCCCGATTTAAAAATGCGTCAGTGCGTCCAGGCGCCACGGCGCTTGGTGGCAAAGTTTTCGCCGTATCCACCATTGCGCACATTGGGGCGGCGGACATGTGGCTGGGTCACCACGGCGTCGATGCCATTGTCGCGGGCATAGGCCAAGGCGGCCTCTTTGCTTTCAAAACGCAAACGCACCTGCGCCTGGGTGTCGGCGCTGCTGGTCCAGCCCATCAGCGGATCAACCTCGCGTGCGGTGTCAGGCACGAAATCCAGAACCCACTCATGGGTTTTCGCCGCGCCCGAAGACATCGCCGTTTTCGCTGGTTTGTAAATGCGTGCGCTCATGCCCTGTCTCCCGATCTTCTCACCAGTGTATCCCGGAATAAAAGCCGAATGGCAAGCATCGCGAGTGCTGAAAAGCGCTGGTTGCCGAAGTCCCGCAGGGTGAGCGAGGGATGGGTGGAAACGGGTTCTTCGGCAACCAGGCCTTGCTGCTTGCCTTATGAGGTTTACACGCTTTGAACACCATTTCAACACTTAAATACAATTTAAGGTTGTGCTGACCTTTGAACGCCCCGATCAGCCGGTTCTTGGGCAAAAGACTGCTGCCCGGATATGCCCAAAGGCAGTTCTGTCTCGCCGCGTCTGGCCCCCAATCGGCTTGCAACCTGCGTCAACAGGGCCATCTATGGGGCAAGCCAAGGATCACGCCCATGCCCCACAACAACACCAACGCCCTGTCGCCCCGCCCTGATGTCCTGACCAAGCCAAAACTGGAAGGCGGGCGGCGTTTTCGCATGGCATCCGAGTTCCAGCCCGCCGGCGATCAGCCCACCGCGATCAAGGCCCTGGCCGAAGGTGTGATGGCGGGCGAGCGGGATCAGGTGCTGTTGGGCGCCACCGGCACCGGCAAGACCTATACCATGGCCAAGGTGATAGAGGCGACACAACGCCCCGCCATCATCCTCGCCCCGAACAAGACATTGGCCGCGCAGTTATATAGCGAATTCAAGGGTTTTTTTCCAGACAACGCGGTCGAATACTTTGTTTCGTTCTATGATTATTACCAGCCCGAGGCCTATGTTGCCCGGTCCGACACCTATATCGAGAAGGAATCGCAGATCAACGACCAGATCGACAGGATGCGCCACTCGGCCACCCGGTCTTTGCTGGAACGCGACGATGTGATCATCATCGCCTCGGTATCCTGCATCTATGGCATTGGTTCGGTCGAAACCTATGGCGCGATGACCCAGGATTTGTTGGTGGGCCAGGAATATGACCAGCGCGCCGTCATGTCCGATCTTGTGGCGCAACAGTACAAGCGCAACGATCAGGCGTTCCAGCGCGGCAGTTTCCGGGTGCGCGGTGACAGCCTGGAAATCTTTCCGGCCCACCTTGATGATCGGGCCTGGCGATTGTCGTTCTTTGGCAATGAGCTGGAAGGAATTACCGAATTCGATCCCCTGACAGGGCAGAAAACCGACAGTTTCGACAAAATCCGCGTTTATGCCAATTCGCACTATGTGACGCCACGCCCGACAATGAAACAGGCCATCGTCGAGATCAAGAAAGAGCTGCGGATGCGGCTTGACCAATTGGTGAACGAGGGCAAGCTGTTGGAGGCGCAGCGCCTGGAACAACGCACCAATTTTGATGTCGAAATGCTTGAGGCGACCGGCGTGTGCAACGGAATCGAGAACTATTCCCGTTATCTGACCGGGCGCGCGCCAGGTGAACCGCCCCCCACCCTGTTTGAATTCATCCCTGACAATGCCATCGTGTTCGCCGATGAATCCCACGTTTCGGTGCCTCAGATCGGCGGCATGTACAAGGGTGACTTCCGGCGCAAGATGACGCTGGCCGAACACGGGTTCCGCCTGCCGTCCTGCATGGACAACCGCCCTCTGAAGTTCGAGGAATGGGATGCGATGCGCCCGCAATCGGTGTTCGTGTCTGCCACACCTTCCGCGTGGGAAATGGAACAATCGGGCGGCGTGTTCGTCGAACAGGTGATCCGACCCACCGGCCTTGTCGATCCACAGGTCGAAATCCGCCCGGTGAACATGCAGGTGGATGACCTGTTGGACGAGGTGCGCCGCGTGACACAGGCGGGGTTCCGCACCCTGTGCACCGTCCTGACCAAACGCATGGCCGAAGATCTGACCGAATACATGCACGAACAGGGCATCAAGGTACGCTATATGCACAGCGATATTGACACCCTGGAACGCATTGAAATTCTGCGCGATTTGCGGCTGGGCGCGTTCGATGTGCTGATCGGCATCAACCTGCTGCGCGAAGGGCTGGACATTCCCGAATGTGGGCTGGTGGCAATCCTGGACGCCGACAAGGAAGGCTTCCTGCGGTCCGAAACCTCGCTGATCCAGACGATCGGGCGCGCCGCGCGCAACGAACAGGGACGCGTCATCATGTACGCCGACCGGATCACCGGCAGCATGGAGCGCGCCCTCGCCGAAACCGACCGCCGCCGCGAAAAACAGGTGGCCTACAACATCGAACACGGGATCACCCCGGCGACGGTCAAAAAGAACGTCGAAGATGTGCTGTCGGGTCTGTACAAGGGCGATGTGGACATGAACCGCGTGACTGCCAAGATCGACAAAAAGCTGTCGGGCAGCAATTTGCGCGCGGTGATGGACGGGCTGCGCACCGACATGCGCAAGGCGGCCGAAAACCTTGAATTCGAAGAGGCAGCGCGCCTGCGGGATGAGTTGAAGCGGCTGGAGGCCGTCGATATGGCAGTGTCCGACGATCCCCTCGCGCGTCAGTCTGCGGTCGAAGCCGCCAGCGCCGCCGCGACCAAGACCGCCGGCCGCTCAACCGCTGGGCGCCCCGGTCAACGCGGCGGCAATGTGCGGCGACGCAAATCCTGAGGCGTCTCAAAAAACGCTTGGCAAGGTTAACACGCTGTTAACACCCTGCGCGCCAAACTGGCTGTGGGGGATTCCATGGGGCCTTGGTTCGTTCTGCTGCTGATCTGTCTGGCCGGGCCCATCCACGCCGGCGCCTGGCCGCGTGAGTCGGGCAAGGCGTTCATCGCAGCATCGGCCAATTTCAGCCAGGATGGCACGGGCGCCGCAGACGGCTATCAATCGCTGTATGCGGAATACGGCGTGACGCCCCGGCTGACTTTCGGCGCAAAACTCTGGCGGCGTGCCGATGGGCGGCACGGTGATGCGATGGCCTTCGCGCTATATCCGCTGGGCGATCCTGGCGGTGCGCACAAGTTTGCCATTGGGCTTGGCGCGGGGGCGCGCCACTTCTCGGATGGTCGTACCCTGCCCATTCTCGTGCCACAATTTCACTGGGGAAAAGGGTTTGAAGGCGGCATCGCCCCCGGCTGGATGTCGCTGTCGGTCGAGGTGGGTCGCGCATTTGGCGCAGATGACCGGTGGGCCAAGGCCGATTTCACCTTTGGGCTGAAACCGGATGACAAAACGCACCTGATCCTGCAACTGCGGGCCTATGACGAACCCACCGGCAAAGTCGGCTATTTCGCCCCCAGCTATGTCCGCCAGATCCGCAAGGGGGTGCATCTTGAGGCGGGTATGACCTGGCGGATGAAAGGCGACAATCGTCTGGGTGTCAGCCTTGGCAGTTGGATCGACTTCTGAATCGTAACGGCAGGGCAACCCTCGGCCGCCCTGCACCCGTATTCAGAACGGCTTGTCGCAGCGCGCGGTCACCTGCACCCGCCCCCGCGTCGGCACTGACCAGCCGAGGCGCACGCGATTCTGGTTCGGCCCATCCAGCGGCGTGACCGTTGGCATGGTGTAAACCGTCGCCGCGCCCGTCGTCAGCAATGTGCCATCGGGCACCACCGCCGAAACCGTGCGCACAAAGCCCGAAAATGGCAAATATCCGGCCACCGACAACGTCCAGGTCGATGCGTTATCGGGCTGGTCGAATTCCAGCGTGACGGGGTTGATCGTCAACTGGTTGATCCCGTTGAACGTGTTGCCGGTAAATTCCACCATTCGCGCCAGACTGTGATCCAGCGGCGCTTTTGACGTATCCACGCGGTCTATCCGGTCGATTGCGCCGTTGATCGACTTGAACGTGTTGCCCGACACGTTCAACCCCTGCACAAAATGACCGGGGCCATAAGGCTTGATCACGATCCAACTGAACCAGGGCGCCACATCATTGGCGGTGAAGATGCACCCGGTGATCGACAATCCGCCGAACGAAAATTCGTTTGAAAACGCCGGCTCGGCGTCGTGTTCGTTGGTCCATTCGATAAACGAATTGTCGAGATAACAGCCGGTGATCACCGTCTTGACGTTGGTTTCGGTCAGGACAACGCCCGCCGTGCGCGGCCCGTCATTCACGTTGTCGCCCTGAAACCAGTGGTTTCCGACCAAAAGGTGACCATTGCCGAACAGAACCATTGTGGTGCCCAGACGTTGAAACCGGCTGTCCCGGATCTTGCCGTCGTTGGCGTTGATGTTGAACCCCACCGACTGACGCTGGGTCGCGGGCAGCGATTGTTCGTCCGATACGAAATGACAGCGGTCGATTTGCAGATCCTGACAGCCCTTGCCGATACTGGTGATCCCGCGGTGGCGTGGCTTGGTGATGAAACAATCCTTCACATGGAATGTCTCGCCATCGGGGGCCATCATGATTCCGCTGGCCAACCCGTCGAGCTGAAACTCGATATCGGTCAGGGTGAATTTGCTCAACCGGGTAAAACCGCTGAAATCCAGTGCATAGCGAAACCGCCGGAACGTGTAGGTCTGGCTGCCCACGGCGTCGAACAACGGCTGGCTGAGGGTGATCGTGCCCTGACCGACGTTTTTCGACCGAACGTAAACCTCGCGCCCTACGCCCGTGCCGGTCACCAATGAGCCGACCTCGATATTGGCCACATTGGCCACATCGGTCAGCGTTTTGGGATTGTTCACAGCATAGCGCGCGGTCGAGGTCACGGTCACCACGTTCCAGGCCGTCCCCGGCACACAGTTGAACTGGCCGTTGCGGATCACCCGGCGGATTTCATAAGTGGTCAGGTTGTCCACCGCCGCCGCCATGTCGATCGGGCCGGTCAATTCGATCCGCCGCCCGCCCATGTCCAGGCTTTCGTGATCGGTGTTGTTCAACAGCGCCTGAAAGGCTTTCTTGAACCCCTCGATTTCACTGCCAAAAGCATCAATATAGGACGGCAGATCAAAATTCTTGCGCAGGATCAGGCGGCGGTTCACCGGCATGGTAACGCTGCCCACGAACCGCGTGGTGTTGGCCAGGGTGACATCACTGTTCAGCCGGAAGTTGCCCTCGGGCACCAGAACATCGCGTCCGTTCGCGGCCGCATCTGCGGCAGCAAAGGCAGCACTGTCATCCGTCGTGCCATCGCCCATTGCGCCATAATCGCGTACATCGACCCAATCCATCATCCCGCGCAAAAAGGCGCTGGTGATGTCCTCGATTTCAATGTCGTCGATCCGCACCACGCCGCCGTTCGGCCCGGTCAGATCCAGACCGAAATGCCCATACAGCGCCGACCGCCCCCAAACCATGTCCACCCCATTGCGTGCGCCCACGCCGACAATGGCGCTGACCTCAACCACCTGGCCGTAACTGGTCAATTGCCGCGACGGGCCGGTCATCATCACCCCGGTCACTGCGGCCCCCCCTGCCCCGCCGGCCCAAGCCGCGATCCGCACGGCGGGCAGATTGCCCGAAACCGCCTTTACCCGCGCCTTGATCTGCAAATAGCACCCCGGCAGGATCGGCGTTTCCCCGGTATAGCGCAGCTTTTGCGTCGATTGCGTTTTCAGCAGTTCAAGCGCGCCGCCGAAATCCTGATCGGCCGGCACCACCGCCACATTCGCTGCCCCATTGTATGTGGCCGAACCGGGGGTTCCATTTTCGCTGGACCAGACATTCAACCCGTTCGTGAACGGCGGCGGTGTCAGCACCAATCCATCGGTAATCGCTTTGTTCATCGCAGACCCTTTCCATGCGCCATCGGTTGATCACAACGCCACGGAAAAATCCCACGGTGCGAATGCCATCGGATGTCTCGCGCTGTTGGGGTCGTGATCTTGGCGCAAAGGGCTAACAGCAGCGGCTTAACCGCCACCTACGGCAGCGTACGCAGGCTGGCCCTCAGGCCCCGAGCTGCGGTGCCTGCAAAAGCTGTACACCATTGATCTGCCAATCGGTTTCGGTCTGTATCATCTGATAGTCGAGCGCGTGATAGACGCCCGCCGCATCGCGCACCAACACCTTTTGCCACAAATCACCGTCGATTTCGCGCAGTTCAAGGAACGTCACCGCGCGGGGCCGGTACACCATGGGATAGCCTTGCCGCACCATGGCGGCAAATCGGTCGACCGATCCAAAGATCATCTTGATGTTGGGCGAGGCATATTCAAATGCAGTAGCAAAATCGTCCGCCAGAAAGGCGTCGATCTGACCTTGAATCACGCCTTCAATGGCGCGGTCCGGTATCATTTCGGCTTGCGCACGGGCCATCCCGGCCAGGCCCAGAACCATCGTCAAAATCAGGATTATCCGACCCATCCCTGCCGCTCCTCCGGTTAAGTACGCTAAGAGACATAGAGCAGGCCGGAAAAGTTTCACCCCACCGTTCGAAAATCGCGCCTCAACCGGCCAGATCGCCCCGCAGCGCGCCTTCGATCAGCGCGATCGTCTCATCCACGCCATAAAGCGCGATGAACCCACCAAATCGCGGCCCCTGCGACGCGCCCAGCAGAACCTCGTACAGCGCCGTGAACCAGTCGCGCAGCGGCTCGAACCCATGCTCTTTGCCGACGGCAAAGATCATGCTTTGCAAGGCTTCGGCGTCCAACCCGCCCTCCCAGGCCTTGAGATTTCCCACCACCTGTTCCAGCGCCAGCCTCTCGCGCGGCTCGGGCTGGCGGAACACCTTGGTGGGCTTCACGAAATCGTTGTAATAGCGCACGGCAAACCCCGCCGCAGCATCCAGATCGGCGTTCGTTTCGGGCGTGGCGTCGGGCGCATAGCGGCGTATGAAGCCCCACAGCGTTGCCTTGTCCTCGGCCGCAGAAACGCTGGCAAGGTTCAGCAGCATCGCAAACGGCACCACCATGGTGGACACCGGAACATTGGTGCCATGGATGTGAAATACCGGGTTGTTGCAGCGTGCTGCCGCATCCTGATCGGGATAAGCGCGCAATTGCTGGTGATATTCATCCATGGCTTTCGGGATCACGTCGAAATACATCCGCTTGGCGGTTTTCGGCTTGAGATACATGAAATACGACAGTGATTCCGTGCTGGCATAGGTCAGCCATTCATCAATGCTCAAACCGTTGCCGGAAGATTTTGAAATTTTCTGGCCCTTGTCGTCCAGAAACAATTCATAAGTGAAATGGTGCGGCTTGCGTCCGCCCAGAATCTCGCAGATCCGGTCATAGATTGGGGTATTGGTCGAATGATCCTTGCCATACATCTCGAAATCAACGTCAAGCGCCGCCCAGCGCGCGCCAAAGTCCGGTTTCCATTGCAGTTTCACATTGCCACCCGTCACCGGCAGCGTCCATTCCCGCCCGGTTTCGTCGTCAAAGGTGATTTCACCACGCACGCCATCGACATTCTTCATCGGCACATACAGAACCCGGCCGGTTTCCGGGTGGATCGGCAGGAAACACGAATAGGTCTGCTGCCGCTCGTCCCGCAAACTGGCCAGCATCACCTGCATGATCGCGTCATAGCGTTCGGCGGCGCGCAACAGAACGTCGTCGAATTGCCCCGAGCGATAGAATTCGGTCGCCGAATAAAATTCATATTCGAACCCGAAGGTATCCAGAAACCGCCGCAGCATGGCGTTGTTGTGACCACCGAAACTGTCGTGGGTGCCGAAAGGATCGGGCACCGATGTCAGTGGCCTTTGCAGGTGTTCCTTCAGCGCCTCGGGGTTGGGCACGTTGCCCGGCACCTTGCGCATCCCGTCCAGATCATCGGAAAAACAGATCAGCCGCGTCGGGATGTCGGAAATCACTTCGAACGCCCTGCGGATCATCGTCGTGCGCGCTACCTCACCGAAAGTGCCGATATGCGGCAGCCCCGATGGCCCATAGCCGGTCTCGAACAGGACAAATCCCTTTTCCGGCGGCGCCTTCTCATAGCGTTTCAACAGCGCGCGCGCCTCTTCAAAGGGCCAGGCCTTCGATGTCATTGCCGCATCGCGCAAGGTCGACATATGCTATACTCCTCAAACGGCCTCGGATCGGGCAGCCGCCAACCCCTATTGCTCTGGCGCTGTCGCGTCAATATTCTGCACCGCAACATCACAGGACAGGACAGACCGTGACAGACATTTCCCATTCGCTCAGCCCCCAGGATTGCCTCGTCGCGGTGATGATCGCGATCTGTGTCTCGGATGAGTCGATCAAGACGACCGAATTGCTGACGATCGAACGCATCGTCAACCACCTGCCGGTGTTTGCCGATTTCGATCAGGATCGGATCCGGCAAGTCTCTGAAATCGTATTCGATCTGTTCGCCGAAGAAGATGGGCTGGACGCCCTGTTCGGGCTCGTCCGCGACAGCCTGCCGGAAAAGCTGTTCGAAACCGCCTATGCCATGGCCTGTGATGTTGCCGCAGCAGATGGCCACATCGAAGAACCCGAACTGCGCCTGCTGGAAGAAATCCGCTATGAACTGAACGTCGACCGTTTGCACGCCGCCGCCATCGAACGCGGCGCACGGGCCCGCCACACTACGTTATAATCCCGCGCAGCAGCGTCCACCATCGGGCAAGCGGTGGTTCAATCCTGTACAATCAAGCCCGCGTCAGGCGGTGTAAAGTGTCGACCAACGCTCCAGCAGCGCCCATTGCAGGGTGCGTGCGCGGCGCGTCCAGGCGGCACCGCCCGGTGGGCTTTCCCGGTCGGTCAGGGGCACGGCGGCACGGCGCGGCGAATCAGCACAAAAAATCGCAAATGCCAGGTCGGTATTGCCCGGAGATGCAACGAACCCGGTCAGCGCAGAAACGAAATTCAACGTGCCTGTCTTGGCCTGCACGGGTGTTTCGGGGCGGTTTTCCATTGGATAGGTGCGCAGCAGCCCGCGCAAGATTCCGCCTTGCCCAGCCGCCACCATGGCCTGCGCCATGTCGCCCGCCGACATCCGTGACGTGCCGCTCAGCCCGGAATGATCGACAAACGCCGCACCGGGGGCCAACCCCCTGTCGGCCAGCCAAGCGTTCATCCTGGCGGCACTTTCGGCCAGCCCCGACACGGGTCCACCGCGCCGGACGCTGGCCGTCATGCCCACGACCTCGGCGGTCAGGTTGGTGGAATAGCGCAGCATGTCCCGCAATATCTCGGGCAATGCAGCGCTGTTATGGCGCACAAGCGTTGTGCCGGCAAAGCTGTCAGTCCGGCCCACATCCCCGTTCAGGGCGATGCCCTGCGCGCGGGCAAATGTCTGGAACACCTCACCGGCATATAGCGCCGGACGGCGCACCGGCAGCCATCGCGCCCCCCCCGTGCCCAGCGCCCCGCGCGCAACGGTCCACGCATCCCGCCCATCGTCATCGGCATAAGTGTACACCGGCAGCGTCCGGTCAATCACCCGCATCTGCGCCATCGTAACCTCGGGGCGGTATCTGTCTGAACGCGCATCCATCGTCACCCGATACTTGCCAGCCTCGCGACGCCATTCGAAATGCACCCGATTGAAGTTCAGGTTCAGCCCCCCCACCGCCGGATTGTATCCCACATGGTCTGGCTGATCCGCGTCGATGTCACGCAACAGCGGCAGGGCGCCGTCCGCCACCAGGAAACGGCCCGAAATCTCGCGCAGACCGACCTGTTTCAATTGCATCGCCATATCGGCCAAGGCGTCGGTGTCCAGAGTTGGATCGCCGCCGCCCGCAAGGATCAGATCGCCCTCCAGCCGCCCTGCCGTGACCGGTCCGGTGGCCACCAGACGTGTCTCAAACCGATGGTCGATACCCAGCGCATCCAGCGCATACAGCGATGTCATCGTCTTGGCCGTGCTGGCAGGGGCCAAACCAAGAGCCGGCGCGCGGGATTCAAGGATCGTACCGGTGCGCATGTCGGCCACGGCAAAACCCACTTCGCCGCCCAGTCGGGCCTGCTCGACCAACGCCTGCGCCGAGATGACCGCCCGCTTGAACAGGTCCGCCGCACGCGGGGCCGGCCGGATCGATGTCAGGGGGGCATCGGCCAACAGCGGGGTTGCGCCGCTGGCCAACAGCCCGCCCAAAACGCCCCGTCGTGTTACGCGCACTACAATATCCCCCGGTCAATGGCTTGTCAGCCCCGGCAGGGGCCCACGCGCGGTGCAGTTAAACGCCTGCTTGCGCGACCCGCAACCCCGAACCCGATCACGTCTCACTCACCCCAGGCACCGCTGGCGCGAATCGCACTGGAAGACGCCGTGTTCATGGGTATGTTGACGAAACACCAAACCGGCGCCGCAGTCCGCCCCAAAAGCTGTGACTGTCGCCCCGGCAAGCGAAACCTCTCGAACCGCGCCGCCGCCACCGAGGTGCGCGCCGAAATCCGCTGTCCGGGACGGGCCAGAACCCCCACAGGCACCGTTGCCATGATCCATTGCCATTGGTCCCAGTGGTGAAACCCGGCCAGATTGTCCGCCCCCATAAGCCAGACGAACCGAACACCGGGATAGAGCGCACCAAGCCGCTTGAGGGTGGCCGCAGTATACCGCGTGCCAATCCGCGTTTCGATGTCGGTCATCTGCACCCGCGGATGATCCATCACTGCACGCGCTGCCGCAAGCCGCCGTGCCATGGGCGCCGGCCCCTTTTGTTTCAGGGGGTTGCCCGGACTGACCAGCCACCACACCTGATCAAGGCCAAACCGTTTCAGCGCCTCGCGGGTGATATGGGCATGGCCCGCGTGCGGTGGATCAAAGCTGCCACCCAACAGGCCCACCGCCTGCCCCGCCCGCGCAACGGGAAAACCGGGGCCATGGCCCATTACCGGCAAACCGCCGGAAAGGCACCCGAGGCCGGGATGCCTCCGGCGGGAGTATTTTTACAAAGAAGAAACACCGGCGCGGTTCAGACTTCTTCGCTGGAACGGGCCCAGAGATTGATGTCTTCTTCCTGCGCCACGGCGTCGATCTGTGCCAGTTCTTCGGCGGTGAAGCTGAGATTGCCAACAGCCCCGGCACAGTCTGTTACCTGCTCGGGCTTGCTGGCACCAATGAGCGCCGTGGTGATGCCGCCATCGCGCAGCACCCAGGCAATTGCCATCTGGGCCAATGTCTGGCCGCGGCTTTCCGCGATCGCGTTCAGTTTTCGAATGCTGGCAATGGCACTTTCGGTAATCATCCCTTCGCGCAGGGATTTGCCTTGGGTGGCGCGGCTGCCTTGGGGGATACCGCCGAGATATTTCTTGGTCAGCATCCCCTGGGCCAGTGGCGTGAAGGCGATCGAACCGATGCCCAGATCGGCCAGCGTGCCCTTCAACCCGTCGCGTTCAACCCAGCGGTTCAGGATGTTGTAGCTGGGCTGGTGGATCACGCAGGGCGTGCCAAGCTGTTTCAGGATCTTCGCAGCCTGGCGGGTACGATCCGAGTTATAGGAGGAAATACCGACATAAAGTGCCCGCCCGGACCGCACGATGTGATCCAGCGCGCCCATGGTTTCCTCCAGCGGCGTATCGGGATCAAACCGGTGGGAATAGAAGATGTCGACATAATCCAGCCCCATCCGCTTCAGCGAGGCGTCGCAGGACGAGATCAGGTATTTCCGCGACCCCCACTCGCCATAGGGTCCGTCCCACATGCGATACCCGGCCTTGGACGAAATCACCAGTTCGTCCCGATACCCGGCCAGATCGGTGCGCAGGATTTCACCAAACGCGGTTTCCGCCGAACCGGGGGGCGGACCATAGTTGTTGGCCAGATCGAAATGGGTGATGCCGTGGTCAAATGCCGTACGGCAGATCGCCCGCTTGGTTTCATGCGGCGTATCCTCGCCGAAATTGTGCCACAGCCCGAGGGACACCGCGGGCAGGTGCAGCCCCGTGGCACCACAGCGCCGATAGGTCATGCGGTCATAACGGGCGGGATCGGGGTGATAGGTCATCAGGGCCTCCTGTGATGTCGGCTTTCCTTGTGGCCCGTGGCGGATTGCGTGTCAAATCTCCGCTGCCGGGCGCCGTCTGATCCCCGATTGAGGGGGCTGGCAAATCGCGCGCCGTGCAGCCATGATGCGGCAACCCCGAAATGGAGACGGACAGCCCATGAAAATCGCGATGATGGCGCAGAACGCCACCCTGTATTCCCATCAACGCCTCAAGGACGTGGCCGAAGCGCGGGGGCACCAGTTTGACATCATCAAGACGCTGGGCTGTTACATGAACATCGCCTCGCGGCGGCCAGAAATCTATTACAACGGGGCCAAGCTGCCGGAATATGACGCGGTGATCCCGCGGATTGGCGCCTCGATCACGTTTTATGGCCTGGCCGTGCTGCGCCAGTTCGAGATGCAGGGCGTGTTTCCGCTGAACGAATCGGTCGCCATCGGGCGGTCGCGCGACAAGCTGCGCTCAATGCAACTGATGGCGCGCGACGGCATCGGCCTGCCGGTCACCACCTTTGCCCACGACCCGAAGCAAACCGAAGAGGTGCTGAAACTGGCTGGGGGGGCGCCGACAGTGATCAAGCTGTTGGAGGGCACCCAAGGCATCGGCGTGGTGCTGGCCGACACCGACCGCAGCGCGAAATCGGTGATCGAGGCGTTTCGTGGCGCCAACGTCAACATCATGGTGCAGGAATTCATCAAAGAGGCCGGCGGCACCGACATCCGCGCCCTTGTGATCGGCGGCAAGGTGATTGCCGCCATGAAGCGCACCGGCGCCGAGGGCGAGTTCCGGTCCAACCTGCATCGCGGCGGCAGCGCCCAGTCGATCAAGATCAGCCCCGAAGAACGCGCCACCGCAATCCGCGCCGCCAAATCCATGGGGCTGAACGTCTGTGGCGTCGACATGCTGCGCGCCAATCACGGGCCGGTGGTGATGGAGGTGAATTCATCCCCCGGCCTTGAAGGCGTGGAAAAGGCGACAGGAATCGACATCGCGGGCAAGATCATCGATTTCATCGAAAAGAACGCCCGCCCCGGCAAGACAAAGACGACCGGCAAGGGATGACAGGGCGCGACGGCTTTGCATTCGGCGGCGTGACCCTGGCGCCGGGCGAACGGCGCACGGTTGACCTGCCGGTTTCGGTGCTGTCCGATCACACTCCGGTCACCATGTCGGTGCGGGTGATCCACGGCAAACGCCCCGGCCCCGTTCTGTTTGTCAGTGCCGCTGTCCATGGCGACGAGGTGATCGGCGTGGAAATTGCCCGCCGCCTGCTGCGGGCGCCGCAGCTGAAGAACATTGCCGGCACGCTGTTGGTGGTGCCCATCGTCAACACCTTCGGGTTCTTGAACAATTCGCGCTATATGCCTGACCGGCGCGATCTGAACCGGGTGTTTCCCGGATCGCCCACCGGATCGCTGGCCGCGCGCCTGGCGCATCTGTTCATGTCCGAAATCGTGGCCCGCGCCGATTTCGGGATCGACCTGCATTCAGCCGCGATGCACCGCACCAACATGCCGCAGATCCGTGTTTCGGCCAGCAATGAGGCAACGCTGGAACGGGCCGAGGCATTTGGCGCACCGATCATCATCCGCGCCAGGCTGCGCGAAGGGTCGCTGCGCCAGGCGGCCAAGGCGCGAGGCTGTGACATGCTGTTGTATGAGGCGGGCGAGGCGTTGAGGTTTGACGAACTGTCGGCGCGGGTCGGCTCCAGCGGGATCTTGCGGGTGATGCATCAGATGGGAATGATTTCGGCCAAGGGGCTGCCGAAACGGCGCGCGTCACCGATCCAGGCCAGCTCATCGGCATGGGTGCGCGCCCCCGCGGGCGGATTGTTGCGCTGCTTCAAGGAAGTGGGCGAAGGTGTCGAGGCGGGCACCCTGCTGGCCAGTGTGACCGATCCCTTTGGCGAGGTTGAACAACCAATCACCGCCCCCGCCCCCGGTATCATCCTGGGCCGGGCGATGATGCCGGTCATCAACGAAGGCGATGCCTGCTATCACATCGCCGCCACGTCGATTGATCCCCTCGTGCGGATGGCGCGTTTGGCCGCCGACCTTGAGGCCGATCCGATGTTCGACGAAGATGAAATTCTGTAACCCCGCGTCACTGCATGTGACATGCGGTTGCCCCAGACACGGATCGGCAACCTGAACGCGCCCCTGAAGTGATCCCTCGATCCAGCGCGCGGCGGTTGCGTTGCGCGAAGCTGATCGTCCGGGTTCAGAACACCGGCCCCGCGCAACACCTGTTGCGGGCCGTTTCCACCGCCGCACGTTGCCCCCGTGCCGATCACCCTATAAACAATGCCAAACCCAGCAGGAGCATTCCAATGGCAGCCTATCAATACGTCTATCACATGGATGGCGTGAGCAAGTCCTATCCCGGCGGCAAGAAGCTGTTCGAGAACATCCGCCTGTCGTTTCTGCCCGGTGTCAAGATCGGCGTCGTCGGCCCGAACGGCGCCGGCAAGTCAACCCTGATGAAAATCATGGCCGGCATGGACAAGGATTTCACCGGCGAGGCATGGGCCGCCGAGGGGGCGCGCGTCGGGTATCTGCCGCAAGAGCCGAAGCTGGACGAAACCCTGACGGTGCGCGAAAACGTGATGCTGGGCGTGGCCGACAAAAAGGCGATCCTCGACCGCTATAACGATCTGGCGATGAATTATTCCGACGAGACCGCCGATGAAATGGCCACCTTGCAGGATGAAATCGACGCTCAGAACCTGTGGGATCTGGACGCCCAGATCGACGTCAGCATGGAGGCTTTGCGCTGTCCGCCAGACGATGCCAGCGTCGCGTCGCTGTCGGGTGGCGAGGCGCGGCGCGTGGCACTGTGCAAGCTGCTGCTGGAAGCGCCCGACATGCTGTTGCTGGACGAACCCACCAACCACCTTGACGCCGAAACGATCGCCTGGTTGCAAAACCACCTGATCGCCTACAAGGGCACGATCCTGATCGTCACCCACGACCGGTATTTCCTCGACGACATCACCAGCTGGATTTTGGAACTGGACCGCGGCCGCGGTATCCCGTGGGAAGGCAACTATTCCTCGTGGTTGGAACAGAAGGCAAAACGCCTGAGCCAGGAGGCCAAGGAAGACAAATCGCGCCAGAAAACGCTGGAACGCGAACTGGAATGGATCCGCCAGGGTGCCAAGGCCCGACAAGCCAAATCCAAGGCACGGATCAGCGCCTATAACGAACTGGCCGGCCAGTCCGAGCGCGACAAACTGGCCCGCGCCCAGATCATCATTCCCAACGGTCAGCGTCTGGGCAACAAGGTGATCGAGGTGGATGGCCTGACCAAGGCCATGGGTGACAAGCTGTTGGTCGAAGATCTGACCTTTGCGCTGCCCCCCGGCGGTATCGTCGGCGTGATCGGCCCGAACGGCGCGGGCAAGACAACCCTGTTTCGCATGTTGACCGGCCAGGAACAGCCCGACGCCGGCACTGTCACCTATGGTGACACCGTCGATCTGGCCTATGTCGATCAGTCGCGTGATGCTTTGGACCCAAGCCACACCGTCTGGGAAGAAATCACCGGCGGCGCCGAGATCATCGAACTGGGCGATGCGCAGATGAACAGCCGTGCCTATTGTTCCGCCTTCAACTTCAAGGGCGGCGACCAGCAGAAAAAGATCGGAATGCTGTCGGGCGGCGAGCGTAACCGCGTCCACATGGCCAAGCTGTTGAAATCCGGCGGCAACGTGTTGCTGCTTGACGAGCCGACGAACGATCTTGACGTGGAAACGCTGCGCGCGCTGGAAGATGCGTTGGTCGATTTCGCCGGCTGTGCCGTGGTCATTTCGCACGACCGGTTCTTCCTCGACCGCATCTGTACCCACATGCTGGCCTTCGAGGGCGACGCCCATGTCGAATGGTTCGAAGGTGGATTTTCAGATTACGAAGAAGACAAGAAACGCCGTCTGGGCGCCGACGCGTTGGAGCCAAAGCGGGTGAAGTTCAAAAAATTCTCGCGCTGATCTCCCGGTCCCGCCAACCACGGTCGCAAACCGTTTGGCGGGCACCAGCGGCGGTGCAGCGCGATCAGGGGCAGGATTTTTCACGCGGCAAAATCCCTGCACTGGGAACCGCAATGCCCTTCACCACGTTGTGATTCAAATATAACATTTGGTGAAGGATCGCCCCAATGTCTCTCGGCACAATTCTTGTCATCCTGCTGATCATCGCACTGATTGGCGCCATTCCGCGCTGGGGTCATTCCAGAAACTGGGGGTATGCACCCTCTGGTGGTCTGGGCTTGGTTCTGTTGATCGTCATTGTCCTGCTGCTTATGGGCCGAATCTGAGCACGCATATCGCAAGAAATCTCTGTGCGACTCAGGCAAAATGTGCTAATCAGACATCACGAAGCCAAACCGCAGCACCTCAAATCCAGGTATATCCTCAACGCAAGTGCATGTGAGAGAGCTTCCCAGACCGCCGCCCGCCCGCGGCGGTCTTGGTGTGTCAGGGCAGTTCAAACAATTCGCCCCAACCGCGTTTCCGACCCGCTCCAAAAGGAATCCCCATGCGCGCCCTTGTCCTTGCCCTGCTGCTTGCCACGCCCGCCGCTGCCGAACAGGTTGGCAACGTTGATGTCGACTGGCTGGGCAATGACATCATCATCGAGGCGTTTGACGACCCAGAGGTCAAAGGTGTAACATGTCATGTCGCCTATTTCGACCGCGGCCTTATCGACCGTCTGCAAAAGGGCAACTGGTTCGAGGATCCGTCGAATTCATCCATCGCCTGCCGTCAGACCGGATTGATCGAAATCGGCGACATCGACCGCAGCGATGAGGGCGAATCGGTTTTTTCGGAACGTCGTTCAATCATCTGGAAATCGCTTGAGGTCAAACGCATCTTTGACGAAGCAAACCAGACGTTGATCTATATCAGCCATGCGCGCGAGGTGCAGGACGGTTCTGCAAAAATGGCGATCTCGACGGTTCCTTTGTATTCGGGCAACTGATTCACCGCGAAGTCCGCATTGCTACCATTGATCTGGTGCGCGGCCTGTGTCTGCATGACGGCCTGTCAGCAGACAGCTTACCCGAAACAGGTACATAATTCCGTTTGCAATCAGGCCGCCAATGGGGCATATTGCATTTGCGAGCGTTCTTTCTCTTTCGGCCACTGTTCTCCGCTACTACGGCTACAGTTTCGATTTAGTACTGACCAAGCCGGGCCATCACATACTGTGGGTGGCATCTATAGGAGTAAACACGATGGCCAAGGGCACCGTGAAGTGGTTCAATTCAACCAAAGGTTTTGGCTTTATCGAGCCTGAAGGTGGCAAGAAAGACGTGTTCGTGCACATTTCTGCCGTCGAGCGTTCGGGCCTGACCGGTCTGGCCGACAACCAAAAAGTCACCTTCGACATCGAAGCTGGCCGTGATGGCCGCGAAAGCGCCGTCAACCTGTCGCTGGCATAAGCCACGCTTGGGGCATCGCCCCAAATGCACATTCTTGAAAACCGGTCCCTGTGGCCGGTTTTTTCATGTCCTGACCATCAATCAATGGTGTTTCAGCCAATAAAACAATGCCTTGGCGCCCGGCTTCGTCAACTGTCAAACTCCTTTACCGAATCCCGTGAAAATGCGATATTCCAAGGGCGACGTCACCTATATCGACCCCTGCCTGCTTTCCATTCGGCTACAGCGCATTCGATCCAGCACTGACTTAGCCACGCTGTTGCACTCCCGCGAACAGCCCGAAAGCGGAAGGAGACCACGGGATGGCCAACGGCACCGTGAAATGGTTCAACACTACCAAAGGTTACGGTTTCATTGCCCCTGACACAGGCGGCAAGGATATTTTCGTTCACATCTCGGCTGTCGAGCGGTCGGGCCTGACTGGATTGCGCGATGATCAAAAAGTGACATTTGACATCGAATCGGGTCGTGACGGGCGCGAAAGCGCCGTGAACCTGAAACTGGCCTGATCGTCGAGCCGACCGGGGGCGCACGGGAAACCGCGCGCCCTTTTGCAGCGGATCAGCCCAAGTGGCGGCGCACCTCGGCCATAAGATCCGCCATCTCGTCTGCCGCAGCGCCCTTGCCCTGTTCCTGTACACCGCGCCCGAGGCCCAAGGTTTCGGCATAGACGACACGGTTTCCCAGGGTTGTCTCGGCCAGGGCCACATCCATCGCTCGCACCGCCGCCATCACATCCACGCCCACCCGAGTGCCCACCTTGAACCGGTTCAACACCACCAGCGCGGTGCGCTTTTCGCGATTGACCAGATCCAGAACCGATTCCACCGCCCAGACATCCACCTGACTGGTGGCCACCGGCACGATCACCAGATCGCTGATCCGCAGGGCCGGCCGCAGATCGGCATCCACCTTTGGCGGCGTGTCAAGGATCACGAAATCATTGTTCTTTTTCAACTTGTCGCACTCATAACCCACGCCCCATGCGCTGGCCGTCGAAAATTCCATATCGTCCAGCCCATCGTCATGACGCGCCATGAACCAGCGGCCCAACGATCCCTGGGGGTCAGTGTCCAGCAAAGCCACGTTTGCGCCATCCCGCACAAAGGCAACAGCCAGATTGGCGGCGATGGTCGTCTTGCCTGATCCGCCCTTTTGCTGGGCCACGGTGATCACTTTTCCGGTCATGACGCCACGCCCCCACAGTTTTGCTGCACCGCAGCGTAATCCGCAAACCCCAACATCGCAAGGGCCATGGTAAATTACGCCGGCTTTCGACGCCTGACCGACCGGCACCCTCAGCCTCGGTTTAGATCGGGGCGACCTGCGCTCAGACCTGCGCCCGGCTGCCCGGCGATCGCGCGGACGTGAAGCTGACGGCGCGCGACGCGCCTTATTCGACGACTTTGGCCACCACAAAAAACGGAACCGACAACGCCACACCGGCCAGCAGGACCGACCCAATCACATAAACCCCGTCGCGCACCAACAAACCAACCGCAATCAGCGACACCACCAGCCCCAGCAACGAGGAAGAAAACGGTACAAGTTCAAGAAACGGCACCGTCAGCCCGACCAAGGCGCACAGCCCATAGCAAACCACGTTCATCGGGGGCGTGACCAGAAACTGCAATCGCGGGCGCGAATTGCGGTCCAGCCAGTCCGCCACACGGCGCAACACCCTGACCCCGCGGTGCAGAGCGGCACCGCTGATCTGTCGGCGCGTCAACCACCCAGGCAACCACAGCCGCTGCCGTTGGGCCACCCGTTGCAGCGCCACAAGCGCGATGCACAGCCCACAAAATGTTGAAAACAAAGGGATTCCACTGAGCGGCGACACCAACAGCAGCGCCGGCACCAGCATCACCGGCAAAAACGACGTGCGCCCGAAGGACAATACGATTTCACCAAGAGACACCTGTTTGGCTCCGGTCAGGGCGTCCAGCTGTTCGACAATCAGGCGCACCGGCCGGGGCGCCTTGGCCCCCGGTGCTCCGCCTGCCGCTTCGCCATCTGGTGCGTCCGGGGCCGGATCAGGTCTGGCCGAAGCGGGCAGCATCATGCGGGCATCCTCGTCATCATGGTTCGTGAACACGCACTGAACGCAGTGGTTCCTTGTGATTATCTCAAGTGGGGCCTGCACGCGGCAATTCAATTGCGCGCACGCCCTTGCGGTGGATTATCGCGACCCGGTATGCGGCTCAAGGCACCAAAGCAACGCGGGACAGCTGGCCGGGGTTCAGGGGTGTGCCCCCAAAAACCACAACGCGCGTCAGGCCCAGCACGATCTCGGTATTGTCCCCGGCGAGGCGCACAATGGGGGCGGCGGGCCAGTCAACCAGTTCGATACGATGGCGTGGCCCGAAATCGCGAATCTGCGCCACCCCGCCATAAGCGATGCGCCAGACGGTTGCCCCCGGACCACCCGTCAGATCATTGTCACCACTGCCCACATGGATCGTATCCTCGCCCGCCGAAACCACGCGGTTGCGCCCCGGCCCGGTGTGGATCTGCGACGATCCCGCACCGCTGGTCAGGTCATCGTTGCCGTGGCCACCGATAATCGTGGCCCGTCCATCGCCGCCCCTGATCGTATCGTTGCCCGTGCCACCGTCCAGAAGATCACGCCCCTGCCCGCCTTTCAGGTCATCGTCGCCCGGCCCGCCGAAAAAGTGATGCACCGATTTGCCCCGCCCCGACCGCGCGATCAACCGATCGTTGCCCGCCCCGCCATGAAAGGTGGCACCATCGTATTTCGGGCCGATCATCACATCGTCGCCGTCACTGCCCACAAGGTCCACCATCACCCGTTCGGACGTTTCAAAGGTGATCGGACTGTCGGGATGGGCGACGATGCGTATGGTTTTCTGCGTGGCGGTGTCAGATTCCAGCCGCGATTGCACCGTGGCAATGCGCACCTGTTCGACGTTGGGCGGCAGGCGCAGCACATAATCGTCGGGCCCGCCCATGTACCACAGCGTATCCTGGCCACCGTCCGCCGCCTCGGAAATCTTTTCGGCGTCCTTGCCGTAGGCCCAGTAATCGGTGTCGCCCACGCCGCCCTGCATCACGACAGTGCCGTCCACCGCCATCATCGCGTTCACGCCGCGCGCCGGATCGGCCAGCCCGCGCAGATCCAGCCCCAGGTCCAGCGCGCCGCGGATCAGCTCATCGCGCAGCCGGTCCAGCGGCGCGGTGGCCGCCAGGTTCGCCGTCTCGCCCGGATCAGCGACCACGTCGTAAACGTGTTCCTCGCCGTTGGGATAGCGGAAATACCGCAAATGGCTCAGCCCGGCCACCGACGGGCGCACCGACAGCGTGCCGAACACACAGGTGACGGGCGATTTCGTGGTGTCGAACATGCCGAAGCTGTCGTCAATCAGCGGCAAAAGGCTTTGCCCTGATACCCAGTGCCCGCGCGGCGGCAGACCCGCAATATCCAGGATCGTCTTTGGCAGATTGTGCAATGATACCGGCAGGTCAATCACCCGGCCCGCCGGCATCCGGGGCGACCAGATGCCCAACGGCACATGGGCGGCACTGTCCCACTGGCTCATCTTGTGGAAACTGTCGTGGGTGCCCAGGTTGAAGCCGTTGTCAGACAGCAGAACGACGGTGGTGTTCTGGCCGATGCTGGACGCCTCCAGCGCATCCAGAAACCGCCCCAGCTCAAAATCCATATGCGAACAGGCGGCGAAATAGCCGCGCACGACCTCTTTCCACGCCTCCGGCCCGGCCTTTTCGGGGGTGAACTGGCCGGTGACGATATAGGCGTTTTCGTACACCGCCATGCCCGGCTGCGGCCCTGCGAAATCTTCGGGGGCAGCGATGCGGGGCCAGTGAATGTTGTCCACATCATACATCCGGTAAAACCGGTCGGGGCAGACCAGATCGTAATGCGGGTGCTTGAACCCCAGCTGGATCAGGTGGCGCTGGCCCGGGTCCAGCGTATTCAAATAGTTGATGGCGTTCTGCGCCACCCAGTAATCATACAACTTGTGGTCTTGCGATCCGTCATCGTCGGGCGCGTTGATGCTGCGCACGCCCGGCCCCTTTTCGAGATACACCCGGTGACCGGTGCGGTTGCCGAATGCCTGCGCCATAACGTCTTCATGAAACAGCACCCGCCGATAGTCTTCGGGCATCGGGTTGTAATTGCCATCGGTCTTGCCAGTGGTAAAGGTGCGCCAGCCGGCGCGCCGCAGATCATATTGCCACGCCTCGGTCGGCGGCAGAACATCGCGCCACAGCCGGTTCAGATCGACCAGCCCGGTGCGGAACGGCGACAGCCCGGTGGTCAGCTCGGCCCGGCAAGGGGCGCACAATGGCACCGTCGCATAGGCGTTGGAAAACCGCACCCCCCGCGCCATCAACCTGTCCAGGTTCGGCGTGTGGATGGTGACGCCATAGGCATCGCGCCAGGTGAACACGTCGATCAGATCGTCGATCCAGATCACCGCGATGTTGTCGCGCGTGATGCTGGCCCGGTCAAACCCCATGGAACACCTCCTTGGCATAGCTGCGCAGCCGGTCACGCAGACCGCGCGCATCGGGCGCACAAATGTCACGGTTCGGGAACAGGATCAGATCGCCCATGCGCAATTCGCCCAGCGTGTTCAAAAGCCCCTGCCGCCCGCGTCGGCAGGCGATAAACACATCGCAAGGGCCGGGGCGGAAACTGCCCTCGAACCGCCCCGTGGCCACCGGCGCCTCGGCCCCCATCAGCGACAGGATGTCCGGGGTGACCGTGGCAAACACCACCTGCATCGCCGCGCCCGGCACGCTGGGGCAGATCACCTCGGCCGCGCCCCGGCGATCCGACAGGCGCAGACTGCCCCCCCGCTCGTCCAGCACCACGCCACTGTCGCCCGCCCGTGCATCGACGCACCACAGGGTTTCGCCCGGCCCGGCAGGGGCATCATAAATGCAGGCAACGCCGATCAGATCGCATGTCACACGCTCGCTCAGCACGAAGCCACAATTCATCCGCGCAGAGGTGGCCAGAACATCAGCCCCCCGATACCGCGCCAGCCGACCGTTGCCGGTGTTGGCCCCGGTCGGGCGGGCGTGATTGCTGCCGGTGCGCGGCGACAGGCCGGTGATGACATCACCATCCAGTTGCGCCAGGGCGCGATCGAAACTGAACCACAGCGCGCCCACCCCTGACATCGCCCGGGTCAGCGGCACGTCCTGTTCGCCCAGAAGGGCGCCAGGGGGCAAATGTCCCGGCAGGCTCAGCATCCACCCACCGGTAGGATCGCGGGCAGCGCCCAGCGCCCAGCATCATCGCGCAGCCCCCCGGCCCGGCCCACGGCAAACCGCATCTCGGCCGGCCCCGTTGCGCCGTGGTGCAACAGCACGGCGCACTTATCGTCAGGCGCCACCGTCACGCGATCGACCGGCACCGACACGTCGCCCTGAGCCAGAACGAACCCATGGTCCACCCCCGCGCCCAGGGTCCGGTCCAGCACCAAAGACGACAGCGCATCGGTGGTCACCCGCACCTGACCGGGCGCATCGGCCTCGGCCAGCAAAAGCCGCGGGCAATGCCACGGCCTGCGGGCCAGTGCCGCCTCGATCGCATCCGCCTCGGCCTCGGCCATGACCCGCAAGGTGGCCGCACAAGGGCGGTGATTGGCATCAAAATCAAAAGCATAGCCGGGCGCCGAAAACACCAACCGGTGATCGCCCGGAAACATCGCCAGATCCCAGTGTTCCCGCACCCGCGCGCCGGTTTCATCGGCCCGCATAACAAACACCGGCGCCCCCAGCCCCTGCGCACCAAGATATTCGGCAACCCGCGCCATCAACGCCCGGATGCCGCCGACAAAGCCGGCGCAATCGCTGACCACATCCTCGGCCCCATAATCAATGGCTACGGCCAGCACCCGCGCTGCCACGCCCAAAGCCCCGGCCGCCGCCACAATATTGGCAATCGCCTGTTCCAGGTTGGCCACCGCCATGCCCGACGCCAAAGCCGGGGCTGACCCGCTGTTGTCGCTTTCACATCGCGCCACGATCAGCGGCAACGCCCGCCCCGATGCCCGCCGCCGCGCCAACAGCGCATCGGCCACCAAAGTGTCCAGCGTCACCTCGCGCGCCTGTTCCAGCGCGGCCGTGGCCAGCGCGGGCTCCACGCCTGCCACGCCCACCGCGCCGATATCGTCGCCGGGACAGACCACATGGGCCGGAAACGCCGCACGCCCCGGCACCGACCAGGCCCGCCGCGCCCCGCCGATCGACAGCACCGCCTGCAACGGGCCTGCCGCCTCGGCCACCACATGGCCCCCCGCCACAAGGCGGCGAAACCGGCGCGGATGGTCATACCCCGGCAGCGCCGCATCAAAGTGATACCATGCGCCGCGGCGCGCCACGTTCCACGCATCAATATCGCCCAGCACAGCCGGATCGACCCAAGGCTGCGCCGCGCCCGCGCCGGGCAAAATCCCCAGCCGGCCGCGCAGGTCCTCGACAACGCGGTCGGACAGCCGCAGCACCAGCCCGGTCGCGTCATAGCCTATGACGCTGCCATTCCCGACCCGCAGCAAGACGCCGCTGTCGCCCCGCAACCCTGTGTGATCCGCCTCGCCCATAGCCATGTGTCGCCCAGCGCCCTGCCAAGATCAACCGTTCTGATGCCCCTCTGCCCAGCCACGCCGGTTCGGTTGCCTGCGATCCAGCGATGCCCTAAACGGAACGTAACGTCACATCAGGGGAGAAAAACATGTCTACACCCACCTACGGCTTCGACACCTTGCAGATCCACGCCGGCGCCCGCCCCGATCCGGCCACCGGCGCGCGGCAGACGCCGATCTATCAGACCACCGGCTATGTCTTCCGCGATGCCGATCATGCCGCCGCGTTGTTCAACCTGCAAGAAGTCGGGTTCATCTATTCGCGCCTGACCAACCCCACGGTTGCGGTGTTGCAAGAACGCATTGCAACGCTGGAAGGCGGCGCCGGCGGCGTGTGCTGTTCTTCGGGCCATGCGGCACAGATCATGGCGCTGTTCCCGCTGATGGCGCCGGGGCTGAACGTCGTCGTCTCGACCCGGCTGTATGGCGGCACCATCACCCAGTTCAGCCACACGATCAAACGGTTCGGCTGGTCGGCCAAATTCGTTGATTTCGACGATCTGGACGCGGTGAAAGCCGCCATCGACGACAACACCCGCGCGGTGTTCTGCGAAGCCATCGCCAACCCCGGCGGCTATATCACCGACCTTGACGCGATTGCCGAAATCTCGAACGCCGCCGGTATCCCGCTGATCGTCGACAACACCAGTGCCACGCCTTACCTGTGCCGCCCGATCGAACACGGCGCCACCCTTGTCGTGCATTCGACGACAAAATACCTGACCGGCAATGGCACGGTCACCGGTGGCTGTGTGGTGGATTCCGGCACCTTCGACTGGTCAGCGTCGGACAAGTTTCCGTCGCTCTCGGCGCCCGAACCCGCCTATCACGGCCTGACGTTCCACGAAACCTTCGGCCCCCTCGCGTTTACCTTCCATGGCATCGCCATCGGCCTGCGCGATCTGGGCATGACGATGAACCCGCAGGGCGCGCATTATACGCTGATGGGCATCGAAACCCTGAGCCTGCGGATGGAACGCCACGTCGAGAACGCCATGAAGGTGGCCAAATGGCTCGAATCCGATCCGCGGGTCGATTATGTGACTTATGCCGGCCTGGAAAGCAGCCCCTATAACCATCGCGTTGCAAAGATCTGTCCGCGCGGTGCCGGCGGGCTTTTCACCTTTGCCGTCAAGGGGGGCTATGACGCCTGTGTCAAACTGATCGACGCGGTGGAAATCTTCAGCCATGTCGCCAACCTTGGCGACACAAGGTCGCTGATCATCCACTCGGCCAGCACGACCCACCGCCAGTTGAACGAGGCGCAACAGCGCGCCGCCGGGGCCGCGCCCGAAGTGGTGCGCGTGTCAATCGGGATCGAGGATGCAGACGATCTGATCGCCGATCTGGATCAGGCCCTGACCAAGGCCACCGCCTGAATTTCGCCGAGGGGGCGCCAGTGACGCCCCCCGGCATCTTGCTCAGTCAACACTCAGTCGGCGATGGCAAAGATCATCCGCAGACGCGCGACGATTTCGATCTCGCCCGGCGCAATCGGCATCGAGCGCATGTTTGAGGCTTCCATCATCGGCAGCGGCAGCACCTCTGCGCCATCTTCGGCGATCTGCTGAATCGGGCCAAGGGCAACGCCAGCGGCGTCGGCATACAACGCCGCCTTCGCCATCCCGTCGGCCACCGCCGCCCGGCGCGCCGCCGCGATCAGTGGCGCGCGATCCTGCACATCCAGCGACAGGCCGGAAAACCGGTTGCCCCCCGCCTGTGCCACGCGGTCCAGGACATCGCCCAAATTGTCCAGTTCACGCAGCCTCACCCGCAGATCGCTGAGCGATTCGTATCCCACCTGCACCGGCGGGCTGTCGGGCTGTCGCGCGTTCTCATAGAGCGGATGCAGTGAGATGCCGCCTGTCTGAAGGTCGGCCGGGGCGATGCCGGCCGCGCGCAGCACGGCGATCATCGCGTCCACAGCGCCTGAAACCGCGGCCAGCGCCCCTGCCGCGGTTGCGTCGCGCGCGCTGACACCCAGATTGATCTGCGCCATGTCGGGCACCGCCATAACCTGTCCTTCGCCCACCACTGCGATGCGCCGGTCCTGCGCCTGCGCCACGCCGAACGACATCGAAATGGCCAGCGCCATCGCCGAGGCCCCGCCCAAGATTGCCTTGATCTGCATGTTCCCGCCTGTATTTTGAGGATCAACCCTACCGACCCTGTCCCGACGTGAAGGTTTGGGAAACCTCTTTTTGTTTTCCTCGGCGGAAAGCTGCTGTAGAACACCCTTAATCGTTCGGGGGACTCCCGCGCGCGCCGCCTCATGGTAGAGCACTGATATGAAGCCGAACTTTATCCTCGAACTGTCCCAGGACGGACTCCGCCTGCGCGCCGCAGACGGGGGCCAGAACGCAGTATTGGGCGATGTGTCATTGTCCGAACCGGATTTTGACGCAAAAGTGGCCGCCTTGCGCAACACGGTGGCCGAAAAATCCGACGCGCCCTTGGCGACAGAACTGCGGATTCCCGACACCGAGGTGTTGTATACCACGCTGGACGATCCCGAATTCGACGCCACCACAGCAAAGGTCAGCCGCGAGGCATTTCGTGACAGCGCCGTGCGCGACGCCCTCGATGGGATGACGCCCTATGCCTTGCCAGATCTGAATTTCATCTGGAAAATCAAAGGAAAAGGTGAGCTGTGCATCGCCGCCGTAGCGCATGAGACCTTGGCCGAAGCAGAACAATTCGCCGCCAGCCGGGGGTTCAACCCCGTGCGTTTTGTCGCCAATCCCGGCAAGGACAAGTTCAAGGGCATTGCCGATTTCGGCCCCACCGCCGCCCAGCGTGCCCGCGCCGCCGCCCAGCAGGCCGAAGAGGCCGCCGCCAAGGCCGCGCAAGAGGCCGCGGCACGCAAAGCAGCGGCGCAGGCCGCCGCCGAGGCTGCGGCACAGGCCGCAACCGCATCTGTCGCCCCGCCGACAGAACCGGCCAGCGCGGCAGTGGATATTGCGCCTGATGATGGCGCCCCAAAGATCGACACCTCGAAAGGTGATTCGCCGGCAAACCCCGTTCAGACACCCGGTTCGCAGTCTGGGGCCGCCGCAAAAGTTGCTGACCCTGCCCCGACGGATGACCCAAAAACTGCCGCGAAGCCGATCCAGCAGACGGCAGAGCCAAACAAACCCACGGCGCAAGCCGCCGAAACCACCAGCGCAAGCAGGTCGGCCATGGCCCCCGCCGCGCCAAAGCCCACGACATCTTTGGCTTCCGGCAAACCATTACGGCCCAAGGGGTTGGTTGATCCGTCGGCAGCTGCGGATGGCGAAGCGCCGCGCGTTGGCTTTTCACAACCGAGGATCAATGATCCGCTGCCGCCACTGGATGACTCGTCTGTCATCGACGATGTTCCGGCGATGCCCGCGATATCCTTCGCCTCACGCCGCAAGATCAGCGATGGTCCGGTGCCACCCGCACCTGCCCGCACCGTCGGCCCTCTGACACCGGGCATCGCCGCCGATGGCGGCGGCAAGGATAGCAGGCTCAGCCGGATCGCCGCACGTTTTGCGGTGGCACCGGGCGCCGATTCTCTGGCCAAGGCCGCCGCGCCGCCCCCCCCCCCGCGTCGCGCCACCACACCGGGGGGTGCTCTGCCGGGCGAAAAACTGCCGCTGCGCGGTTCAGCGGACAAGCCGGGCACGGCAACGCCCCGGCCCGGCCCGGCCCGTGCCGCGCCAGAAGGTATCCTGCCCGATTCGTCGCAAGCGGCAGCCAGCCTGACACCCGACACCGGTTTTGCAGCGCGCCCGTTGGCCAAGTCGCCGCGTGACGGCTCTGTGCCGCGCCTGCCGCCCCCCGGCCCCCTGAACGAAGCCGAGGCGATGACTGTCTTTGGGGCCCGCGCAACAACGCCCGGTCGTTCGGTCACGCCGCTGATCGTCGGCCTTTTCCTGGCGGTGGTTTTGGCGATCGCCGTTTGGGCGGCCGTGCAGTTTTTCAGCAGCGATCAGGTCAGCGGCGAAAGCGGTGCCATATTGCCCAATGACGAAACGGCGCTGATCCTTCCTGAGACGCCGCCTGCCCCCGCCGAGACGGTCGTGACGGCCGTCACCGAACCGACCGACCCGGCCCCATCCGAGGCGCGTCCCTCGGCCAGCATGGATGTGGCCGACCTTGCCATAGGCGACGACGTTGGCGAAGCCTCGTCAAACCAAGTCAGCGCACCGGATTCCACCGTGGCCACCCTAAGCCCCCGCGCGCCCGAATCGCCATCGTCCGAACAGCCGCCCCTTGGCCAAAGCGCCCCGCCGCCCTTGGCCAACGACCTGTTGCAGCGCCCGCCGGCGGGCGACGCAAACAGTGAAAACGTCGTTGCCCGCTATGCGACCACCGGCGTTTGGGTGGCCCCCCCCGTCGCCCCGAACGCGCCACAGACCGACCGGGTGGATGGTCTCTATGTCGCGTCGATTGACCCTGCGGTTGCAGAACCGGCCGCGCCAGTGGCGCTTGGCCTGTCGCCGTTGGCCGCCCCCGATCCCCTTCTTCCACAACTCTCGCCCGCGCCGCCCGGCCAGATCTTCGATTTGGATGAACGCGGCCTCGTGCGGGCCACCCCCGAAGGTGCGCTGTCGCCCGACGGCATCGTAATCACCGCCGGGCCACCGCCGCGCCAACCGCCTGCCCGCCCGGCACGCCCCGAAACCTTGGTGCCGGCCCTTGGATCACAGCCGGATCTGCCCCGCACCCGCCCCCGCGACAGGCCAACAGACCCATCCGGCGATGTGGCTGGCGACAGCGACCAGACCGGCCTGCCGACGCCGCAAGAGTCACGATTTGCCGTCCTTTCGCCACCCGCGCGGCCACCGACGATTTCGGGTTTGGCGAAAACCGACGATGCGCCGACTGCGCAAGATCAGGCGCGTGACGCAGCCCCTGCCGCTGCCGCAGCTTCTACCGTCGCGCCCGAAGCACCACTGCGCAGCACACCGCCGCGACCGGCCCCCGCCAGCCTCGCCGCCCTTCGACAGGCCCCCAACGTGGTGGCACCCGAAGCCCCGGCCGAAGCAAGCCCCGTGGTTGAACCGGTCAGCCCTTTTGCAGTGGCCCGGTCGCGCCTGCCCAAATCCCGTCCGAACAACTTCGGCAACCTGGTCGCGCAAGCCCGAGCGCAGGCTCCATCCGTGCGCAGTGTGCCCGATCAACAGGTGGCGCGTGCGGTTGCTCCGGCAGCGGCCGTTGTGCCCACAATCCCGTCGCGCGCCTCGGTGGCCACCCAAGCCACGTTGAAAAATGCAATCAACCTCGGCCGGATCAACCTGATCGGCGTCTATGGCAACACGTCGAGCCGCAGCGCCCTTGTGCGCCTGCCGTCGGGCAAATTCGTCAAGGTCAAGGTGGGTGACCGGATGGATGGGGGTCGGGTGGCCGCAATCGGTCAAAGCCAGCTGAGCTATGTCAAAGGTGGACGACAGGTGGTGTTGGCGATACCCCAAGGCTGAGCAGAGAATTGCCATGGAAGCTGGGGCTCTTCCTGTTAGCCACCGTGCGCTGACCGTCAGTACGCCTCTGAATTCTGGCCCTGCTCGCGCATTTCAACCACCGCTCTGCCCCTCTTCAGCAAAGCCGCGGCACCTTTCGTTGGGTGAACGCGATAAACAGCCCCAATCCTCGTTTTGCGGACGATTTGCGGATTTGCCAGCGGGTGTCCAGCCGATTTTTTCACTCACTTTTGAAAAAGCACCTTTCGGCGCCTCGCCCGGTCAAATCAATGCAAAACGACACGGCACAACGGGGCCGTCATTTACCCAATATGTTGCAAATGCGTCGTGTAAAACACAAAAACACCACGATATCCTAGATTGTGATGCCATCGCGTTGCACGGCCTGCAGCACGACATGACGCCGCCCCAGAACGCCATGGCGCGGATGGGCCGCCCGCCCGGAAGGAATCAGTTGAGATCCGACGTTCTTTTCCTGCCCACCTGCCCCAGCCGGAGCCATCATGGAATCCTTTCTCTATCAAGCCACGATCTATCTGGCGGCTGCCGTCATCGCGGTGCCTTTGGCAACACGCCTCGGGCTGGGGTCGGTGCTGGGGTATCTTGCGGCAGGCATTGTCATAGGGCCGGTCCTTGGGCTGGTCGGCAGTGAAACCGCCGATCTGCAACAATTCGCCGAATTTGGCGTCGTGATGATGTTGTTCGTCATCGGGCTTGAGCTGGAACCGGAAACCCTATGGGCGATGCGCCACCGCCTGTTGGGCCCCGGCGGATTACAGGTGTTGGCAACGGGCGTGCTGATGGCGGGGGGCGGCGTGGCTCTGGGCCTGCCGATCCATCAGGCGGTCGCGGTGGGGATGATATTTGCCCTTTCTTCAACCGCCATCGTGCTGCAAACCCTGTCGGAAAAAGGATTGATGCAGACACCCGGCGGTCGTTCGATGTTTTCCGTGCTGCTGACCCAGGACATCGCGGTGATCCCGATGCTTGCCTTCCTGCCTCTTCTGGCGATCGGCGGGCTGACCATCGGGGCGGGCAGCGACAATTACAGCCCTGGCACCGGGGGTCAGGTGATCGCCACCCCCACCGAACCGGCCGCCAGCAGCAGCAAAACAGCGACAAGCGCCGAAGACCTCGCCATCCAGGCAGATCAGGCCGGGCAGGCCCTGACGGCGGGCACCCCGGACAAGGCCGCCGAAGCCGCCGTCAGTCTCGTGCAAAGCCTTCCGGGTTGGGGGATCACCCTTGCAACCTTGGGCGCGATTGCGCTGATCGTTCTGTTCGGCGTCTATGCGACAGGCCCGTTCTTCCGCTTTGTGCACCGCGCCCACCTGCGTGAACTTTACGTCGCCCTGGCGCTGCTTATCGTGATCTTCATCGCGTTCCTGATGACGCTGGTGGGCCTGTCGCCGGCTCTGGGCACCTTTCTGGCCGGTGTCGTGCTGGCCAACTCCGAATTTCGCCACCAGCTTGAGTCGGACATCGAGCCATTCAAGGGCCTGTTGCTGGGTCTGTTCTTCATCACCGTTGGCACCGGAATCAGCTTTCCCATCCTGTTCGCGACACCCGTTACGCTGCTGGGCCTCACCTTGGCCGTCATGGCGATCAAGGGTGTGGTTTTGTACCTGCTTGCACTGGCGTTCCGCATCCGCGGGCGTGACAGATGGCTCTTTACGCTCGGCCTGGCCCAGGCCGGCGAATTCGGCTTCGTCCTTGTGTCCTTCGCGCTGGCCACCGATGTTCTGCCGACCGCCCTAGCCAAAAAACTGCTTCTGATCGTGGCGCTTTCCATGCTGCTGACGCCGCTGTTCTTCATCGCCTATGACCAACTCAGCGCCCGAATGGTAGATGCCGATCCTTCGCCCAAACCTGACGAAATCGACGACCGGCAGCCAATTATCATCGCCGGGATCGGGCGTTTCGGACAGGTGGTAAACCGGATGATGCAGATGTCAGGCTTTCGCACGACAGTGCTCGACAGCAACCTCGACACGATCCAGCTGATGCGCAAATTCGGGTTCAACGGGTTTTTCGGTGATCCGACCCGCCCCGAACTGCTGCACGCCGCCGGGCTGGCCACGGCGAAAGTGATGGTTGTCGCGCTGGATGACCGGAAGGCCGCACTGAAATTGGTGCGATACGCCCGGCAGGAACGCCCCGATCTCCACATCGTGGCCCGCGCCTATGACCGGGTACACACCTACGAGTTGTTCGCCGCAGGGGCGAATGACATCGTGCGCGAACTGTTTGACAGCAGCCTGCGCGCCGGGCGCTATGTGTTGGAAAACATGGGTATTTCCGATTCCGAGGCAAAAGAGATGGAACACGAGTTCTTCAAGCTTGACCGTCATGCCATGTTGGAACTAGCAGCACTCTGGCAACCCGGCGTGCCACTGGAACGAAATCCCGCCTATGTCGCCCGCGCACGCGCCCTGAACAAAGAGCTGGAAACCGCCCTTGTCCGGCGCGAGGTGGAACAGGCGCGCACCGGCACCGATGGCTGACCGCTGCTCAAAAGGCAACCCACCCTGCCCCGAATCGCCGTCACGCGGCGCGGCTTTTCTCCGGCCAGTCCCTTCTTCTTGCCAAAAATACTCATCTTTTCGGCGACAAATGCCAAAATCCCGCAGAAAAATCAGGCGCCAGACACCCCCGCCTCACCAAAGGTTGCCATGCCGGAATGACAGGCCACCGCGCCTTGCAAGACGCCAAGGGCCAACGCGGCACCTGATCCCTCTCCCAACCGCAGCCCCAGAGACAGCAGCGGCACCTTGCCCAACCGGTCCAGCAAAGTGCCATGGGCGGCCTCAGCCGACAGGTGCCCGGCAACGCAGTGATCCAGCGCGCCGGGGGCCGTGACATGCAAAGGGGCCACGGCAGCGCAACAGATGAAGCCATCCAGAATCACCGGAATGCGCAGCATCCGCGCCCGCAGCACCGCACCGGCCATTGCCGCCATCTCACGTCCCCCCAAGGCCGCCAGCACCGCCAAGGGATCACAGGCAAGCGCGCCATGGCGGGCCAGCCCGGCGTCCACCACGGCGATCTTGCCGTCCAACGCCGCCCCATGCACCCCGGTACCCACCCCGGTCCAGGTCGCAGCCCCTCCGCCAAACAGCGCCGCCGCCACCGCCGCCGCCGCCGTGGTGTTGCCGATACCCATTTCGCCCACGATCAAAATATCAGCCGCCGGATCAACCGCCTCCCATCCGGTGCGCAGCGCGGTCAGAAAATCCGCGCTGTCCATGGCGACCGTCTGTGTGAAATCGGCAGTGGGTCGCGCCAGATCCAGCGCATGAACATCCATGCGGGCCCCGAAGCAGCGCGCCAACTGGTTGATCGCCGCCCCCCCGGCGCGAAAATTTGCCACCATCTGCGCCGTCACCGCAGGCGGAAAGGCCGACACCCCCCGCGCCGCCACTCCGTGGTTGCCGGCAAACACGATCACCTGTGGCGCTGCAATCTGCGGCCTCGCGTCACCGCGCCAACCCGCATACCAGATCGCCAAATCCTCAAGCCGGCCCAGCGCCGCCGGCGGCTTGGTAAGTTGGGCGTTGCGCGCCGCCGCCCCGGACAGGGCCCTTGCGTCGGGCAATGGCATTTGTGCGAAAAGAGATTGTACGTCTGCCAGAGTGGCAGGAAAACGTTCGCCGATCATTTGTGCCTCATTGATCTGATGTGACCCCTTCTTTAACGCTTGATCCGACAGGCGAAAGGCCAAATGAAAGCGCATATGACAGACGATGAAAAACCAGCGCTGGCCGATATCGCTGCGGCCCTCGCCCTGCTCAGCCGTGTGCCGGTGCCACTGTCCGGCGCGCCGCGCGGGGCGGCGGCCTCCTGGGCCTGGCCGCTGGCGGGTGCGGTGATCGGCGCGCTGGCCGGGGGGGTGGGCGCGCTGGCACTGGCGATAGGCCTGCCCGCCCCGCTTGCGGCCGGGCTGGCCTTGGCCATGGGGCCGATCCTGACCGGGGCGATGCACGAAGACGGCCTGGCCGACAGCGCCGATGGGCTGTGGGGCGGCTGGACGCCCGAGCGGCGCCTTGAGATCATGAAGGACAGCCACATCGGCAGCTATGGCGTGATTGCACTGGTGCTGTCGCTTGGCCTGCGTTGGGTCGCGCTGGCCCTGCTGTTTCAGGCGGGGCACGGCGGCGCATCGCTGTTGATCGGTATCGCCGCCCTGTCGCGCCTGCCCATGGTGGCGCTGGCGCACCGCCTGCCCTTTGCCCGGCCCGGGGGTCTGTCGGCGCGGGTCGGGGCACCGGGGGTGACGACACTGGCCATCGCGGCATTTGTCGCGGTTCTGATTGCCATTTCGTGCCTCGGCGTGGCCACCGTGCCCGTGCTCCTCGCCATATCGGCGACAACCTTTGCGGTCGGGGCGATGGCGCAGGCCAAAATTGGTGGCCAAACCGGCGACATCCTGGGCGCTGCGCAACAGCTGGGCGAAATTGCAGCGCTGATCACCCTGTCCGCACTGCTGCTCTAGGCACCAGACAGAGGATGGAATGCGCCCGCAGGGCGCTCTGCTGGATCAAACCCTGCACCGCAAAACCGCCGCACGGGACTGTCCCGGGCAGCGGTTTTTCGTCATTCTGGCGCAAAGGTTCAGGCGGCGCGGCCAACCAGAACATCACCCACCTGCTTTTGCGCCAGCACTTCGTCGCCGCCTGTCACGGCTGCCACTTCGCGGGTCAAACGCTCCAGCGCGGCTTCGTACAACTGACGTTCGGAATAGCTCTGCTCGCGCTGATCATCGGTGCGGTGCAGGTCGCGCACCACTTCGGCGATTGCGATCAGATCACCCGAGTTGATCTTCTGTTCGTATTCCTGCGCGCGGCGCGACCACATGGCCTTTTTCACCTTGGCCTTGCCTTTCAGCGTACTCATCGCCTTGGTCACGATGTCGGGGCTGGACAAGGACCGCATCCCGACCTCGGTCGCCTTGTGGGTTGGCACCCGCAGGGTCATCTTGTCCTTTGCGAAAGAAATCACGAACAATTCCAGCGAGATGCCGGCGATGTCCTGTTCTTCGATCGAAATGATTTGACCCACACCATGGGCAGGATACACAACATACTCGTTTGGACGGAAATCCAGTTTCTTAGACTTGCTCATTCAGACACATTCCTCGTAAGGCCCCCAGAACTCAGGCGACAGAACAACGGCGGGAACACCAAATATCCCCGTCGTTTTACCAATCAATTCAGGGTTAGTGGTGCCGCAAAGCGGCAGGCGCCCCAAGCATCTGTTCATCGCCGTTATTCAACTGACACTTTCATAACACAAAAATGCGCTGTCTCAAAGAGATCGCTGCATTCTGGCCTGAAATGCCGGAAATGAGGGGTGTCTTTGCCCTATTGTTACCGTTTCGGGGCCATGACCACCCCGAGACGGCGAATCATCCGCCTTCGCCCGGTGCCTCGCTGAAGTATTTGTCCAGCTTGCCTGTCTCGCCATCCCGCTCTTCGGCTTCAGGCAAGGGATCTTTCTTGGTGATGATCACCGGCCACGCCTCAGAGTATTTGCGGTTGAATTCCACCCATTTATCCATGTCCGGCTCGGTATCGGGGCGGATCGCATCGGCGGGACATTCCGGTTCGCACACGCCACAGTCGATGCATTCGTCCGGGTGGATCACCAGCATGTTCTCGCCCTCATAGAAACAATCCACAGGACACACCTCGACACAGTCGGTGTATTTACAGGCGATGCAATTGTCGGTGACGATATAGGTCATAGGCTCTGTTCCATCTCAGCTCACTCACTGGACTAGCCGAGTGATGGCGATCATTCAAGCGCCCGACCGCGTGCCTTGTCGGACATGCGCGTCATGTCGCGGCGGTCTTTCTTGCCGGGCCGCCCGCCCTGGTCAAACCGCGGCGCTGCGGCAACCGGATCGGGCTTCGGCGGCACCGGGGGGCTTTTGTCGAGGTAAAGCGTTTGCGCCTCGCTCGCGGGGCCACGCCGCAGGCCGCAGGCGGCGATTTCGATCACCCGAATCGCGTCGCCTTGGGCAAAGGTCAGCACGTCGCCAACACCAACCGCTTGCGACGGTTTTCCGGCCCGCACCCCGTTCACCCGCACCTGACCGCCACTGACCACCTTGGTGGCAAGGCCGCGCGTCTTGAAAAACCGCGCGAACCAAAGCCATTTGTCGAGGCGAATCGTCTCAGGTTTTGTCACGCAAGGCCATCAACGCTGCGGCAAAGGGATTGTCCGGGTCGATCGGTTTTTCCTTGCGCGGCGGGCGCGCCTCGAACGTCTTGGCGCCCTTGGCTGCGTCGCGCGCACCGCTTTCCGCCTTGCCTGCCTGATGCGGCTTGCGCGGGCCCTTGTTGCCGCCTTTGCCGCGGGGTTTGCCGCCGTCGGCCTGCGCGCGTTTCGGCGCGCCCTCGCGCCGAGGCTGGCCGCGCGCCTGATCGCGATTGGGGCGATTTCCGGCCCAGGTGAAGGTATAAAACACCTCGAGGTCGGCTGTCGGGGGTGCCGCCAGCGGCCCGGCTTCGGTGTCGCCTTGCGTTTGCGATGCCTCTGGCTGGTCCAACGCTGTGGCCACTGGCACCGTACCACCGGTTTCCGGGGGGGCCTGCGTTTCCAGCGGCGTCTGATCCGGCGCCTCGACGGGAACCTCGACGGGAACCTCGACGGGGGCTTCAACCGGCGTCTCAACCGGAATATCCGCTGGCGTTTCATCTGGCGTCTGATCGGGCAATTCGGCGGGTGGCGTGGACGGCCCACCGGAATGACCCGCCTTGATCTTGGGCCGTTCGCCCTTTTCTGCGCGATACCCGAGCCCGGCCATCAGATGCGAAAACTGTTCCAGCGTCATACCGGTGATCGACAACATGTCCGGCGTCGCCTCGAACCCGGCGCGGCTGTCCTTGGCGCGCAGCATGTCGGCCAGACGCTCCAGCATGTCGATGCGGATCGCCCGGTCCCCAGCCACACGATAGCCCGACATCGTGGCCGCTTCGCGGTCGATGTCGGCAGGCACCGGAATGGTTACCAGGCCGGGTGGCGGGCTTTCCGGGAATTCGCTCAGCCCTTTGGCCAGCGACCACAGCACCAGACGCAGCCGGGTTGGCGCGGGTTTCAGCAACAGCGGCAAGAAAATCGTGAATTGCCCAAACCGGATGCCATGCTTGCGCAAGGCGCCACGCGCCTCCTGGTCCAGATCCTTGACCTCGACCGCCACCGCGTCGCGCGGCAACAGACCCAGACCTTCGATCAGGCGAAAAGCAAAGCCACGCGCCAGACCGGTCAGCGTTTCATCGCGCTGCATTGCCAGCAAAGGCTCGAACAGGGTGGCGATCTTGCGGTCGATGAAATGCTGCAACCGGCGCTGCACCTTCTGGGCCACGTCATGCCCGGCTTCTTCATCGACGAACGCTTCGATGCCCGGTTTCAGGGGGTCAGACCCCACCACAAGTTTGCCCACCGCCTGGCTGCCCCAGATCAGGCCGCCCTGTTCAGTGAAATCAATCTCGGTATCGGGCGCATTGTAAAACCGGTCAGCCCGCAGATGGAATTCGGGCCGCAAGGCCGCCACCGCCGCCTGACGCACCGTTTTTGCCTCGTCGGGCGAGGCCGACGCATCCTGGCGAAAACGAAAGCCCTGAAGCTGTCCCAACACCTGACCTTCGACGGTCACTTCACCCTTTTCGTTCACCTCGGCCAAAAGGCTCTCCTTCTGTTTGAGCCGGCGCAGCAACACAGACGTGCGCCGGTCCACAAATCGTTGTGTCAGCGCACCGTGCAGCGCATCCGACAGGCGATCTTCTACGGCACGCGTCGCGCCGCGCCAATGACTTTCGTCATCTACCCAGCCCTTGCGCTGCGCGACATAGGTCCATGTGCGAATATACGCCAATCGTTTCGATAACGCATCAATATCACCATCGGTTCGATCAATCCGTTTGATATGCTGCGCCAGCCAGTCGTCAGGCACCCTGCCCCATTCGGCCAGGAACCCGAAAATCCGCTCCAGCATTCCGGCGTGTTCACCCGGCGAGATACCGCGAAAATCAGGGATTCGGCAGACATCCCACAACAGTTTCACCCCCCGCCCGTCGCCACAGCGCATTGCCACCTCGGGCTGGGCCGACAGGGTTTTCAGCGCCGACAGATCATCAGCCTCGCGCGCACGATTCAACCAATCGGCGGCGCCGGGGGCGTCGAAACGGCCCTGATCGGTGGGCGCCTCAAGGCTGCGGATCAGCGCGTCTGTGGTGCCGAATTCCAGCCGCGCATTGCGCCAGTTCAGCCTTTTCAGGGGGGTAAAGCGATGTTCAGTGATCGCGGCGACCACGCCATCGTCCAGTGGGGGTGCCTCGCCGGTCACCCCGAAGGTGCCGTCGGTCAAATATCGCCCGGCCCGCCCGGCGATCTGGGCCAGCTCGTTCGGGGCCAGCGCGCGCATCCGGCGCCCGTCGAATTTCGATGTGCCGGAAAACGCTACATGGTTGATGTCAAGGTTCAGCCCCATGCCAATGGCATCGGTGGCGACCAGAAATTCGACATCGCCGTTCTGGTACATTTCAACCTGGGCGTTGCGGGTGCGGGGCGACAACGCCCCCATCACCACGGCTGCACCACCCTTTTGACGACGAATCAGCTCGGCGATGGCATAGACGTTATCGACCGAAAATCCGACAATCGCGCTGCGCGGCGGCATCCGGCTGATCTTCTTGGCCCCGGTATAGACCAGCGTCGAGAATCGTTCCCGGCGCAAAAACTGGACCCGGGGAACCAGTGCCGCAATGGCGCCGCGCATGGTGTCGGCCCCCATGAACAGCGTCTCTTGGGTGCCGCGCGCCCGCAACAGGCGATCGGTGAAAACATGGCCACGCTCGGGGTCGGCGCACAGCTGGATCTCGTCCACCGCCAGAAAATCGGCGCCCATGCCTTCTGGCATCGCTTCGACCGTGCAAACCCAGTACTGGGCGCGGTCGGGCACGATGCGTTCTTCGCCAGTGACCAGCGCCACCACCGACGGGCCGCGTGCCGCAACGATACGGTCGTATACCTCGCGCGCCAACAGACGCAGGGGCAGGCCGATGATGCCACTGCGATAGCCGAGCATCCGCTCGATCGCGTAATGCGTCTTGCCGGTGTTGGTGGGGCCAAGAACCGCGGTGATCCGCCCGGTCATTTCCATTGCTGCTCTCGTTCTGGGCGATCGTTGCGCGCCCGCGCAACAGACAGCATTGGCGCCGAAGGCTCAAGGGAAAGTCAGAGGCGCACGCCCTCGACCGTGGTCTCAAGCCGCTTTACCGCCGCCGCGGCGGCAGGGTTGGCCGGGTACACCCCCTGCACCGCGCGCCAGGCACGCAGCGCGTCAGCCGGAAACCCCAATTCCTCAAGCAACGTCGCAAGGCCGGACATCGCCCCGAAATGCCGCGGGTTCAGGCCCAGGGCAACGCGCACATCCTCAAGCGATTCACCATACCGGTTCAACTGGAACAGAGCGGTGGCCCGGGCATTGTATGCCTCGGCAAAGTCAGGCGCATGGTCGATCAGCGCAGAAAAATGTTCGACCGCCAACACCATATCGCCCTGATCCATCATATCGCGCCCGCGCGACAGCAGCAGATCCATCGCAGGCGAGCCGCTTTTGCTCCACTCGTCCCAGATCTTCTTGGCGATCGGTTCGGCACTTGTCGCATCGGCGCCTTTCAGCGCGATGAACAGATCCTCAAGATCGGGCTGTTGTGCCGTCACCGGACCTGTCAGACTGAAACACAGGATAAACGCCGCAACGGCAGATTTGAGAATATTCATGGCCGTCCTCATTGCTATGGTAGATAATAGCGTGACATGGGCAAAAATCACCCCATCCGCGCATCACAATGAAAGGAAATTCCAGTGTCCGACCTGATCCGCGCGGCCACCGCCACCCTGAACGCCAAACTGGGCGGGGATTTTGACGGTTCGGCCAAATTCGTCATCGACGGCGAGGGCAGCATCATGCTGGACGGCGCCGGCGCGCGCGTCGGCGATGACGATGCAGACGTGACGATGACCGCCGATGCCGACACGTTCCGCGACATCATCGAAGGCGAGCTGAACCCGACAACGGCCTTCATGTCCGGCCGCCTGAGCATTGAGGGTGACATGGGCACGGCGATGAAGCTTGCCTCGGCGCTGGCCTGAGATGAACGCCAGGTTTATCCAGCCTGCGCCGTTTTATGCCGATGTTGCAGACGCCCCCGAAGGTGGGCAAATCTACTGGGCCCAGACATCGGACGGGTTGCGCCTGCGCCTTGCCCATTGGGCCGAGGGCGACCGGGGCACCGTGTTTTTGTTTCCGGGGCGCACGGAATACGTTGAAAAATACGGGCCAAGCGTCCGGGAATTTGCGGCGCGCGGCTTTGCGACGCTGATTGTCGACTGGCGCGGCCAAGGGCTGGCCGACCGGATGATAGACGACCCGCTGGGCGGGCATGTGGTGCATTTCGCGGATTACCAGAAAGATGTTGCCGCAATGCTGGCGGCAGCCGGCCGGCTGAATCTGCCCCGCCCCTATTACCTTGTGGCGCATTCGATGGGGGGCGCGATCGGCCTGCGCGCCTTGCACGAAGGTCTGCCGGTGCAGGCCGCCGTCTTTTCTGCGCCGATGTGGGGTATTGTCATGGCGCCCGTCCTGCGGCCGATCGCCTGGTCTTTGTCCTGGGCGAGCCGGGGTGTCGGGCTGGACCATTGCATCGCCCCCGGCACATCGCGCGCAAGCTATCTGGCGACAACCAGCTTTGATGAAAACATGCTGACCACCGACCCCGAGATCTGGGCCTGGATGCAATCGCAAATCGCGGCGCATCCCGATCTGGCGCTTGGCGGGCCTTCGTTGCGCTGGCTGTCCGAGGCGTTGCGCGAAACCCACGCCCTGACGCGCCGCCCCGCCCCCGTTACGCCCACCTATGTCGCGGTGGGCAGCGCCGAACAGATCGTCGATGCCGGAAAAATCGCGCGTCTGATGGCGCAATGGCCGCAAGGCCGGCTGGAGGTGATCGAAGGCGCCCGCCACGAGATGATGATGGAAACCCCGCCCATCCGCAAACATTTCTTTGACACTTCCTGCGCCCTGTTCGCCCGCCACAGGTGAGCGGCGGCGTGGCGTTTTGCCGCGGCGCCCGATACCCAGTCAGGTGCCGGAAAATCACCCGGCGATGACCACCTGACGCTGACGACCCAACGGGCCGACCTCAAGCTCCATCTGATCGCCGGGTTTCAGAAACACCTGCGGCCGCCGCCCCATTCCCACCCCGGAAGGTGAGCCTGTGGCGATGATGTCACCCGGCTGCAACGACATGAATTGCGAGATATAGCTGATCAGCCTGGCCACCGGAAAGATCATGTTCGACGTGTGACCGTCCTGCATCAGAACCCCGTTCAACCAGAACCGCAGCGCCATATCCTGCGGATCGCCCGCCGCGTCGGGCGTCACCAACCAAGGGCCAACCGGGCCAAAGGTGTCGGCGGATTTGCCCTTGGTCCACTGGCCCGCACGTTCGATCTGAAACTCACGGTCGCTCAGATCGTTGACCGCGACATAGCCGGCCACATACGACAACGCTGTCTCTTGCGTGACATATTTCGCCGGGTGCCCGATCACCACACCCAGCTCGGCCTCCCAATCCGCCTTGACCGAATTCAGGGGCAGTTGCACCGGGTCGTTCGGCCCGCACAGCGCCGATGTGGCCTTGAGAAAGATGATCGGTTCGCGGGGCGGTTGCAGGCCATTTTCGCGCGCATGATCGGTATAGTTCATCCCGACACAGATATATTTTCCGACGCCCCCCACCGGCACCCCAAGACGCAGGTTTTCGTCTGGCACCACCGGGAACTTGCGCGGGTCCACCCCGCCCAGCCCGGCCAGCGCAGGACCGGCCAGGTCGGCAAAAGACTGGCCCAGATCGCGTATCTGCCCCTCATCATCCAGAACGCCGGGCCGCTCGGCCCCCGCCGGGCCGTATCGCACAAATTTCATCCCGGCGCTCCAAAAAGGCTTTCGGCAAAGGATCGTACAAGCAAGTAAAGGTCAAGCGCGCCAAACCGCACAGCAGCGGTGTGCCAGGGCGGGTGCCAAACAGACAGGCAGAAACGCCCGGTCTGCCTAGATCTCGATGTCGGTGAAAGCGTCACGCAAGGCATTCGACCAATCCGCGCTCATCCGATGGAACACGTCGTCATCCGCCTCGATGCGACGGGTGACCGCAGACATTTCGCCCTCTTTCACCACGCACAGATCCAGCGGCATCCCCACCGACAAGTTTGACCGCATGGTCGAATCCATCGACAGCAAAACCGCCTTCTGGGCATCGGACAGCGAGGTTTCCATCGACACGACCCGATCCAGAATCGGCTTGCCATATTTATGCTCACCGATCTGAAGGAACGGCGTGTCGGCAGTGGATTCGATGAAGTTGCCCTCAGGATAAACAAGGAACATTCGCATCCCGCCGCCCATGCGCTGCCCTGCCACGATCATCGTCGCCGAAGCGTTCTGTGACATGCTGCCCAATTTTACAGCCACATCGCGCGCCACACAAGACAGCGTATTGCCGACAATTTCAGCCACCCGCAGCATGGTGGGTGCCGCAAGCACTGATTCGGCCTCGGCTTCGGGGTTGTCGATGGCATCATGCAGGCGGGCAATCGTGGTCTGGGTCACCGAAAGGCTGCCGGCCGTCATGATGACGATAATCCGTTCGCCCGGTTGTTCGAACGTGAACATCTTCTTGTAGACCGAAATATTGTCGAGCCCGGCATTGGTGCGCGTGTCCGACAACAGCACCATCCCGGCGTTCAGTAACAGACCCACACAATACGTCATCGCCTCACCGCCCGTCCAAACCCCGCCACGCATGATTAGGCCCCCAAGGACGCGGGTGCAATGCGCCTTGCACACCCCACCGGCGCAGCATGGCCGACGAACCCTTCAGGCGAGGTTAAGACGTCAGCATCCGATCAGCGGCAGGGTGGCGCATCGGCGCTATTGCTGGGTCTGGCCTTGGTTGCCGGGAGAGTTGGCGTCTTCGATGCGCACATCCACCTCCATCGCTTCGATGCCGGTGCCTTCGGCCACACCGCGAATCGGCGCTGCCCCCTCGGCATCATGCCCCGACCCGACGCGCACATAGCGGTCGTCCGGGCAGCATTCGTTTGACGGGTCAAAACCGATCCAGCCGATTCCCTCGATCCACAACTCAGCCCAGGCATGACTGGCCTCATGCGCGCCTCCATCAGAGCCGGATTCAAGGTATCCGGTGACATAGCGCGCGGGAATATCGCTGGCCTGCGCGACGGCGATCAGGGCATGGGTATGGTCTTGGCACACGCCCATGCCCTGCGCCAAAGCCTGCGCCGCACTTGTGCCGGCGACGGTTTCACCGGGGCTGTACCTGATCGCCGCCGACACCGCCGCCGACAGGGCATGAGCACGGGCCAGAAAATCGTCCTGGGGCACATCGGCCAAGGCGTGGGACGCCAGCGCGCGCAGCGCCTTGTCGGCCTCGGTGGCGATGGTCGGGCGCAGATAGGCCAGCGGCGGAACGGTTTCGCGGTGGCCGCGCAGAACCCCGGCCAGATCGCGGGTTTCAATCGTGCCCCGCACGCTGACGCGCACCTCGCTGACCGGACCCAACAGTGTTACCGTTTCAATCCAGTCGCCCGCCCCGTCGCGGAACGCCGCGCCCCGCGTGGCACCATCCACCTGCACCTGCCACTCGATCACCTGTTGCCCCTCGAACTGCGATGGCGTCAGGCGATGGCTTTGCACCACCCCGCGCATCGGCGGGTTGAAGCGGTAAACCGTTTCATGGCTGATGGTCAGTCTCATCGCACATCTCCGCTCAGGTACATGCCGTGCACTTCGCCGGCCAGGTCCGCAATATCGCCGATGAACCGGCTAAGAAATTCATGCAGCCCTTCGTCAAAGATGTCGTCAACCTGCATTTCCGCCAATTCGCCCACCATGGCGCGCACCTTGGTTTGAGCCGGGCCAGACCGGCCATAGGCGCGCGCCAGGCGATCCAGATGATCGTTCGCACCCTCGACCGCACTGATCAGCGATCGGGGGCAGGCCCGGTTCAACACCAGGAAATGGACGATCTTGGGCGGGCCGATATCGCCGCCATAGGCCCAGTTGAAGGCGCGGTTCGACGACATCGCGCGCAACAACGTGCGCCACTGGTAATTGTCCAGCCCCGATCCGACAAAGCTGATCTGCGGCAACAGCGTGAAGTACTTGGTGTCTATCATCCGTGCGGTGCTGTCGCCGCGTTCCAGATAATGGCCGATGTTGGTGAAATCATAGCCTTCGTTGCGCAACTGCGTGTTCAGCGCCGACCCCCGGACCAACGCCGTGGTGCGCAGCGTCCAGTCCGTCAGGTCCGACAATGACAGGCGCGACCGTTCGGTGCGGGCAAACACCTGCACCTCCTGAAAGGCGATGTTCAGGGCATCCCACACCTGGGTGGTCAGGGCGGTACGCACGATACGGCCGTTTTCACGGGCCTTTTCGATACATGACGCCACCGAATTGGGATTGTCGCGGTCAAAGAACATCCAGGTTTCGACATTGCGCTGCACGATGTCGCCGTATTTCTCGGCAAATCCAACGGCGCCGCCGCTGGCCTGCAATACCGATTCCCAATCGTTGCGATAGCCGCCGCCGGTGTTGGGAATCAGCGCATTGCGCGCCCCCACTTCCAGAAGGCGGGCGTTCGTTTCGGCCCGCTCGACAAAGCGGGCGATCCAGTACAGGTTTTCTGCGGTGCGGCTCAGCATGATACGATCCTCATTCCGCCATCACCCAGGTATCTTTCACACCCCCACCCTGAGACGAGTTCACGACAAGCGATCCCTCGGTCAGCGCGACACGGGTCAGCCCCCCCGGCACCAGATCGATATTCTCGCCGACCAGGCAATACGGCCGCAGATCCACATGACGCGGCGCGATGCCTTCCTCGACAAAGGTCGGGCAGGTGGACAGCGCCAGCGTGGGTTGGGCGATATAATTCCACGGCTTTTCGCGGATTTTCTGGGCAAACAGTTCGATCGTCGCCTTGTCTGATCGCGGCCCGACCAACATGCCATAGCCGCCCGACCCATGCACCTCTTTCACCACCAATTCATCCAGGTGTTCCAGCACATATTTGCAATCCTCCGGCTTGGTGCATTGCCAGGTCGGCACATTTTTCAGGATCGGCGCTTCGCCCAGATAAAACCGGATCATTTCCGGCACATAGGTATAGATCGCCTTGTCATCGGCCACCCCGGCACCGGGCGCCGAACAGATGTTCACCCCTCCCGAGCGATAGACATTCATCAGCCCGGGCACGCCCAGCATCGAATCCGGCCGGAAACACAGCGGGTCAATGAATGCGTCATCTATCCGGCGATAGATGACATCCACCTTCTTCGGGCCTTCCGTGGTGCGCATCCAGCAGAAATCACCTTCAACGAACAGATCGGCGCCTTCTACCAGCTCGACCCCCATCATGTCGGCCAGGAAGGAATGTTCGTAATAGGCGCTGTTGAAATGCCCCGGCGTCAGGATCACCACCCGCGGCGTGCCGTCACATTTGGCCGGCGCGACGCTGGCCAGCGTGCGGCGTAACAGAGCCGGGTAATTTTCAACCGGCGCGATACGGTTTTCCTGAAAAAGGCCGGGAAACATCCGCATCATGATTTCGCGGTTTTCCAGCATATAGCTGACCCCGCTGGGGGTGCGGCAGTTGTCCTCCAGCACGAAAAATTCGTCCGGTCCGGTACGCACCAGATCGATTCCCACGATATGCGCATATACGCCTTTTGAGGGGACAATGCCGCAGACCGCTGTTTCATATGCTTCGTTCTGATAGACCAGGCGCGCCGGAATGCGCCCGGCCTTGACGATTTCACCGCGCCCATAGACATCGACCAGAAACGCGTTCAGCGCCTTGGCGCGTTGTTTGACGCCGCGTTCCAGACGGGCCCATTCATCGGCCTGGAACACCCTTGGAAACATGTCGAACGGAATCAGCCTGTCCGGGCTGCCGCCCTCGCCATAAACCGCAAAGGTGATCCCGATCCGGCGGAACAGCGCCTCGGCCTCGTTCTGTTTCAGGCTGCGCAGTTCCTGTGGCATGTTCCGGCTCCAGTCCAGCAACCCGCTGTAGGGCGCACGCACCGCGTCTGCATCGAACATCTCATTGAAATAGGTTGTAATGGCCGCTCTCCCATCCGACAGTTAATTCACTTTATCAACGTCAGACAGAAAAGGGAAATGGGCCATTTGCATTGCCCGCCGCTGACCGGTTGCCGAACAGGCCGGTGTCGCCGCCAGCACGATTTCATGGGCAGATGCTTATAAAATGTGCCTTTTTTTCGGGCACATCCGAAATGTGACCCAAACACACCAGACAACACAACCCAGAGATGATTTGCTTGACCGAACCACAGCAATCAAGCAAACTTATTTTATGGCCTTGGGCAAGTGCCTGCTCGGCTCCCAAGTTGAAGGCGCCCCCCCCGGGCGGGAAAGGTTGAAATGGCCTGCATCGCGGTTTTGTTCAGTACTTGCTCGGCCGTTCTGTTTTCGCTCAGCCTGTGGGCCTTTGGCAATGCTTCGACGCTGCAACTGGCCCTTGGCTATATCGTGGTTGGCCAGACAACATTCTGGGCCGCGATCCTGCGGCTGGCTGTCTTGCGACCGGCACCCGGGCACAACGGCCCCTCCTCCCCCATCCGGTCCTAGCGCCGGCCAGGTCGAGGCCGGGCACACTGGCAAATCCCGCCGGCGGACCTAAACTACGTTGATGGCCAGCGCACTTCTCACCTTCACAGACAGAGGCATTTATTGCCCGGCTGGCGATTTTTACATCGATCCTTGGCGCCCCGTGCCGCGCGCCCTGATCACCCACGGCCATTCCGATCACGCCCGCCCCGGCCACGGGCGATACCTGTCAACCGACACCGCCGCCCCGGTGATCCGCCACCGGCTGGGAAACATCACGCTGGAAACCATCGCCTTTGGTACGGTGCGCGACATGAACGGTGTGCGCGTGTCGTTTCACCCGGCGGGCCATGTGCCCGGTTCCGCGCAAATCCGGGTGGAACACCGGGGCGAGGTCTGGGTCGTTTCGGGTGACTACAAGATCGAGCCCGACGGCCTGTCCGAACCGTTTGAACCACTGGCCTGTCACGCCTTCATCACCGAATGCACTTTTGGCCTGCCGGTGTTCAAATGGCAGCCGCAAGCGCAGATTGCGACCGGGTTGAACGCCTGGTGGGCCAGCAACGCCGCCGCAGGGCGCGCCACCATCCTCGGCGCCTATGCCCTGGGCAAGGCACAACGCCTGCTGTCGCTGCTGAACCCCGAAATCGGCCCGATCCTGACCCATGGCGCCGTGGAAAGCACAAATGCCGTGCTGCGCGCCCAAGGGTTGCGCCTGCCCGACACCCGGCCGGTCACGCCGGCCCTGAACCCCAAAGACCACCCCGGCGCGCTGATCATGGCGCCGCCCTCGGCACTGGGCACACCCTGGGCGCGGCGGTTCGGCCCGGCGTCGGATGGCTTTGCCTCGGGATGGATGGCCCTGCGCGGGGTACGCCGGCGCCGCGCGGCAGACCGCGGGTTCGTCATGTCCGACCATGCCGATTGGCACGGCCTGAACACCGCCATTCGCGCCACTGGGGCAGAACGGGTGTTCGTGACCCACGGATATACGTCGGTCTTCCGGCGCTGGCTGGCCGACCAGGGATACGACGCGCAGATTGTCCAGACAGCATGGGAAGGTGAAAGCCTCGACGCCACCGAGGCCGCGGAATGAACCGTTTTGCCGCGCTGTTCCTGGTGCTTGACCAGACCACCAGCACCACCGCCAAGGTTGCCGCTTTGGCCGATTACCTGACCGACGCCCCCGAACCTGACCGGATGTGGACGATCGCGCTGCTGTCGGGCCGCCGCCCGAAACGCACGGTCACCACCACCCTGCTGCGCGGTTGGGCGGCCGAACGCGCTGCCATTCCCCTGTGGTTGTTCGAAGAAAGCTATGCCATCGTCGGTGATCTGGCTGAAACCATCGCCCTCGTCCTGCCGCCACCGCACCAGACCAGCGATCACAGCCTGACCCACTGGATCAGCGAAATCCGCAGCCATGCGACCCAACAGGAACCGGCACGCAGGGCCGCGATCCTCGCCGCCTGGGACAGGCTGGACACCGCCCAGCGGTTCGTCTTCAACAAACTGATCACCGGTGGCTTTCGCATGGGCGTCAGCCAGAAACTCATGACGCGCGCCCTGTCCCGCGCCACCGGCATCGCCGAACCCGATCTTGCCCACCGCCTGATGGGCGAGTGGAGCCCTGACACACACAGCTTTGCCAGCCTGGTCACCGCCCCCGATCCCACCGCCGACCTGTCGCGCCCCTATCCCTTCTATCTGGCCTATGGGCTGGAAGACGCGCCCGAAACCCTGGGCGACCCCGCCGATTGGCAGGCGGAATGGAAATGGGACGGCATCCGCGGCCAGCTGATCATCCGCGGTGGCCAGCATCACCTGTGGTCGCGCGGCGAAGAACTGATCACCGACCGTTTCCCGGAATTCGCCCGCGCCCACGATGTTCTGGCCGATGGCACCGTGCTGGACGGCGAACTGATCGCCTGGGCCGACGAACGCCCGCTGCCATTCAACGCCCTGCAAACCCGCATCGGGCGCAAATCCGTATCGGCCCGGCTGCTGCGCGACACGCCGGTGGTGCTTTTGGCTTATGATCTGCTGGAACAGCACGGCACCGACCTGCGCCCCCTGCCCTTTGCCGAACGCGCAACCCGCCTGCGCGCCTTGCTGGCCGCCCTGCCGCCCGAGGCGCCTGTGCGCCTGCCGCCACAAATCGCGTTCGACGACTGGCCCGCCCTGCACAGCCTTCGCGACACCTCGCGCGACCAGATGGCCGAAGGACTGATGCTGAAACGCCGCGCCTCGCCCTATCTGACCGGGCGCAAGAAAGGCGACTGGTGGAAATGGAAGATCGCGCCGCTGACCATAGACGCGGTGATGATCTATGCCCAGTCGGGCCATGGGCGGCGCGCCAACCTGTTCACCGATTTCACCTTCGCGGTGCGCGACGGCGATGCCTTCGTGCCCTTCACCAAAGCCTACAGCGGGCTGACGGATGCCGAATTCAACACGATCACCAAATGGGTACGCAAGAACACCCTGCAACGCTTCGGCCCGGTCCGCCAGGTTACCCCCGAACATGTGTTCGAAATCGCATTCGAGGGCATACAGGCAAGCCCGCGCCACAAATCCGGCGTCGCCCTGCGCTTTCCCCGGATGCTGCGCTGGCGCCGCGACAAACCCCTCAGCGAGGCAAACACCCTCGACGATCTGTTGGAGATGCTGAAAACCTACGGCTGACCTCGGCTTCTTCTTTGCAAAAATACTCCCGCCGGAGGCGTCGCCACTGGCCACAGGCACGCCGCACCCCTAGATAGGCTCCCAGAAGCCAAGCGAGGAACCCGATGCAAACGCCCGTTCATGATGCCAACGCCCGGTCGGGCAAGGATTTCGGCCCCCTGCCCGAGTGGGATCTGAACGATCTCTACATCGGCCCCGAGGCACCGGAACTGGTGCGCGATCTGTCCTGGCTGGAAACCGCCTGCGCCGAATTCGCCACGACTTACGAGGGCAAGCTGGCCGATCTGGACGCACCCGCGATGCTGGCCTGTGTGTTGGCCTATGAAAAGATCGACATGATCGCCGGGCGCATCATGTCTTACGCCGGCCTGCGCTATTACCAGCAAACCACCGACCCGCACCGCGCGAAATTCATGTCCGATTGCCAGGACAAGATCACCACCTTCACCACGCCGCTGGTGTTCTTCACGCTCGAAATCAACCGCATCCCCGATGAACAGCTTGACGCGCTGTTCGCCGGGAATGCCGATCTGGCCCGCTATCGCCCGGTGTTCGACCGCCTGCGCGCCATGCGGCCCTATCAGCTGTCGGATGAGCTGGAAAAATTCCTGCACGATCAATCCACCGTGGGCGCCGCCGCTTGGAACCGGCTGTTCGATGAAACCATCGCCGGGCTGACTTTCGATATCGAGGGCGAGGATCTGGGCATCGAGGCCACGCTGAACCTGCTGACCGATGCCGACCGCGACCGGCGCGAATCAGGCGCGCGGGCCCTTGTTCAGGTGTTCGAGAAAAACATCGCCCTGTTCGCCCGGGTCCACAACACCCTGGCCAAGGAAAAGGAAATTGAAGATCGCTGGCGCAAGATGCCGACGCCGCAAACCGCGCGCCACCTGTCCAACCATGTCGAACCCGAGGTGGTCGAGGCGCTGCGCAACGCCGTCGTTGCCGCCTATCCCCGCCTGTCGCACCGTTATTACGAGTTGAAACGCAAATGGCTGGGCCTTGACACCTTGCAAGTGTGGGATCGCAACGCACCCCTGCCGATGGAACAGAATCGCATCGTGCCGTGGGACGAAGCCGAAAAACTCGTGCTGGACGCTTACGGCGAATTCGCCCCCGCCATGGCCGATCTGGCCCGGCCGTTCTTTTCAAAAGGCTGGATCGACGCAGGCGTGAAACCCGGCAAGGCGCCCGGCGCCTTTGCCCACCCGACGGTCAGCAACGTGCACCCCTATGTCATGCTGAACTATCTTGGCAAACCGCGCGACGTGATGACCCTTGCCCACGAATTGGGCCATGGCGTGCATCAGGTGCTGGCGGCGGACCAAGGCGAACTGCTGTCCTCAACCCCGCTGACCCTCGCCGAAACTGCCAGCGTGTTTGGCGAAATGCTGACCTTCCGAAAACTTCTGGCTGCCGCGAAAACCCCGGCCGAGCGCAAGGTGCTGCTGGCCGGCAAGGTCGAGGACATGATCAACACCGTGGTGCGCCAGATCGCATTCTATGATTTTGAATGCAAACTGCACGCCGCGCGCCGCGAAGGCGAGCTGACACCCGATGACATCAACGCGCTGTGGATGTCGGTACAGGCCGAATCGCTCGGGTCGGCGTTCACCTTCATGGATGGCTATGAAACCTTCTGGGCCTATGTGCCGCATTTCGTCCATTCGCCGTTCTACGTCTATGCCTATGCCTTTGGCGACGGATTGGTGAACGCGCTCTACGCGGTCTACGAAGAAGGCACCCCGGGCTTTCAGGACAAGTATTTCGAAATGCTGAAAGCCGGCGGATCAAAGCACCACAAGGATCTGCTGGCCCCCTTCGGCCTTGACGCCTCCGATCCCGCGTTCTGGGACAAGGGGTTGTCGATGATCGAAGGCTTCATCGACGAACTGGAAGCGATGGAAGACTGACCCCAGCCGCGATGCGCCCACGGGCCCCATTCCCGGCGCAAGCCGGGAATGGGGTGGATAGGGCAACGCCGACAGGCGTTTCCTTTGGATCAAACCACCGCGCCCGCCTCAGATTTCGATCCCGGACGCGAACACCATGTCGATCATCCGCTGTGTGCCGCGTGAAAACTCCAGCGGACAGCCATAGGGCGTATCACCCCGCGCGCTGTCACAGAAAGCCTCTACCTGCGCGACATACTGGTTGACCCCCGGATAGCGCAGCGTTGTTACCTCCATGGCGCTGTTTTCAATTTCGATTTCCGCCTGACCAAAGACATTGGCATTGAACGGCGTGCGCAGCGTCATGCGCCCCTTGTCGCCGTAAAATGTCATCCGCTGGCCGGGAAACATCCGCATCGAGGTGACCGCGTTATAGGTGAAGCCCGGAAAATCCGCCGTCACATGGGCAAAGGTATCAACCCCGTTTTCCAGCCGCAACTTCGAGGTGACCGCCACAGGCTCGGCCTGGGTCACGAAACGTGCACTGCCAAAGGTGTAAACCCCGATGTCGCGCAATCCGCCGCCGCCGGTTTCCGGACGGTTGCGGATGTTGTCGGTCGCCTTGGCGTTGTCGTAACAGAACAGTCCATCGACATGCATCAGCCGCCCGATCGCCCCCTCGGCAAACAGATCACGCGCCTTGATCCATTGCGGATGATGAACGATCATATAGGCCTCGGCGGCCAGCCGCCCGGCGCTGTCGCGCGCCGCGATCAGTTCGTCAAACTCGGCCTCGGCCATGGCAATGGGTTTTTCGGTCAGAACATGCTTGCCCGCTGCGAGGGCTTTCAACGTCCATTCCACATGCAGATGATTGGGCAGCGGGATATAAACGGCGTCGATCAGGGCGGACGCCAACAGCGCGTCATAGGTCTCAAACACCGTCAGATCCGGCGCAAAGGCGCGAAACCCCGCCGCTTTATCGGGCGAAGATGTCGCCAGCCCCGCAAGAACCGCACCGCGTGCGGCGTGGATTGCCGGCGCCATGTGATTCAGCGCAAAGTTCGCAGCGCCCAGAACGCCCCATCGGATCGGTTTTGTCATGGCTGTCCCTCCTGTTCGGGCCACCATGGGCGCTGCGGCTGCATCGGTCAATGTCAGGCCGGGGTCAGGCCGGGGTCAACATACCCTTTTCACGCGCCAGATCCTGCATCCGCTTTTGCAACTTCTCGAACGCGCGCACCTCGATCTGACGAATCCGTTCGCGGCTGACTGCGTATTGCGTTGACAGATCCTCCAGCGTGACCGGCTGATCCTCAAGCCGGCGCTGCATCAGAATATCCTTCTCGCGGTCGTTCAGCACGTCCATCGCCGCCAGCAGTAAGGCGCGGCGCGATTCCAGCTCGTCGCGCGCCTCGTAATCCCCTGCCTGATCCGCATCCTCATCCTCAAGCCAGTCCTGCCATTGCGCGGCGCCTTCCCCATCCTGCGAAATCGTTGCATTCAAAGACGCATCGCCGCCCGAAAGGCGACGGTTCATCGAAATCACCTCGGCCTCGGTCACGCTCAGATCATGGGCGATCCGTTTGACATGTTCGGGGCGCAAATCGCCATCTTCCAACGCACCAATCCGCGATTTCGCCTTGCGCAGGTTGAAGAACAGCTTTTTCTGCGCGCTGGTGGTGCCCAGTTTCACCATCGACCATGACCGCAGGACATATTCCTGGATCGACGCGCGAATCCACCACATCGCATAGGTCGCCAGCCGAAACCCCCTTTCGGGGTCGAATTTCTTGACCGCCTGCATCAGGCCGACGTTGGCCTCGGAAATCACCTCGGCCTGCGGCAGACCATAGCCGCGGTATCCCATGGCGATCTTCGCCGCCAGCCGAAGGTGCGACGTGACCATCTTATGCGCCGCCTCGGTGTCGCCATCCTCGGCCCAGCGTTTGGCCAGCATGTATTCTTCTTCCGGCTCCAGCATCGGAAATTTGCGGATTTCCTGCAAATACCGGTTCAGCCCCTGTTCCGGGGACGGTGCGGGAAGGTTTGCATAAGTCGCCATCTGTTTCATCCCCTGTTCAACGCGCCGAATGTTGCGGACGTTAACATGCTTTTACTAAACTGGGCGGTTCAGCACAACAACCGCTGTGTGTCACCCATACCATAAGAGGACCATTGCCGGCCCAAAGGTTCCAGTCACGACACCATTTGTCACAGCATTGTGCGGGACATTTCAGCGCTCAAAGGGCGTGTGGGCCACGGATTATCAGACCGCAGGCAGACGCAGCGCGTCGATCAAGGCGATCATGTCGCGGGGCAGCGGCGCCTCGAACGTCATTTCTTCGCCTGTGGCGGGGTGGGCAAAGCCCAGGCTGGCGGCGTGCAGCGCCTGACGTTTGAACGCCTGCACCTGCACCAAAGCCTCGGGGTGCACCGCCTTTGCCGAAATCTTGCGTCGCCCGCCATAGGTGGGGTCGCCGATCAAGGCGTGCCCGGCATGGGCCATATGCACCCGGATCTGATGGGTGCGCCCGGTTTCCAGGCGACAGGCAACCAGCGCCGCCACCACCGGCGTGCCGAACCGTTCCAGCGTTTCAACCCGCGTCACCGCGTGGCGCCCGCCCTGAAACAGCACCGCCTGACGCTGCCGGTCGGTCTTGTGGCGGGCGAGGTGGGTTGTGATCTTCATCACGCCGCCCAGCTCAAAGTTGATGCCACGGGTGCCGTGCAGCCGTGGGTCTGACGCATCTGGCGCACCGTGGCACACCGCCAGGTAATGGCGCCGCGCGCTGTGCGCCTCGAACTGCGCGGCCAGGCCGTGATGTGCGCGATCACTTTTCGCCACCACCAGAAGGCCGCTGGTGTCCTTGTCGATGCGGTGCACGATGCCCGGTCGCTTTGCGCCCCCCACACCCGACAGATCACCGCCGAAATGGTGCAACAACGCATTGACCAGCGTGGCATTGGGCGAACCGGGCGCCGGATGCACCACCATGCCCGCCGGTTTGTCGATGACGATCAGGTCATCGTCCTCATATACGATGGTCAGGTCAATCTGTTCGGCGGCAATATAGCTGTCCTCGGCCGGGGGCAGGTCAATCTCCACGACATCGCCCGCCGCGACGCGCGCCTTCTGATCGGCCACAACGCAGCCGTTGACCCGCACCGCCCCCCCGGCGATCAGCCGCGCCAACCGTGATCGTGACAGATGCGCCGCCTCTGGCACGTCCAGCGCCAGTGCCTTATCAAGACGGGCGGGCGGTGTGTCCGAAATCACGACCCTGAGGGATGGTTCAACCATGGACGACACTCCGCTTGATCCTGAACAACAGCGGATGCTGCGGTTCCTGCGCGTGCTGGTCACGGGGCTGACCGGCACGATGTTGGTCGGGCTGATAGTCCTGATCTGGCTGTTTGTCACCCGCTTCCCCACGCCTGTGCCGCTGCTGGCCCTGCCCGACAGCATCGCCCTGCCCGACGGCACCCGCGCCACCGCCTTCACCCGAGGGCCAGATTGGCTGGCCGTTGTTGCGGGGAACGAAATCCTGATCTTCGACACCACCGGACAGGTGCTGCGTCAGCGGATCACGGTCAGCCCCTAGCGCGTGGCCCCACCACATGATCGTGACCCGCGGGCGTTTTGATTGAGGATGATGTTGTTTCCACAATCCCGTCAGACGACGCAGGCAGGCCCGGGCAATCGGATTGGACCGCCCCGCTCATCCGTCCCGCCCCACCCTGCGGCACAGCAGCACCACGGGGATCAGGCCGATGGCGGCGATCACCAGGCTGGGCACGGCGGCGCCTTCCAGGCGTTCATCGCTGGCCAGGCGAAAGGCCTGCACGGCAAGGGTGTCAAAGTTGAAAGGCCGCATGATCAGGGTGGCGGGCAGTTCCTTCATCACATCCACGAAGACGATCAGCGCAGCGGTCAGCAGGCTGGGCGTCAGGATCGGCACATGAACCCGGCGCAGCACGCCCCAGGGCCCCTGCCCCAGCACGCGCGCCGCCGAATCCATGTTGCCGCTGACCGACGCGATGCCACCCTCATATGCGCCCAGCGCCGCCGCCAGAAAGCGGATCATATAGGCCGCGATCAGCACCCAGATCGAACCGGTCAGCAACAGCCCGGTGGACACATCGAATGTGTCGCGCATCCATCCGTCCAGCGCATTGTCGAACGCCGCCAGCGGCACCAGCAATCCCACCGCGATCACCCCGCCCGGCACCGCATAACCCATGCGCCCCACATAGACCGCCACCGCCGCCAGCCGCCCACCGACCTGTCGGTGAAACGCCCCCAGCAGGATCGCCGCCGCGACGGTGATCGCGGCGGCAACGCTGGCCAGGGTCAGCGTGTTGCGGATGAACTGTACATAGCGGGCGCTGAACAGGTTCTGCTGTCCGTTCAGCGCCATGACCACCAGCGCGATCACCGGCAGAACCACCCCCAGCAACACCGGCAGACCGCACAGAGCCAGCGCCAGCGCCTGCTTGCCCCGGCCCAGCGGAATGCGTGCCATGGGTTCCTGCCTGCGTCCGCTGGCATAGCGGGCGCCGCCCCGACTGATCCGCTCGAACAGCGCCAGCAACAACGCAAATGTCAGCAAGCCCAGCGACAGCTGCGCCGCCGCCGCCCGGTCGGCCATGGAAAACCAGCTGGTGTAGATGCCGGTGGCAAAGGTCTGCACCCCGAAATAGGATACGGTGCCGAAATCGGCGATCGTTTCCATCGCCGTCAGCAGCACACCGGCGGCGATGGCGGGCCGCGCCATGGGAAACGACACCGACAGGAACGCCGACAGCGGCGAGCGGCCAAGCGAGCGCGCAGCATAGAACGTGGTGGCGCTTTGCGCCGAAAACGCCGCCCGCGCCAAAAGATAGACATAGGGATACAAAACCAGCGTCAGCATCATCGCCGCCCCGCCCAGCGACCGGATCTGGGGAAACCAGTAATCGCGCGGACCCCAGCCCATGACGCCGCGCAAAGTGCTTTGCACGATGCCCGGATGATCGAGGACATGGGTATAGGCATAGGCCAGAACATAGGCCGGAAATGCCAGCGGCAGCACCAGCGCCACCTCCAGCCAGCGGCGGCCCGGAAACTGGGTCATCGTGACCAGCCAGGCGGTGCCGGTGCCGATCACACAGGTGCCGCTGCCCACCAAAAGCACCAGCGACAGCGTGGTCACCGTGTAACCGCCCAGCACCGTATCGGCCAGATGCAACAGCGTGTCGAACGATCCGGTCAGCGCCGCCGCCAGAACGCCGATGTGCGGCAAGGCACAGACCAGCGCAATCGCAACGCCGCCAACAGTCAGCCCCCACCCCGTTTGCCGATCGGTTTTCCGACGCGATCCGTGATCGGGTTCACCGCCGATTTCACGGTCAAACACGGTGTCGATCCCTTTGTCCGTCATGCCCTGTCCTCAGATATCGCCCCGCCAAAGTGTTTTTGTCAGGCTTGGCAGTCGCCGTTATAGACCGATCGCCCGCAAAGTCCCAGACACGTTTGCGCGGCTTACAATACCGGCGCCGCAGCCTGTTGCACCGCCTCGGCCAGTTCCTCGAAACGAGGTGCCAGCGGATTGCTGGCGCGCCAGATCAGCCCAACGGTGCGCGCCGGCTGTGGGGCGGCAAACCGACCGACACAAACCGGCGCCGACCGGGTTTCCACCGGCACCGCCATTTCCGGGATCAGCGTCACCCCGATTCCCGCCCCCACCAGTTGCACAAGCGTTGACAGTGAACTGCCATCCAGCCCGGCATGGGGCTGCGAACCGGTCAGGTTGCAGAAAGACAGCGCCTGATCGCGAAAACAATGCCCCTCTTCCAACAGCAAAAGCCGCATGTCGCGCAGCGCCTCGCGGCTGGGCACCGGATCATCGGCCTGGGCCAGTGGGCGCACCAGCACCAGGTTTTCACGGAACAGCGCCCGCTCGGCGAATCCCGGATCGGCCAGAGGCAGTGCGACGATGGCGGCGTCCAGCCGACCCTGGCCCAATTCCTCGATCAGGCGGGGGGTGACGGTTTCGCGCACATGCAGATCCAGCGCCGGGTGACTGGCGGCCAGCCGCGCGACAAGTGCGGGCAACAGGTAAGGCGCAATGGTGGGAATCACCCCCAGCCGCAGCCGCCCCACCAACCCACCCCGCGCGGCGCGGGCCAGATCGCCCAATTCATCCACCGCGCGCAGGATGTCGCGGGCGCGGCTTGCAAAATCCTCGCCAAAGGCGGTCAGACGCACCTGCCGCGGACCGCGTTCAAACAAGGTTTGGCCGAGATGGCCCTCAAGTTCGCGAATCTGTACCGACAGTGCCGGTTGCGAGATGGCGCAGACATCGGCGGCGCGCCCGAAATGGCCATGCCGTGCCAGAGATTCGAAATAGCGCAACTGTTTCAGGGTGATGTTTGTCATAACTTCAAATTATCGGTGCAATTAGGAAATGCAACTTAAACCAATGGCATTAAGATGCTATCAGCATCATATCTCTGCGGGGTCGCGGCCCTGCATGAATTTGTGAACCAACAATCGGAGACTGTCATGGACGGCAACGATATCGGCAAATGCCCGGTGATGCACGGCGGCGCAGCCCACGCGCGCGCCAATGTACGCGGCAACCGCGACTGGTGGCCAAACCAGTTGAACCTGCGGATCCTGCACCAGAACGCCCCGGCGTCCGATCCTATCGGCGCAGATTTCAACTATGCCGATGCGTTCCGGCAGCTGGACCTGCCGGCGCTGAAGGCGGATCTGGCCGCGCTGATGACCGACAGTCAGGAGTGGTGGCCGGCGGATTATGGGCACTATGGCCCGTTCTTCATCCGCATGGCCTGGCACAGTGCCGGCACCTATCGCACAGCTGACGGGCGCGGCGGCGCCACCTCGGGCACCCAGCGCTTTGCGCCGCTCAACTCGTGGCCCGACAACGGCAACCTCGACAAGGCCCGCCGCCTGCTGTGGCCGGTCAAGCAGAAATACGGCAACGCAATCTCCTGGGCGGATCTGATCATCCTGGCGGGCAACGTCGCGCTGGAAGACATGGGGTTCAAGACCTTTGGCTTTGGCGGCGGTCGCGCCGACGTCTTTGAACCCGAGGAAGACATCTATTGGGGCGGCGAAACCGAATGGCTGGCCCCCTCGGGCGGCCCCGCCAGCCGCTACACCGGCGAGCGTGATCTGGAAAACCCGCTGGCCGCTGTGCAGATGGGCCTGATCTATGTCAATCCCGAAGGCCCGGACGGCAACCCCGATCCGCTGGCCAGCGCCCGTGACATCCGCGAAACCTTTGCCCGCATGGCAATGAACGACGAAGAAACTGTCGCCCTGACGGCAGGGGGCCACACCTTTGGCAAGGCCCACGGTGCCGGTGACGCGGCCCATGTCGGTGTCGAACCCGAAGGCGGGCCGCTGCAAGACATGGGGTTTGGCTGGCTCAGCACCTGGAAATCGGGCAAGGGCGTGGATGCAATCACCAGCGGCATCGAAGGCCCCTGGACCCCGACGCCGACCAAGTGGGACATGTCCTATTTCGACGTGCTGTTCGGCTATGACTGGGAGCTGACCAAATCCCCCGCCGGTGCGCACCAATGGCAGGCTGTGGCGCTGAAGGATGCGGACAAGGCGCCGCAGGTCGATGGCAACGGCAGCGTGCCGATCATGATGACCACAGCCGACATGGCGATGCGGATGGACCCGGCCTATGAAAAGATCAGCCGCCACTACCACGCCAACCCCGACGTGTTTGCCGATGCCTTCGCCCGCGCCTGGTTCAAGCTGACCCACCGCGACATGGGCCCAAAGGCGAATTATGTCGGTGCCGAGGTGCCCGCCGAAGATCTGATCTGGCAGGATCCGATCCCAGCGCCCAGCGGCCCCGCGCTGGACAGTGCCGACATCGCCCGGCTGAAAGCCGACATCGCCGCGACCGGCCTGTCGGTTGCCGAACTGGTCGGCACCGCCTGGGCCTCGGCCAGCACGTTCCGCGGATCAGACAAGCGGGGCGGCGCCAACGGCGCGCGCATCCGCCTTGCGCCGCAAAACGATTGGGAGGTGAACCAGCCCGCGCAACTGGCCACGGTGCTGGAGACGCTGGAGGGGGTGCAGGCCGCCTTCAACACCGGTGCCAAGCAGGTGTCACTGGCCGATCTGATCGTGCTGGCCGGCAGCGTCGGGGTTGAGCAGGCGGCCAAGGCCGCAGGCCACCCCATCGAGGTGCCGTTCACCCCGGGCCGGGGCGATGCCACACAGGACCAGACCGACGCCGAATCGTTCGAGCCGATGGAACCGAAAGCCGATGGGTTCCGCAACTTCCTGAAGTCCGACTTCACGGTTTCGCCCGAAGAACTGCTGGTTGATCGGGCACAACTGCTGACCCTCAGCGCGCCGGAAATGGCGGCGCTGGTAGGGGGGCTGCGGGTGCTGGGCGCCAACCACGGCGGCACAACCCATGGCGTGTTCACCGACCGGCCCGGCGCGTTGACGAACGACTTTTTCGTCAATCTGATGGACATGGGCGTGGAATGGAAACCGGTGTCCGACGCCGAAGACACGTTCGAGGGCCGCGACCGCAAGACGGGTGCGGTCAAATGGACAGGCACCCGCGTTGATCTGGTGTTCGGCAGCAATTCGCAACTGCGCGCGATTTCCGAGGTTTACGCAGGGTCGGACGCGCGCGAGGCTTTCGTGGCCAAATTCGTCGCCGCCTGGGTCAAGGTGATGGAGCTGGACCGCTTCGATCTGCGCTGATCCCGCGCGAGGCACACAACGGCGCCCGGGGCACAAGCCCCCGGGTGCCGTTTTTACATCAGTGCGGCAGGATCGCGCCCTTGTGACCGATCACCGCGCGCGCCTGCTCATGGCCCGCCTGCATCGCCTCGGTCAAGGACGCGCCGCCCAAATGCGCCGCGAGGAACGCCCCGACAAAACTGTCGCCCGCCGCTGTGGTGTCCACCACAGTGTCCGCACGCGCAAAAGGCCCCGGAGCAGGATCACAGGCCACCAGCGGCACCGGCCCGTCGATGCCGCATTTCAACACCCCCACCGCCGCGCCATACCCGGCGAACCGCGCCACGACCGCGTCTCGGTCGGCATCACCAAACAACGCCATTTCATCATCCAGCGAAGGCAGCGCGATGTCGCATATCTGCCAGGCCCGCCCGATCCAGTGGCGGGCATCTTCGACGCTGTCCCACAGCCGCGGGCGATAATTGCTGTCAAAGGCAAACCGCCCCCCCTTGAACCGATAACCGGCAATCCAGTCCAGCAGCGCAGCACGCACCGCATCCGGCAGGATCGCCAGGGTGATGCCCGACAGATACACCACGTCGAATGCCGCCAGCGCCTGTAATGACGGTTCGGGATCGAACAACGTGCGCGCCGCCGAGCGATCCCGCCAATAGGCGAACGACCGTTGGCCCGCCGCATCCACCGAAATCGCATAGATCCCCGGCAACCGCTCGGGGTGGCGCGCGATCAAGGCCGTGTCGATCCCCTCCGCCGCGACAAACGCCGCCATCCGGTCGGAAAAACCATCGCGCCCCAGTACCGTCACAAAGGACACGCAGTGGCCTTGGCCCAGATTGCGCCGCAGGTAAATCGCGGCGTTCAGCGTATCCCCGGCAAAGCGCAGCGTCGCGGTGTCGGGCGCGGCACTGTCGGACAGTTCGATCATCGCTTCGCCGACACAGGCGATGGCAAGGGGCTGTTCGGGGCGCGGCATGGCAAATCCTTGTGGTGGGGCAAACGCGCACACCCTAGGTCAGGCGCGCACCCGCGCCAAGAGCCGTGACAGCGACCCGGTTTCATCCTATGCGGTGTCAAACAGTTGACGCAGGACCATTATGACCGATCAGATCGCAACACGCCTCGCCGCCGCCCGCACCATTGCCGATGCAGCCGGACAAATGGCGTTGAATTATTTTCACAACTTTGACAGCCTGACGATTCACCAGAAAGGCCATCAGGATCTGGTCAGCGAGGCAGACCGCAATGTCGAAACCCTGGTGCGCGCCCGAATCGCCGCCACCTTTCCCGACGATGCGATCATCGGCGAGGAACAGACCGACACCCCCGGCACCAGCGGTTTCATCTGGGTGATCGACCCGATCGACGGCACCGCCAATTTCGTGCGCGGCATCCCGGCCTGGTGCGTCGTTCTGGCCGTGGTCGAGGGCACTCAAACCGTGGCCGGGGTGATCCACGACCCGGTGCATGGCGAAGCCTGCCACGCCCGCACAGGCCATGGCGCGTTTTGCAACGATACGCCGATCACTGTCGCCCCCGCCGCCGCGATCACCCACGGCTCCATCGGCCTGGGGTTTTCGGCACGATCCGACAATGCAAAAACGCTGCGGGCCGCAGACGCCATCCTGTCGCGCGGCGGCATCTTCTTTCGCAACGCTTCAGGCGCGCTGATGCTCAGCTATGTGGCGCGGGGCCGGTTGCTGGGCTATCTCGAACAGCATATGAACCCGTGGGATTGCATCGCAGGTCAGCTTCTGATCGCCGAGGCCGGTGGGCAAGTCGAATGCCTGGACAGCGCCGCGATGCTGAGCGCAGGCGGGCGCGTGGTGGCGGGGGCGCCGGGCATCTGGGACGATCTGCAAACCATCGCCAGCACCGCCTATGGCGCGCCCTGAATCTCCCTTGGCAACCGCTGATTTCTTCTTGCCAAAAATACTCATCGTCGCGGCCCTGAACCCGCGCCGACCGGGCAGATCAATGCACACCACCGACACAAGTGTCGGCAAAACATGGGGTGCGCCGCAGGCGCGCATTCGGATCATTGCTGGTGCGGCTCGTCGAGGGTTCCGTGGATCGCGAATTGCTCCAGCCCGGCCTCTTGCGGGGCGATCATGCGAAAGCTTTCACGCACCCCAGCCCCGGTCAATTCACGCGCCACGGTCAGCAGGGTGTTGACCGCAGCGTCGGCGCACAGCTCGCCCATATGGGCCAGTTCTTCGGCGGCCACGCCACGCGCCGCCGTCAGCGACGGCGCACCGTAAATCTCAACGAAATGCCGCGCCAGAGCATCGCTCAGCACCTCGATTTCCGCAGGCTCGATTTGTGTCACCGCGACGAAACTGACCCGGCCAAAGGTTTCGACCCCCAGCCAGCCGTTGGAAAACGCCTGTTTTGCCTTACCGGTCAGATCGCCCCCGGACCAGTTCGAAAACTCGAAGCCGCCGGAAATGCACCACTCGCCGGTGCGGGCCGGGCTGTGGAACACGCGGGTGTCGCTGTCATCGAAATGGATCGCACGGGCCAGCTTCATGTCGTCGCCCCCTTTACCAGATCGCTGAGCGGCACAAGGACGGTGTGATTTTCCTGCCGCAGCACCAAGCCGAACCGCTCGTCCACCCCCAGGGCGCGGCCGGTCCGCCCCGTCGCCACAGTCTCGGCTCCAATTCCGTGGGCAAGCCCTGTCCATTCCTTCAACAGCGGCGCGGTGCCGTCGGTTTCCCAGGTGTTCAGCCAGACCAGGCTGTGGCGCAGCCAGGCGGGCAACAGGATGTCGGGCGTCACCTCGCCACAGCCTTCGGCGGCCAGGGTGGTGGTGTCGGGCGTGCGGCCCGTCTCGTCCGCCCCGTCCCACAATGCCAGGTCCAGCCCGACGACAAGCCAGTCGGGCACCAGGCCCGGATCGCGCGGCGCCGCCCACAACGCCAGCGCGCCGCAGCGCGCGCCATTCAGCCACAGGCCACCATCCCAGCCAAGCTGCACCGCGATTTCTGGCGGGGCCAAGGCCCCGAAGGCATTCTGCAACCCGATCCCGAACAGTGGCAGCATCACCGCCGCCTGCGCCAGCGGCACCTCGGGCGCCAGGACAACAGCGGCGCGCAGCCTGTCGGCGGCACTGTCGAACACCACGAGCCCGGCGTCGCACCCTTCGCGCGCCGCGGCAATGGCCGCCGTCACGGGGTCTGCCCCTGCACTGGCCAGGGCGGAAAACAGCGGCGGCACCTCCATGTTCTAGGCCTGCCCCCTGGCGATCAGATCGCGCGCGACGCCGCGGAACGCCTGGGCCTGCGGGCTGTCGGGCGCCGATACGACGATCGGCGCACCGCCGTCACTGGCCATGCGGATCGACAGGTGCAGCGGAATCTCGGCCAGCAGCGGCACCCCCAGCTTTGCCGCCTCGGCGGCAACACCGCCATGGCCGAACAGATGTTCCTCGTGGCCGCAGTTGGAACAGATGTGGGTGCTCATATTCTCGATCATGCCGACAATCGGAACGTTCAGCTGTTTGAACATGTCGATCCCCTTGCGTGCGTCCAGCAGGGCCACGTCCTGGGGTGTGCAGACGATGATCGCGCCGGTCACCTCCGATTTTTGCGCCAGCGTCATCTGCACGTCGCCGGTGCCGGGCGGCAGATCGACGATCAGCACGTCCAGCGCGCCCCATTGCACCTGCGTCAACATCTGTTGCAGCGCCCCCATCAGCATCGGCCCGCGCCAGACCACCGCCTGATCCTCGTTGGTCATCAACCCGATGCTCATCATCGTGACGCCAAAGTTGCGCATCGGCAGGATCGTCTTGCCATCGGGCGAGGCAGGCCGCCCCGATACGCCCAGCATTCGCGGCTGTGACGGGCCGTAAACGTCGGCGTCCAACATGCCCACGCGCCGTCCTTCGGCGGCCAGGGCACAGGCGAGGTTCGACGCGACTGTCGATTTGCCGACGCCCCCCTTGCCGCTGGCGATCGCCAGAATGCGGTCTATTCCGGGAATCCGCGCGGGCCCCTTCGGCTGGGCCGGGCGGCCCGGTTTCAGGTCGGGCGGCGCGGCGGGGGAGGAATGGGCGGTCAGAACCACCGACACCGATTGCATACCCGGCAGCGCGCGCAGCTTGCTGTCGGCCTCGATCTTCACCGGGGCATAGGCGGCGGCCTGGCTGGGGACGATTTCCAGCACGAACCGCACGGCGCCATCCTGCACGGTCAGCGCCTTGACCACCCCGGCATCAATGATATTCGCCCCGCTCACCGGATCGGTGATCGTCTTCAGCGCGACCAGCACATCCTCGCGCGTGGCGGCCATGTCAGTCTTGCCCCGAAATCGTACCGGTCACCGTATGTTCCAGGTTCAACCCGTCGATCGTCAGCACAACCTTGGCCTCATAGCTTTGCCCCGGCTTGCCCGCTGTGCGCACAGCCTCTTCGATCTGTTGTTGCGAGGTGACGCCGACCTGTTTCAGGAATTTGCGCATGGACATGTTGAAATCGTCGCTCATCTCGATCCTCCTTTGGCGAACTTGACCTGCACAGGTGTCGGCCCCCAGGCTTGGACAGTCAAGGGAGAGGTGCCCCCGGAAACGCACCTTCGCACCACTGCGGCACTGCCATGCGGTGAACGCGTCCAAGCTGACGGCCAACTTCGGCCCGACCTCGAGGCGATCGCCGCCTGGGTCCGGCGATTCCACCGGTCGATCCGGGGCGCCAATCCCGTCTCAGTGATCCTTGCGCGACGACGGGTAATCGTCTGATGTGCGCACGCGGGGCCGTTCGCCACCGGCGAAAGGATTGTTTTCGCTGTGGTACTGCGCGTGGATCCGGCAAGTGTCGCACATCTGGATCATCCGGATTGTGGCCGGATTCGCGAACATGCCGTGTTTGTTGGCCAGCTTTTCGGTGATCCGTTCGACCGTGGACCGGACACCGAACAGCTTGCCGCATTCGACGCAGGCGAATGGCTCTTCCTCGTGCAGCACGGTTTGGCGCAGGGCGTCATCGGCCAGGTTCAGGCGGGGCTGCAAGGTGATCGCGTCTTCGGGGCAGATGGTGGCGCACAGACCGCATTGCAGGCAGGCATCTTCCTGAAACCGCAGTTGTGGCAGATCGGGATTGTCGCCCAGCGCGCCCGACGGGCACAGCGACACGCAGGACAGGCACAGCGTGCAGGCGTCGGTATCGACCAGCACCGCACCATAGGGCGCACCCTCAGGCAGGTCGATCACACCGCCACCGGGGTTCAACGCGCGGGCAGCCAGCCGTGTCACCTGTCGGCGGCTGCCCATGGGCAGGGCGGGCGCGACAAGGGGCGCGATGCGCCCGGCGGCATACAGATGATCGGCCAGCGCGTCGGGATCGGCCATGTCAAGCAGCGCCACCTTGCCGGGCGCAATGGCATTGCCCAGCGCCGCCTCGCGCAGCGGCGCGGTGCGCTCGGTCCGCGGCGTCAGCAGGACGTCGACATGGGCAAACCCGGCGGCCAGAGCGGCCAGAGCCTCGGCATGGCCGAAACCTTCGAGGGTGGCCACTTCGAGCGGGATCACATCGGCAGGCAGGCCGCGCCCGAACCGCGCCGCCAAGGCGATCATTTGTGCCCCGTAGGGGGAATCGTGCACCAACAGGCGGGGCGCGCGCCCCCCGGCCTTGCGAAACGTGTCGGCCAGCACCGTGACGCGGCGAAACAGGGCGTCGACCGACGGCGCGTCAAAGGTGATGGCGCCCGACGGGCACAGCGCCGCACAGGCGCCGCAGCCGGCACAGATCATCGGATCGACCGACACATGGTCGCCAGCGGGCGAAATCGCGCCGGTCGGGCAGATGTCGAGACAGTTGGTGCAGGCGATCTTCTGCGCCCGGGAATGGGCGCACAGGGTGGGTTCCAACCGCACATACAGCGGCTTTTCAAAGGTGCCCAACATCTGCGACGCCGCGAGAACCGCCGCCGCAACCGCCGCCGGGCGGCCCGGATCGGCGCGCAGGTAACCATCGCGCTTTTCCGGCGCAGGGAACAGCGGCACGCCGCCGGTCAGATCAAGGATGATGTCGCAGTCCGACTGTGCCCCGTCGCGCGGCGGGGTCAGCACCGGCGCGCCCCGCCCGCCCGGCACCAGCTGACGCAACCCGTCGATGCGGGTGGAAAACCGCCCCAGCGTGCCGCGTGCCTGCACCAGACGGCCCGCCACCACATCAAACCCTTCACGCCGCTCGACCGCCGCCGCATCTGCCAGCAGAACCGTCACCGCCAGCACGCCCGCCAGATCACACGCGGCGGCCAGCGCCACGTCGGGCGCCCCCAGAATCAGGCAGGTGCCGCCCGATTCAACGTCCAGCGTCCGCTGGGGTGCCACGGGCAGCGCCGCCTCGGCCAGCAGCGCGGCCATCTTCGCACCGGCCGCCGCGCCCTGATCGGACCACCCGGCGCGGTCGCGGATGTCAACGCAATGCGGCGCGGCAAGGCCCAGATCCTCGGCCAGTTCGGCAAAACGCCCCGCCTCCTGGCCACAGGCGATGGTCACCGGCCCGACCTGCATCGCCTGGGCCGCCTGGTCGATCTGGTCGGTGCACAGGGCGCGAAACAGCCGCGAACAACGCTGCCCCGTGGCCTGTTCCAGCGCGGTGCCATCAACCGTCTGACTGTCCAGACAGCTGCAAATCAGAACGGTGCCGGACATGACATTCTCCTGTAAATTCCTGGCGCCCAGAAGGCCGCGGCGGCATCTGAACCGGAAAGCAAGGGCAGGTAAACCCCAATCGCCCGCCACCATCTGCGCCCCGCCGCATTTCAATTGTACACTGCAGCATTCAAAAATACGCTTTGATCAGCGGCATTTCTGTTGCACACTGCACAGGTAGCCAGCACCGAGGACACGAATTGGCCCTTGTTTTCAGCAATTCGGAAAGCCTGCCCCTGGGGGTGGTCGTCAAGCGCGCACCGGGCGTCACCCGCTGGGCCGCGTGGGCGTGGACGGTGCCCGACATCCTGCCCGGCGCCGGGACTGCGACATGGAAGGTGCTGGCACAGTCGGGCGAGACGACGCTGTATCACGCAGCGACACTGCCGCTGACGCTGTACCCATCAGACACCGAGGCATATGCCCACGAATTGCAGGCCGCCACGCCGTCAGTCTATGTCGTTCTGCGGCAGGGCGCGGGCGATTGGCCGCTTGAACCGAAGATCGTCACCGCCTCACCCTATGAAGGGCAGGATTATTGTGACTCGGGCGAAGATGTGGTTGAGCGGGTGGCGATGCCGGCGGGAATGCGCGCCTGGATCGAGGCGTTCGTCGCCCGACACCACAACGATGAACCGTTCGTGAAACGCAAGCGTGACAAGTCGCGCGTCGACCGGGTGCAGGACGGGGTTGGCGATGCCCGGATTGCCCAGCCCAGCGATGTCTATCGCGCACCGGGGTTGCGCACAAAGGCGGGGGGGCGGAACTGATGCCACAGACCACATCATTCTGGGATCGCCGCCGCGCCGCTGTTCTTGCCGAGGCCGAGGTGATCGCCGAAGCGCGCGCCACGCCACCGTCCGAACCCGCGCTGGACAGCGGCACGGATGAAGAAATTCTCACACGGCTGAACTTGCCCGATCCCGACAGCCTGTCGGCGGGCGATGATTTCTCGGCATTCATGGCCGACGTCGTACCGGCCCGTATCCGTACCCGCGCCTTGCGCCGGTTGTGGCGCAGCAATCCGGTGCTGGCCTGCGTCGACGGGTTGAACGATTACGATGGCGATTATCTGAGTGGGTCCACCGGCAACGGGGTGATCGCCACCGGCTATCAGGTGGGCAAGGGCATGTTGGCCCATATCCAGGAAATCGCCCGTCAGGCCGATGCCGCTGCGGCCATTCCGCCCGAAACCAACGCCGCGCCGGCCCCTGCCCCCGTGCGTCTGCCTGAACCGCCCGAGGTTCTGGCAGCGGCGCCCAAACCGGAACCCGCGTCCGACACTGATACGGGTTTCGCCGCCACCGACAGCACCGACGCCCCCGCAGCGCCGCGCAGGATGCGCTTTCACTTTGACAATGGGGCCAGCGCATGAGCACCGCAGAAATTGCCATCGCCCCCGAGGATCGGCTGCGCGCGGATCTTTACAACTTCATCGGGCTGATGCTGGCCGGCCCGCCCGATCAGATGCTGCTGGATCAGTGCGCCGGTCTGATTGGCGACGACACGGACCTCGGGCGCGCCATTTCGGCCCTGGCCCAAGCGGCCAGTGTCAGCACGCCCAAGGCGGTCAGCCGCGAATTCAACGCGCTATTCATCGGGCTGGGGCGGGGCGAACTTCTGCCCTATGCCAGTTATTATCTGACTGGGTTCCTGAACGAAAAACCGCTGGCCCGCCTGCGCACCGACATGGGCGCGTTGGGTATCACCCGCGCCACCAACGCGTTCGAGCCTGAAGACAATATTGCCTCGCTGTTCGAAATGATGGGCGGCATGATCGTCGGGCGGTTCGGCGCAGCGGCGTCACTGGCGCAACAGAAAACCTTTCACAGCGCCCATATCGCACCTTGGGCACCACATTTCTTCACCGATCTGACAGGTGCGAAAAATGCGGTGCTGTACGCTTCGCTGGGCAAAGCGGGCCGCGCCTTTTTGGAAATCGAGCGTGAAGCGTTCCGCCTTGCCGCATAATCGCCCGTTCGGGGCCACCACCGGCGGGGGAACCCGCCCAACGAAAGGGAAACACCCCATGTCGAACGACATCGAAAAAAAAACCAGCCGCCGCGCCTTCCTGAAACTGGCCGGCACCGCCGCCCCCGCTGCGCTGGCCGCCGCCACACTGGCCCAAGAATCCGCAGCGGCGTCCGGGGTCGACCTGGCATCAAGCACCATGCAGGACACAGCGCACACCCGCGCCTATCTGGCCAGCGCCCGTTTTTGAAAGAGTAAACCATATTTTGCGCACGGCCCCGCGCCGCTGCGCGAAGCAGGGAGGAAAGACATGCTGAGGAAAAAAACCAACGCCGCGCCGCGCCGTGCCGCACGCACCGGCCTTGTGGCCGAAGTCGCGCAAACATCGGTGGATCGGCGCGCCTTCCTGCGCGGTTCGGGTCTGGCCATTGGCGGTTTGGCGGCCATTGCCGCAACCGGCGGTTCGGTCACCCGGGCCACAGCCCAGGAGGCGATGACCGGCAAGGTTGAGCTGGTGAAATCGGTCTGCACCCATTGCAGCGTCGGCTGCACCGTGATCGCCGAGGTGTCGAACGGCGTGTGGACCGGCCAGGAACCCGCCTGGGACAGCCCGTTCAACCTGGGCGCCCATTGTGCCAAGGGGGCTGCCGTGCGCGAACACGCCCATGGCGAGCGGCGGCTGAAATACCCGATGAAAAAGCAGGCCGGCGAATGGGTGCGCATTTCCTGGGAGCAGGCGATCAACGAGATCGGCGACCAGATGACCGCGATCCGCGATGCCAGCGGCCCGGATTCGGTATATTGGCTGGGCAGCGCCAAGCACAGCAACGAACAGGCCTATTTGCTGCGCAAGTTCGCCGCCTATTGGGGCACCAACAACATCGACCACCAGGCGCGGATCTGCCACTCGACCACCGTGGCGGGGGTGGCCAACACATGGGGCTACGGCGCCATGACCAACAGCTATAATGACATGCACAAATCCAAGGCGATCTTCCTGATCGGCGGCAACCCCGCCGAAGCACACCCCGTGTCCTTGCTGCATATGCTGAAAGCCAAAGAGGAAAACAACGCGCCGCTGATCGTCTGCGATCCGCGTTTTACCCGCACCGCCGCCCATGCCGACGAATATGTGCGGTTCCGTCCGGGAAGCGACGTGGCGCTGGTCTGGGGCATTCTCTGGCACATCTTCGACAATGGCTGGGAAGACAGGGAATTCATCCGCACCCGCGTCTGGGGCATGGACCAGATCAAGGACGAGGTGAAGAAGTGGACCCCAGAAGAGGTTGAGCGTGTGACCGGCGCGCCCGGTGCGCAACTGGCCCGTGTGGCGCGCACCCTGGTCAACAACCGCCCCGGCACCGTGATCTGGTGCATGGGCGGCACCCAGCACACAAACGGCAACAACAACACCCGCGCCTATTGCATCTTGCAACTGGCCTTGGGCAACATGGGTGTGGCCGGTGGCGGCACCAACATTTTCCGCGGCCATGACAACGTGCAGGGCGCGACCGATCTGGGTGTGCTGGCCGACACCCTGCCCGGCTATTATGGATTGGCGCCGGGTTCCTGGGCCCACTGGGCGCGTGTCTGGGAGGAAGACCTGGACTGGCTGAAGGCCCGGTTCAGCGTGATGCCCGGCGCCGGGGCCGACGGCAAGGACCGGATGATGATGGAAGAGACCGGCATCCCGGTTTCGCGCTGGATTGACGGTGTTCTGGAAGAGTCGGCGAATATTGACCAGCCCGACAGCGTGAAGGCCATGGTCCTGTGGGGCCACGCACCAAACAGCCAGACCCGTCAGAAAGAAATGAAGACGGCGATGGAAAAGCTGGACCTTATGGTGGTGATCGACCCCTATCCCACCGTATCGGCGGTGTTGCAGGATCGCAGCGATGGCGTGTATCTTTTGCCGGCCTGCACCCAGTTTGAAACCCGTGGATCAGTCACCGCGTCCAACCGATCGCTCCAGTGGCGTGACAAGGTGGTCGAACCACTGTTCGAATCTCTGCCCGACCACACGATCATTTCGATGTTTGCGAAAAAGTTCGGTTTCCATGACCGGATGTTCAAGAACATCGCGCTGGACGGCGACGAGCCCAACGTCGAGGATATCACCCGCGAATTCAACCGCGGTATGTGGACCATTGGCTATACCGGTCAGTCGCCCGAGCGGATGAAGCTGCACATGGCCAACCAGCACACCTTCGACAAGACAACGCTGCGCGCGGTCGGCGGCCCGGCCGATGGCGATTTCTACGGCCTGCCTTGGCCCTGCTGGGGCACCGCCGAGATGAACCACCCGGGATCGGCCAACCTGTATGACATTTCGATACCGGTGGCCGAAGGCGGCATGGGGTTCCGTGCCCGTTTCGGGGTGGAACGCAACGGCGACAACCTGTTGGCCGAAGGTGTCTATCCCGTCGGGTCGGAAATTCAGGACGGTTACCCCGAATTCACCATGCGGATGTTGAAGGATCTGGGCTGGGATAGTGATCTGACAGAGGACGAAACGGCAATGATCCGATATGTTGCGGGTTTGCGGCGGCGTCCCGGCGGAGCCGACGAGGTCGGAGAAACCGAGATGACAGGCGAACTTGACACCGATGCGCTTACCAAGGAAGCGTCCGTGAACTGGAAAACCGATCTGTCGGGTGGGATTCAGCGGGTGGCGATCAAACATGGCTGTACCCCCTATGGCAATGCCAAGGCCCGCGCCGTGGTGTGGACCTTCCCCGATCCGGTGCCGCTGCACCGCGAACCGCTGTACACCAACCGCCGTGATCTGGTGGTCGACTATCCGACATATGAGGACAAAAAATTCTGGCGCCTTCCGACGATGTACGCTTCGATCCAGAAGAACGACTTTTCCGAGGAATATCCGATCATTCTGACCTCGGGTCGTCTGGTGGAATATGAGGGCGGCGGTGATGAAAGCCGGTCCAACCCTTGGCTGGCCGAGTTGCAACAGGACATGTTCGTCGAAATCAATACGCGCGACGCCAACAATCTGGGTGTGCGCGACGGGGCGATGGTATGGGTCGAAGGGCCCGAAGGCGGCAAGGTGCGCGTCAAGGCGATGATCACCGAACGGGTGGGCGCCGGCGTGGCCTTCATGCCGTTCCACTTTGGCGGGCATCTTGAAGGCGTGGATCTGCGCGACAAATACCCCGCCGGCGCCGATCCCTATGTGCTGGGTGAAAGCACAAACACTGCACAAACCTATGGCTATGACAGCGTGACGCAGATGCAGGAAACCAAGTCGACCCTGTGCAAGATCTGGACCGCGTGAGGGAGGACTGAAAATGGCAAGAGCAAAGTTTCTGGTCGACGCTGAACGCTGCATCGAATGCAACGCCTGCGTCACCGCCTGCAAAAACGAACACGAGGTGCCGTGGGGCATCAACCGCCGCAAGGTGGTGACGATCAATGACGGCAAGCCGGGCGAGCGCAGCATCTCGGTGGCCTGTATGCATTGTTCCGATGCGCCCTGCATGGCGGTGTGCCCGGTAGATTGCTTCTATCAAACCGACGATGGTGTTGTTCTGCACTCGAAGGATCTGTGCATCGGCTGCGGGTATTGCTTTTACGCCTGCCCGTTCGGCGCGCCGCAATATCCCCAGGCGGGCAACTTCGGATCGCGCGGCAAGATGGACAAGTGCACCTTCTGCGCCGGTGGACCCGAGGAAAACAATTCGTCGGTCGAGTTCCAGAAATACGGCCGCAACAGGATCGCCGAAGGCAAACTGCCTATCTGCGCCGAAATGTGCGCCACCAAGGCGCTTTTGGCGGGCGATGGCGACACCGTTTCCACGATTTACCGTGAACGGGTCGTCGCGCGCGGCTTTGGCTCGGGTGCCTGGGGTTGGGGCACCGCCTATGATCAAAAAGGCGGCTGATTCCAGTCGATTGCGATGCAGGAACGCCCGGTGCGACTGTGGGCGTTTTTTCACCCTGCGGGAACAAATCCACGGAATGCACGTTAAGCATATGTTCAAACCCTCGGAGATCATCATGTACAAACTGTTTCTCGCCTTGCCTCTGCTGGCCGGTCTGGCTGCCTGCGATACGCCCACCCAATCCACTCTGACCGGTACCGCCTTGGGCGCAGCTGCGGGCGTTGCCGTCTCGGGTAGAGATGACAGAGTTGTCGGTGCCCTGGTCGGCGGGGCCACCGGTGCCGCAATCGGCAATTACATCGGTCGCTCCAGCGTGCCGGGTCAGTGCGTTTACCAATATCCCAACGGCCAGCGTTACACCGCAGCCTGCTGAGCAGACGCCGCATCTCTTTGGCGAAGCACCGCTATCGCGGCTCATGAGCCCGATAGCGGGCTTGAAGTTCGGGCGGCGCTATCAAGCGCGGCCAGTGTTTGAAAAGATCCGACCATCTTCCAGAGTCAGAACACGATCAGCACTTTCAGGGATCCGGTTGTCTTGCATGACAAATAGCGTTGCCATGCCCCACACAGCGCCCAACGGTTTCAACAATTCAACAGAGATGGTCGCGAAATTTCGGGCCAGCTGTTGACCTATTGTGACAGCCGACCGACCAAGACGAACATGGTAAACAGAAGCACCACTCATCGGAATTCAAGGCCAAGATCGCGTTGGACGCACCCCGCAGAGAAACGCGCGAAAGTTGGTGATGCCCTGAGGGGCGGCATATCATGGCGGTGTCGGGTCGCTGTCACTTCTCTGCTGAGAAAGGAATATGCCACATGTCAGAGACTATCATCACTCAACTGCCCGATCCATCGGGTTTTACATCCGATCCGTTCACCGACGTCCTGCGCGATGGCGCGCGCAAGCTGATCGAACAGGCG
>Ga0100401_1000056_pt1 | contig 83940 bp, 69 predicted proteins | sample CryGeymeta201525_FD_80421 | JGI IMG/M metagenome (GOLD analysis project Ga0100401, IMG submission 80421) | Groundwater microbial communities from Crystal Geyser aquifers in Utah, USA - Crystal Geyser metaG 2015-25 | ecosystem: Environmental > Aquatic > Deep subsurface > Groundwater | place: USA... | reverse complement strand
CCGCGCGGTGACGTTCCAGTCGATGAAACGGATTTCATCGCCGTGCTGGTATTCACGGAAGTCGTCGAAATCGAGGCCTTGGCCGCGGAAGGACGACTGGTATTCACCGGAGAAGGATTCGCGTACGAGCCGACGGGCCTTCAGCTCGAGTTTGCGGACTCGGGCCATGACCTCTTCGATTTCCTTATCGGTGGGATCGCTCATGGTGGTTTAGACGGAAGGCTCTGAGAAAAAAAGGCTTTGAGACAAAAGACGGAAGATTCGAGGGAGTGCAAATTGGAACGTTCCAGTCATCTGTTTTCCCGTCCTAGCTCTTCAGGGAACCGGCACTTTGGAAAGAATACGATCGAGGATTTGGTCGGTCGTGGTATCTTCGGCTTCGGCTTCGTAGCTGAGGAGGATACGGTGGCGAAGGACGTCGTGAGCCATGTCCTTGACGTCCTGCGGCGTGACAAAGGCGCGGCCGTTGATGAAGGCGTGGGCGCGGGCTGTCAGGGCGAGGTTGATGGTGCCACGTGGCGAGGCACCGGCGCGGATCAGGTGTCGCAGGCCGCCGTCAATCTTGGCGGGCTGGCGGGTGGCGCGGATGAGATCGACGATGTATTCGCGGACGGCAGGGTCGATGTAAACTTCGTTGACGAGGTGCCGGGATGCAGCGACCTGCTCGGGCGTAGCGGCCGTTTTTGTTTGATAGACCGGTTCGGAGTTTGCCATGCGGTCGAGCACGGTGAGTTCCTCGGCTTTGGAAGGGTAGCCGACGCTGACCTTGAGCAGGAAGCGGTCGAGCTGGGCTTCGGGGAGCTGGTAGGTTCCTTCTTGGTCGATCGGGTTCTGGGTTGCAAGGACGAGGAAGGGCTCGGGAAGTTTGTAGGTCTTGTCGCCGAGTGTGACTTGCTTCTCCTGCATCGCCTCCAGCAAGGCAGACTGCACTTTGGCAGGGGCGCGGTTGATTTCGTCGGCAAGGATCAGGTTGTTGAAAATCGGTCCGAGCTTCGGAGCAAAGCTCGCTTCCTGTGGGTTGTAGACCATGGTGCCGAGCAGGTCGGCGGGCAGCAGGTCGGGCGTGAACTGAAAGCGCGCAAAGGATGCTGAAAGTGACCCAGAGAGAGCTTTGACTGCGAGCGTCTTTGCCAAGCCTGGAACCCCTTCGAGGAGCACGTGGCCATTGCAGAGGAGGCCGACCATCAGACGGTCGACGAGGAGTTCCTGACCGACGAGGACGCGGCCCATTTCGGTTTTGACGGCGCCAATCCAGCCGCTTGATGCGGCGATGCTGTCCTGAAGTTCTTCGTTGGTCATGGTGGTACTTGAATGAGCATTGCCACGCTTTTGCCGTTCGGCCAGCGGGAATCCTAGTAGCTTTCGGAGAAAAGCGGGTTTGGGAGGCTAAGATGTCTGGAAAAATGCAACAATTGCCACCGATTCGTGGAGTCAGAGGCCTTTGATCCAATCGACAATCTTCGAATCATCGTCGCCAGCGGCCCAGACACGGCGGAGGAAATCAGCCATCGGGATGTCTCCGTTCTCCTTTAAGAACTTTCGGTCGCCGCCGCAGCCAAACATGAGGTCGGGGTCCAGTTCGCCCTTCAGCTTGCCGCGGGCCTTGGCCAGAATCCGGGGAAGGTAGTAGAGTCCTCCGAGCTCTTCGCCAAAAGAGGGAATATTCTCGCGGTCGAGGGTTGGTTTGCGGACCTGCATCTCCATGACGACCTCGAAATAATCACGCCGCACTGCGGCAACCAGCAGGGCGGTCGAGGCTGAGGGGCCACCTTCTTCGCAGTAGTCTTCCACAAAATCGAAAAACTCGCGGGTGCGGTAACCGATCGAGGCGAGTAGGGCCATGTCTTCGTCGTCGTAGTAGCCGGTGAAATCCTTGTCGCCGTTCGTATAGCGTTTCACGCAGCGCTCGAAGAGATTGAGAAAGTGTTCGTTCCAAGTCATGATGAGGGTGGGTGTATCGCCCAATGGCTCGGCTCCCCCGGAGCAATTCAGGGGCAGCAAGAGGACAGTTCTTTCAATGCTGCCAAGGCTGCGGCGGGAGCAAGGGTCGGCTCGGGATACTCGAAGGTCTCGCCTTCGTAGTTCCGCAAAACGACACGTTCGTGGTCTCGCTGGACGACGTAGTCCGGGTTGATCGGGATCTTTCCACCGCCGCCGGGTCCATCAATGACGAACTGCGGGACGGCGTAGCCCGTCGTGTGGCCGCGCAGACCCTCGATGACTTCGAGCCCGGCTGAGACCGAGGTTCGAAGGTGGGAGGACCCGGTGATCAAGTCGCACTGATAGAGGTAGTAGGGCCGGGCACGGCACATCAGTAGCTTTTGAACGAGTGCCTTCTGGACTTCGACCGAGTCGTTCAGGTCCTTGAGCAGCACGCTTTGATTGCCGAGGGGGATGCCGGCGTCGGCGAGACGGCCGAGAGCATCGCGGACTTCGGTGGTGAGTTCCTTCGGGTGATTGGAGTGAATCGAAATGAACAGCGGATGATACTTCTTCAGCATTGTGCACAGTTCGGGCGTGATCCGCTGAGGGAGGAAGATCGGAATGCGCGACCCGATGCGGATGAACTGGATGTGAGGGATTGCACGCAGGCGGCTGATGATCTTTTCCAGCTTCACGTCGGAGAGGAGCAGCGGGTCACCCCCGGAAAGCAGCACGTCGCGAACCTGCGGTGTTTTCTCGAGGTATTTGAAGGCCTTTTCCCATTGGGTTTCCAGGCGCTGCTCGCCGACGCCCGAGACGACCCGCGAGCGGGTGCAGTAGCGGCAGTATGAGGCACAGCGGTCGGTGACGAGGAAAAGCACGCGGTCCGGGTAGCGGTGGACGAGTCCGGGCACCGGCATGTGCGAGTCCTCACCACAGGGGTCGGCCATTTCCTCAGGAGCGGTCCAGGCTTCTTCGAGGCGCGGGATGACTTGTCGACGAATCGGGCAATTTGGGTCGGCAGGATCGATGAGATTGAAGAAATGCGGCGTGATCGACATCGCCAGCTTGTTCCCGGCTAAGAGCACGCCGGCGCGCTCTTCGTCGGTGAGCTTGAGTCGGCTTTCCAGATCGGCGAGCGTCGAGACGCGGTTCTTGAGCTGCCACTTGTAATCGCTCCATTCGTCGGTTGTGGCGTCGGGCCAGTAGCCGGGGGCATGGGAGCGGAAGCTGGTGTCGGAATTGGGGTCGACCATTTGGTTGCAGCGAACCTAGGGGACGAATGCGCCGTGTCAAACGACTGCTTTGTTCGCTTGCTAATCGACGAGGGGGGATGGCTCGTTAGAGTGGCGAGGGGTAGGCGAGAGATCGCTTGCAATGGGCCCTGTGGCCAAAAGACTTTCATTGCCTCGCGCTCTGATGGAATGTTTTCATTATCAATAATTTGTGTTAGTGCGGGCACGAAGCTTGGTGAGGGGCATCCTTTCTAAATAATTCGCCCTGCAGAAAATCTGGAGTTCTGGAGTCTGTTGCGGACGGTGAAAACCGAAATCAAAGGATCACCAGTCGCTCACCGGGAATTCTTCGGCAAGCAGAGCGGCATGGGTTTCGGGGATGCCAGCGGCTTCGGCAAACTCCGGCCAGCGGCGGATTGCTGTTAGGATCTTGTCGATGGCCTCATCGATCCGCCGGATGCCTTGGTCTTTTCCGAGGGCAGTTAGGTCAGCCCTTGTGACACTTGAAAAGCGTCCCATCACGGATGCGCTTCTTAGATTTGTGGCCAGGGGATGGGTAGCGAAGGTGATATCGTAGGCGGGAGAAGGACGCCACTCGCCCTGCGGGTTCATCAAAAATGCGTGATTGCGGCCATGGTCGTCGTCGTTGCCAGCGGCGACGTTGAAAACGGCTCGCCGGAAGATTTCCTCGACGGCGTTCTCATCTTGGCAGAGCGTGCGAGTCAGGTTCATCAGGTCCCCATATTCCAGTCCCTCGCTCGGCCGGGAATGTGTGAGGCCAGCGTAGCTGTGGAGGTGGATTTTTTCGACGGCGTTTCGATCGAATCGACGGCACAAAAAGTGAACGCTGCCCTTTTGATCGGTTAGTAATCGAGTATCGACGATGTTGATCCCGGCAGCCCCCGCCATCAGGGCGAAGGCGTGCTCTTCGCGGGTGGTGTGGACTTCGCGATCGAGTTGGAATTTCATCAACCATGGCGTCGAGCCGGACGGGGGATCACCACCACCGGGCCAGACGGTTTTGAAATCCTTGGAAAGATGGATGAGTGCCTTTGGCTGAGCGCCGCCAGCGGTGATTCCGGAGCGGATGAGAAGTGGCAAGGTTCGCTCGGACTCTCCTTCGATGATGCCTCGGGCGGCGTCGGCCAGCGAGGCGACTTCGATGGCGAGTTGTGAGCGAAAATCGTCAGGGGCCTCATCCGGTTCGTAGCCGATCGCCCCGATGCCGTAGTCGCCTTGGGCGGCGAGTTTTTGAAGCACTCCCACACGATTCCAGCGGATGCCTTTTTCATCGAAGAATTTCTTCAGCAACTGCTGCCCCCACCAGTCGGGCAACGAATCATCGAAGAGCCCGAACAGGGGGCTGAAATGGGGCGTCGGAGTTGGTAGTGAGACTTCGGTCGAAGACGGGAGATAGAATGGCGACAGCTCAAGACCAAGATCCCGCCACTCGGCATCGAACTGGAAGTAAACCCGATGATCGGGAGCTTCGAACAACTCGCCGATCACAGGTCGCTCGGGATGGCCGAGATATCGAGCGGTGAGTTTCACTGGCTAGGGCGCGACGGTGATTTTGGGCGGGTGGCTCGCTCGACGGCGTCATGGGATTGGTAGGCTGGAGGGCTGGAAAAAAGGAGCTTGAGCTCGCCATCCAAATTCAGAATCACGGCGATCTTGGCGAGGCGCTGGAGGGAGCCTTTGCCTTCTCTTTCCAGTAACTTGAGGGTGGAAAGACTCACCCCTGAGCGTGCGGCAAGCTCCGCCTGGGTCCAGCCACGGGCCAGCCGGTGGGTCCGGATCCGCCCGCCGATTTCCCGCGTGAGATGGACAGGATTCCGGAGTGAAAAGGGTGGTATTTTGTCCATAGGGGCTAGATTGGGACAATTTAGTTAAAATAAAAGCTATTTTTTCATCTGGGCGCGCCAGTGATTGAGGCGCTCTTTGATACGCTTTTCCAAGCCGTTTTCGGTGGGCGTGTAGTAGCGTCGACCATCAGGTAGGTAGGCCTGAGGGACGTAGCCGCCTTCGTAATCGTGGGCATAGAGATAGTTCAGCTTTTCGTCCTCGGTGCCGCTGGCCGAGGCGAGTTTTTTGCGGGTCCCGGTCCGCAGGTGCTCGGGCACGGCGAGAGTCCGTCCGCTTTCCACATCTTTCATCGCCGCTCCAATCGCGGCGTAAGCGCTGTTCGATTTCGGGGCGGTGGCGAGGTAAACGGTGGCGTGGGCGAGGGGAATGCGGCCTTCGGGCATGCCGATGAATTCGAAAGCTTGCTGGGCATCCATGGCGACCCGCAGTGCGCCAGAGTCAGCGAGGCCGATGTCCTCGCTGGCGGAAATGACGAGTCGCCGCGCGATGAAGCGCGGGTCTTCACCGGCAGTCAGCATTTTTGCTAACCAATAGAGCGCGGCGTCGGGGTCGGAGCCGCGGATCGATTTGATGAATGCAGAAATCGTGTCGTAGTGAGAATCCCCATCGGCATCATAGACAATCGCCTTTTTCTGAATTGATTCCTCGGCGACCTCCAAGGTGAGACGAATCGTGTCGTCGTGGCTTGGATGGGTGGTCAGGATCGCGAGTTCGAGCGCTGTTAGTGCCCTGCGGACGTCGCCGTCGGACATCTCGGCGAGGTGCCGAAGGGCTTCGGGTGCTGCCTCGATTTTCAAATGTCCGAGTCCACGTTCGGGATCGGTGATGGCGCGTTCGAGGACTGGGATGAGGTCCGCGGTGGCAACGCCTTCAAGCTGGAAAATCTGGGATCTCGAGACCAGCGGGGAGTTGACGTAGAAGTAGGGGTTGTGGGTGGTGGCTCCAATAAACCGCAGCGTGCCTCGCTCGATGTGAGGAAGCAGGACGTCCTGTTGGGCTTTGTTGAAACGGTGGATCTCGTCGATAAAGAGGACCGTCGTTTGTTTCCGTAGATCCCGCATGCTACGGGCTTGATCGATTTTCGCACGGATTTCGGCGACGTTCGACTCGACGCCGTTGAGTGATTCGAAGCGGGAGCCGGTCGAGCGTGCGATGACAGAAGCGAGCGTCGTTTTCCCGGTGCCGGGTGGTCCGTAGAAGATCAGTGAGGTGAAGCGGTCGGACTCGATGGCCCGGCGGAGCAGCTTGTCTGCGGCGAGGATGTGCTGCTGCCCGGCGATTTCCCCAATCGTTCGAGGCCGCATCCGGGCGGCCAATGGCTCGTCCGCCGACGGTTCGCTGGGGCGTTGCGCTGCGGAGTCATGGATGAAGAGATCAGACACGCCTCCAGTAGCACCGCGAGCGGGCATTGGAGCAAGACGGAATCGGCAGAGAGAGGGTAGACAAGCGGCCTTTAATGAGAATGATGGGGGCGTGGAGAGTTTGGAAAACCTGCTGGAGAACAATCGTCGTTGGGCGGCTGAACGAGTCGCGGCGGATCCCGAGTTTTTTGCGCGTTTGGTGAATCAACAAACTCCAGAGTATTTGTGGATTGGTTGCTCGGACAGCCGGGTGCCTGCAAATCAGATTGCAGGCCTAGCCCCCGGAGAGGTTTTCGTGCATCGGAACGTGGCCAACGTGGTCGTTCAGACGGACATGAATCTTCTCTCGGTGCTGCAGTTTGCCGTCGATATCCTCAAGGTGAAGCATGTCATCGTTTGCGGTCACTACGGATGCGGCGGGGTGAAAGCTGCGTTGGGGACCGAACGCTTCGGCGTGGTCGACAATTGGCTTCGTCACATCCGGAACATTGCGCGGCGGCGTAGCGACGAACTAGCGGGGCTCGATCCTCTGAAGGCCGTCGACCGGCTCTGTGAGCTGAACGTTTTGGCGAATGCCGACAACGTCGCGCGCACCACCATTCTCGAGTACGCTTGGGAACGTGGGCAGAAGGTCGATGTGCACAGCTGGATTTACAGCTTGGACACCGGCCGTATCTCGGTTCTCGGTTCACCGATTAGCGCTCCTTTGTGATGGGGCTGCGATCGTGGGGGGTGCCCCCAAAGCACCTGTCAGGCTGCCGTGGTTTTTTCATCTGCCTGAGCACTTGGCACGAGCGGCTTAGGCGGTAGCTTGTCGGTGATGAGTCGCAAGCGTGGGAGCCAGTGGGCGGTGAACAAGGGAATCGCTGAGGCGATCTTGATGGATCGGAGTCATCGACGGAGTGCGCTTGGTGCCTTTGCCTTCGCGATGCTGGCGATGCTGGCGCTCGGGATGTGGGGAATCGATGACTGGTTGAAGGAGTCGCTTCTTCGCTTCGGCCTCTACTGGGGCGCTTGCGGGTTACTATGCCTCTTTGTCCTGCTTTTCGCGCTCTTTGATGCCTTGGCGACACTGAAAGAGGAGCGAGAAAAGCGCTGAGCCGCCGGTCTAACTACTTGTCCAACGTGAGCGCTTCGCTGATTGGCTGACCGAGAATCTCTTCATAGCGTCGGATATACTCGGCGGCGGTCGCGTTGTGGTTGAAGCGGGTTTTGGCGTCGCGCATGATGCGCTGCAAGTGGGCTTCCCGGACATCCGTCGGGAGCCGGTGGAAGTTGATGGCATTGTCGATTGCCCAGCGAAGGCCGGCGGCATCGAAGATGTTGAAGAGGAACCCGTTTCCGGTTTCGGCATCGACATTGAGGGGCTCGACGGTGTCGTGAAGTCCGCCGGTGTCGTGGGCGATGGTCATGGCTCCATACTTTGGTGCGATCATCTGCGGCAGACCACATGGTTCGAAGGATGAAGGCATCAGGACAAAGTCGGCAGCGGCGTAGCCGAGGTGGGAGAGTTCTTCGGTGAAATCACAAACCGCCACTTGCTCCTGCAAATCAAAGTTACGGACGATGTCTTGGAAGTGTGGCTGGTAAGATCCACTGGCAATCACGGCGATCTGGAGGCCGTCCTGTTTGTAGTCGGTGATGAGTTGGTGAAGGATTTCGGTGACGAGATGGCAGCCTTTTTGCACCGGATCGAGCCGGGACGGCCAGAATAGGAGCGGTGCATTCGGATCGATCTTGAGACCGAGAGTTTCCTGAAGGCGCTTCTTGTTGGCGGCTTTGCCGGCCATCACGGTGTCGACCGAGAAGTGGTCTTTGATGTAGCTGTCCCGGACCGGGTTGAAGGTCGGGTCGGGCGCATTGAGAATTCCGCTGGCGGCACCGTGATGACACTTTGCCCAGAGTTCGTGGCGGATGTGTCCGGGAATGTGCTCGTGGACTCCATCGACGACTTCCGAGAGGAACTTCGGGCTAACCGAGTTCACGTGATCGGCGGACATGATGCCGGTGGCAAGGAGGTCGACCGGGTTGGAGTTTCGGGACTCCTCATAGTTGTAGGGAGGTCTCTTGAAGTAGAGATACTGCCAAAAGTCGGCCGCATCGATTCCACGGTCCTCGATGGTTTCCAGAGTCATCCGCTCGGTGTGGATGTTGTGGACGGTGAAGATGGATTTGATGCCATGGCGCTTGGCGACGGCGGGGATCAATCCGGTCATCCAGTCATTGCAGTGGATGAGGTGGGGGCGGACCTGGGGGATGATGTGGTTGATGACCTCGCGCTGGAAGGCAAGCGAGATGAGGTGGTTTTCCTTTTCGCTGTACACCCGCTGGCGGTGGTAAAAGACGCGGTCCTCGGCGAGGTGAATGCGTTGCTCCGGGAGTGCCCTGCTTACTCGCCCAAATTCGTATTCATGCACGTGAGCCACATCGAGGTGGAACATCTTGCGGTAATTCGGCAGGGCGACGTGGACATCGGCACCCTGATCGTAAAGAGCCTTGACCAGTGATGCGGAGACATCGGCCATGCCTCCGGCTTTGGCGGAAAGTCGCTGGGCGAGGTTCCCCATGCCTTCCGGCAGGTAGGTGATCTCGGGGGTGACGACGAGGATTCTGGGCCTGGTTTTCTCGGGAGGTTGGGCTGAGGAGGTCACTAGTGCTTTTGTCTTTAGAAGAGGTTAATGCTAGATGAGTCGGGGTGAAAGCAAGAATCAAGCGGATGTCTGAAGAAACTACCTGAGGGTTTGCTCTTGCCCGAGTGATGGGCCGGGGGCATGAGTGCGCAATGACTTCCGAATTGGAACAGCTTTTTGAGTTTTTGCGTTTCCCTAGTATCTCGACGGACTCCCGGCATGCCGGTGACGTGCGTGCTTGCGCGGAGTGGGTGGTGGGAAAGGCGACAAGCCTCGGTCTCTCGGCGGAGCTCCATGAAACGCCGCTTCATCCGGTGGTGATCGCCAAGAACAAGCACCAGCCTGGCCGACGCACGGTGCTAATCTATGGCCACTATGACGTGCAGCCGGTCGACCCGCTTGAACTCTGGTCGAGCAAGCCTTTCGAACCTGAAATCCGCGATGGTCGGATTTGGGCGCGCGGCGCGACCGACAATAAGGGTCAAATGTTTTCCCACCTACTGGGTGCCGGGAAGACGATGGCGGAAAAAGGGGATCTGCCGGTGAATCTCATCTTTCTCTTTGAAGGAGAGGAGGAGATCGGCAGTCCGCACCTCGCGGCCTTTCTCAAGGAGAACCGTGAGATGCTGGCCTGCGATGTGATCGCCGTGTCGGACACCGGAATGGTGGCACCGGGCGTGCCGACGATGGGATATGGCCTGCGTGGCATTTCTTGTTGTGAAGTCGTCGTCCATGGCCCGAGCAAGGATCTGCACTCCGGTCTATTCGGCGGCGCAGTCGCGAATCCGGCGACGGCGGTGTCGCGACTTGTCGCGAGTCTTCACGATGCGGAGGGGAAGATTCTCGTCGAAGGCTTTTATGACGATGTCCGACCGCTCGAAGCGTGGGAGCGCGAAATGTGGGCGAAGGTGCCGGGAGTCTCGGATGCGGAGTTTTTGGAGGTGACGGGATCGCCTTCGATCTTCGGTGAGGCGGGTTATTCGGCGGCTGAGCAGACATGGGCACGCCCGACGGCTGAAGTGAACGGCATCGGTGGAGGTTATCAGGGTGAGGGGTCGAAGACAGTGATCCCCTCGAGCGCCATGGCGAAGTTCTCCTTCCGCCTCGTTCCCTATCAGGACCCGGCGGACATCATGCAAAAGGTGAGGGCCCACTTTGAGAAACACTGCCCGGCAGGAGTCAGGATTGAAGTGGTTCCGGGGCATGACGGACGGCCTTATCACGTCGATCCCCAGGCAGAATTTGGCAAGGCCGCCCAAAGGGCGCTCAAGACTGCCTTTGGCAAGGAGCCGATGCTGATCCGCGAAGGGGGAAGTATTCCCATCATCCAGGATCTAAAGGATATCCTCGGAGCCGACACCTTGCTCTTGGGGCTGGCATTGGCCGATGCTCAGATTCACTCGCCGAACGAAAATTTCCCAGTCGTGAATTTCGAATCCGGCATTCGCTTGAACCAGGCTCTGTTGGAGGAGCTGGCGAAGTAGGATTTCCAAAAATCAGCGTCCATCCGCGTTTATCTGCGGTTTAATCCACACTCTTCATCATGTCCGAAACTGAAACACCGAAGCTCGACTTCATCCGTGAAATCATCGCCGCCGATTTGGCGAGTGGGAAGCATGCGACGACGATTACGCGATTCCCGCCGGAACCGAATGGTTACCTGCACATTGGTCATGCGAAGGCGATCTGCCTGAGCTTTGGCATCGCGCAGGAAAACACGGCGACGGGGGCGAAGTGTCATCTTCGCTTCGATGATACGAATCCTGAGAAGGAAGAGACGGAGTATGTCGAGAGCATCAAGGAAGACGTCAAGTGGCTCGGCTTTGATTGGGGCGATGATCTCTACTTCGCGAGTGACTACTTTGAGTTCTTTCACGACTGTGCGATCGCGCTAATTGAAAAAGGTTTGGCCTACGTCGACCAGCAGACACCGGAGAAGATTAAGGAAACCCGTGGCAATCTGCAGGTTCCGGGAACCAACGCGCCGCAGCGTGATGCGACGGTGGAGGAGAACCTCGAGCTTTTTGCCAGGATGCGTGCGGGAGGTTTCAAGGAAGGTGAGGCCGTGTTGCGTGCGAAGATTGATATGGCATCGCCGAATATGGTGATGCGGGACCCGGTGATTTATCGTGTGCTTCATGCCCATCACCACAACACCGGAGATGCCTGGTGCATTTATCCGATGTATGATTTCGCGCATCCATTGGAGGATGCCAAGGAGCTTGTGACCCACTCGCTTTGCACGCTGGAGTTCGAAATCCATCGGCCATTCTACGAATGGGTGATTGCCAACTGCCCAGTGCCCGCGCAGCCGCGTCAGATCGAGTTTTCCCGCCTGAATCTCAACTACACGGTGATGAGCAAGCGCAAGCTGCTGACGCTGGTGAAGGAGGGCATGGTGAATGGTTGGGATGATCCTCGGATGCCGACGCTTTCGGGGCTTCGTCGTCGCGGATACCCTGCGGCGGCGATTCGATCGTTCTGCAAGGGGCTGGGAATTACGAAGTTCAAGGGCACGACTGACATCGCGCTGTTAGAGCATGAGGTTCGCGGCTATCTCAATGAGGTGGCCCCACGCCGCATGGCGGTGCTTGATCCGCTCAAGCTGATCATTACGAACTACGAGGAAGATCGTAGTGAGGACGTGCCGGTGCCAAACCATCCCGGCAAGCCGGAGATGGGAGAGCGGAACGTGGTGCTGACTCGTGAACTGTGGATCGAGCGTGAGGACTTCATGGAGGATCCGCCGAACAAGTTTTTCCGTCTGGGACCGGATCGCTATGTGCGACTGCGTGGTGGCTACATCGTGAAGTGCACGGGCTTTGAAAAGGATGCCGCAGGGAATGTCGCCGAAGTTCACTGCGAGTATCTCCCGGGAACGATCGGCAGCGACCCTCCGGAAGGAGTGAAGTGCAAGGCCGCGATCCACTGGGTTTCCGCGAAGGAGGGCCGTGAGGCGGAGGTGCGCTTATATGATCGGCTGTTCACAGTTCCTGATCCGGACGGTGCGGAAGATGGCTTTGTTTCTGTGCTCAATCCAGATTCGCTGCAAACGGTGAGAGCTTGGGTTGAGCCGATGTTGGCGGGTGCCGAGCCAGAGTCGGTCTGTCAGTTCGAGCGTGTTGGCTACTTCGTGGCAGATCGGCGCGATCATGTCACTGGTGAGAAGCTGGTCTTTAACCGGACGGTGGCGCTGCGGGATTCTTCGAGATAGTGCGATTAACAGCAACGACATCCGCACTCAGAAGAAATTATGGAAATGTTGCAACGGAAGATCGCTCGCCGGTTGGCCGACTTCAAACTCCGATACGACCAAGGTGGAAAGGCAGAGCAGGTGTCCGTTCGCCACCCAGTGCCTGAAGTAGTCCACCGCCGTCGAATGAATCGGACAGGTATCGTTCCGCAAAACTGATGCCGGAGATCCCGCAACTCACCCGTGCGGATGTGCTCCATCGCGGTGACGTTCAATGTGATCGCCTTGTAAAGGTAATCAGCCCCTTGAAGCTGACTCTCGCCGGCTTCGATCTTGAGCGATTCGTTTGACGGCAGGACAAGGTGGATGTTGGGTTTGGTTTTTCCTCCAAGGTCCACCACCCGTCCTGAAATGTATTTCTCCGCTCTGACCCAGTTATCAAGTTGATGATGTCTGAAGGCGCTTTCGCGGTTGATCTGCAACATCACGGCGTCCAGCGGTCCGCACCGTGCCTCTCGACGCCACTTTCATTTCCTCAGCGGTGCAATTTGATGTCATCGCATTTCCGCTTTTCATCTATCACCAATTCGATGATTGCGGCATCGTCCACACTTACGAGTTGGCCAGGAAGTAGAGGCACAAGTCATCCATCCATCGGGCATGCGTGCTTCGACACCGTAGAGATAAGCACGCGCCCTCCAACCCTTGCCATCCGTCTCGATTCCGAGAGCATCCACCTCGTCCCGTAGTTTGGCGACGAGTTCCTTCTGCTGTTTCGCAAGTTTTTCCTGCCCTATCTTCGATCTGCCAACGATATCGAACGCGCTCGAGGTGAGCATGGTAGGCGAAAGGGTTGAGATCAGAGTCATCGACGTCACAACCAAGCCTCGCCGCCTCGAAGGGAATTTGCCCAGAACTGGAAAACGTATCGGCGAAGCGTGGACGACGCCCATAACGCATGATCCCGAGTTGTTCTACCAGTTCCGGCATCGCGTAAGCGAGTGTGCCGAGGTGGCATTGACAGCCTCCAGCTTCAGCTCACCGAGATCGAGCAAGCCTTTAAGGAACTCAGAGGAGATCTTTTAGAGCCGACCTTTTCATTCTGATGTTCTGAAATCAAGGGTTACAGGCCCACCAGCTCTTCCAGTCCGCGAAGACGGGTTCGGGGCCTGAATGGTTGCGGAGCACCTCGGGCAAAAGCCTGAGATGCCATCGACTCCGGAACGGTGAGACGAATACCGCAAGAGGGACAGCAGCATGTGATGACACCGGGGGCATCGATCCATGCGGCTGCTTGGACGCTTTGATTTACCGGATCTTGGAAGCGGCGTTAAGACCACGGAGGTTTTGGCACTTGAACATCAATGATCCATGGGGCTTTCACCGGAAGCTTCTCCGAGCGCGGCATCGGCAGGCGGCAGGAACTTCTTGAAGCGAGTCTTGTCGATCGCCTTCATGTAGGCCTCGGCGGGGGCGATCGCGCCTTCTTGAAGTCGTGCCCAGATGGCCTCGTCCATGAACTGCATGCCCTCACCTTTACCACCGGTGATGACGTCGTAGAGCTTCTGAGTCGCCCCTTCACGGATAATCGCGGAGACCGCCGGGGTGGCGAACATGATTTCGTGAACGGCGACTCGACCAGGGCGGTCGATGCGTTTGCATAGCAGTTGGGCGAGCACGCCGCGAAGCGAGGCCGCCAACATGGTGCGGACCTGAGACTGCTGATCGGCAGGGAAGACGTCGATGATCCGGTCGACGGTCTTGCGGGCGTTGTTCGTGTGAAGCGTTCCGAAAACGAGCAGACCAGTTTCGGCTGCGGTGAGGGCGAGTGAGATGGTTTCGAGGTCCCGCATCTCGCCAACGAGAACGATGTCGGCATCTTCACGCAGGGCGGCGCGCAGTCCGTCGGAGAAAGAGGGTGTCTGGATCGGAACCTCGCGCTGGGTGAGGATCGATCTCTTGTTCCGGTGGACGAATTCGATTGGCTCCTCGATGGTGATGATGTGGCGGGCGTAGTTCGTGTTGATGTAATCGAGCAATGCGGCGAGTGTCGTGGATTTGCCGGAGCCGGTCGGGCCAGTGACGAGCACGAGACCAGAGCGGATGTGGGCGAAACGTTTGACGACTTCCGGTACGCCAAGGCTTTCGAGCGACATGATCTCGGTTGGGATCAGTCGGAACACGGCGGCGAGGCCGTAGTTCTGCTTGAGGTAGTTGCAGCGGAAGCGCGACTCCTCGTCCATCGAGTAGGCAAAGTCGAGGTCGCCTGTCTTGAGGTAGAGTTCCCAGGCTTTAGGATCACAGATTTCCTCAAGCATGCGGTGGATCGTGTCGTGATCCAGAACGGCTTCGCCTTCGATGGCGGTGACGGCACCGTGGACGCGAGTCTTCGGCGGCTGGCCTTCGGAAAGGTGGAGGTCGGAACCCTTGGTGGCGACGAGGTGTTGGAAGAGGCGATCGATTTCGGCCATGATGGTCTTCAGTTAGGGCTGTTAGGATTGGAAAAAGGCCTCCATCTGGACCTTGTCTTCGGCTCGGTAGAGGGCTTCCTCTTTGGCGATGAGGCCCTTGATGTAGAGCTGTCTCAAGGATTCGTCCATGGTGATCATTCCGACGTTCTTACCGGTCTGCATGACGCCCGGGAGCATGAAGGTCTTGCCTTCACGAATGCAGTTCGAAACGGCGGCGGTGTTGACAAGAAGCTCGAGCGCCATCACGCGACCGCTGCCGTCGGCGCGAGGGACGAGTTGCTGGGAAAGGATGCCACGCAGTGATTCGGAAACCATGATGCGGATCTGACCGCGCTGGTCGGTGGGGAATACGTCGAGGATACGGTCAAGGGTCCGTGGGCCGTTGCCGGTGTGAAGGGTGCCGAGCACCAAGTGACCGGTTTCGGCGGCTGTTAGGGCGAGCTGGATAGTTTCCAGATCGCGCATTTCTCCGACCATAATCACGTCCGGGTCTTCCCGCAGGGCACCGCGAAGGGCCTTGGCGAAAGATTCGGTGTGGATGTGAACTTCGCGTTGGTTGACGTGGCAGTTCTTGGAGTCGAAGACGTATTCGATGGGGTCTTCGAGCGTGAGGATGTGGTCTTCGCGGTCGGAGTTGATGAAGTCAACGAGCGCGGCGAGGGTGGTGGACTTCCCGGATCCTACGGCTCCTGTCACGAGGATCAGTCCGTTTTGGTAGCGGGTCAGTGGCAGTAGGTGATCCATCGGCAACTGGAGGTCTTCCATCGAGCGGATCTTTGAGTCGATGATGCGGAAAACCATGTCGATCCCGAGGCGCTGCTTGATCACCGAGGCCCGGAAGCGGCCTTCTTCGTTGGCGTAGGCAAAGTCGACGTCGCCCTTGTCCTGGAGGCGGTTCCACTCCCGGTCTTGGAGGAAGGAGCGTGCGAGACGTTCCGTGTCTTCAGCGGTGAGGGGGTCGTGGTCGTCCCAAATAGGCTGGAGCTGGCCGAAGCGTCTCCATGCCGGTGGGAAGGTCGTTGCGAGGTGGACGTCGGAGCAACCGTATTCGCGGCCGAGGCGGAGATACTGGTCGACGTGGTCGAGCACTTGGTGATCGGACATGAGTGGGGTTAGTTAGAGGGTGGGGCCTGATGCTTGGAAAGCGGCAAGTGTGTCTCCTGGGATGGGTTTTGCCAACCGGTATGGACTTTGAAACGACGTTGTAACTCAGACATGAGCAATTTGCGGATGGCGGGCTTCATCAGTGTCACCAGGGTGGCAAAAAGAAGGCCGCTGAGTCCCTTCGATTTGGATTCCACTTTTTTCGGCTTTCGAAGGAAGATCCGGCTGGCGATCACCCCGGCTCCGAGCGAGCCGCCGAACCATGCGAGAGGGCTGGTGGTGACCGAGCGCTTAAGCCGCGAAGGCACATCGAGCCTGCGCTTGAGCTGAACCACATGGTTCCCGACGCTGGCGCGCGAGATCTCGATGCGGCGCATCAGTTCGGCGATTTCGGGTCGTTTTTGAGGGTCTCGAGCCATGCTTGATCTTTTGAGAGTTCCGCGCGAGTTAGAGGGAACGGGGGTGCGGCCGGTTTTTTGAGAAGCACGGCGGAAATGATGACGAATAGCAAATGAATTCCGGCAACAGCGAAGGTGACCGCATACCAACTCCACGACTGGCTCGCTGAAATCCAGCCGATGAGCCCGGCGACGCCGAGAAGCCAGACGAAAAAAGTGCCGATGAGAATGACGACGAGCAGGAAGCCGCGTTTCGCGGCTTCCCGACCTGCATCGTGGGCCTCGAGCTTGATCAGCTCGATTCTCGCGGAGATAAAACTCAATGCAGCGGCCATCCATCCCTCATCTTGAGGGGACTGGGGTGCTGGGGTCTCGGGTGCGTCGATCATTGGTCGGCAAGGCCGTGCGCGCTCCATTGGTTTGCCGGAGGCGTGGGTGCGTGAACCAGTCGTTACGGGCTGATGATTAGCGGCGCGAGATGAGTCCGATCAGGAAACCGACACCCAGGGCACCGAGCACACATTTGGTCGGGTTCTCGCGAATGTAGTCTTCGGCGGTGACATGGATGTCCTTTGCCCGGTCGCGGGTCTGGTGCCATTGCTCGTCAGCGGCCGTGCGCAGGTGAGTGGCTTTTTCCTCGGCAACCTGGCGGAATGCGGTGGCTTTCTCGGTGGCGGTGGCTTTCAGGGCCAAAGCTTTCTCGGTGGCAGCATCGCGGAACTGTTGGGCGGTATCGACCGCTTTACTTTTTAAGGCTTTGGCCTGTTCGGCGGTGTCGTGGGCGACTTCTTTGGCGCGTTCCCCTGCGGCGGCACGGAGGTCGTTTGCGGCTTTGGAAACCGAAGGGCTCTGTGAGAAATCGGCTTCAGGATCGAGGGACTTTGGATTGGCGAAATTTTCTGACATGGTCGTGATGGTTTGGATGGTAAGTGGGAGAGTCTCTTCGGCACAAAGGTGCCACTGAAGCAGTAGGCGTGCAAGGCATGACTTTTCGCAGCCAGGGCGCAAACGACATGGCAATGACTAAGGGTCTGTTTTCGTCGGTTCCTCGATTTGTCGCGCTTTTGGTGGCTCAAGAAGGGTTTCTTCCTGTTGTTTCGGGGGACGCGTGAACATCACATTGGTCCATTTCGGCTCACGGATCGGACCAGTGCCGCGGAATTGGAACATTCCGTAAAAGGGCCGCAGTGGCAGGGTGATGACGCCGAAGAGTCCCTGTGCGTTCATTCTCAAGGTCATGAACATCGTCAGCTTACTGAGGTTGATCAGGGCATCACCGGTGAAGATGATGGAGGATGTAGCGGTTCTGAAGTCCTGAGTGCGCAAGGCTCCTTCCGTCAGGGTGAAGGTGCAGAAGGCTTCACTGGCTTCCTGAAAGCCGGCCTTTCGTCGCCCGAGAACGGAGGAAATGACGGGTGATAAAGGGCCGAAAATTGGTACTTCAAAAAGCTCGCCCTTTTCCAAGGCGATATGGCCGGTACCACTCAGTCCCGCGACGTCCTCGCCGAGCAGGGTGAAGTCGAGCCGCCCGGAGACCAATCCTTTTGGTTGGCTATCAAAGTCGTATGCCTTGCTCAGAGAAGGAAGTTCGAGCCTGGTCCAATCGAACTCACCGGAAATGTTCCGGCTTTCGCCCGTCATGCTTTCCAAGGTTCCCCGGACCAGACCACCAAAGAGCCCGAAGTTTAGACCGCTGACCTTCACCCGGTCCGGAAGAACTCGCACCACGCCCTTTGGTGCTTCAACTTCAAGCGTGGCACCGAGGAATTCGTAGTTCGCGGGCTTGGCCGTTGCGAAGCGAACCGTGAAGTCTGTTTTCGGAAGGCCGTCCTTCACTCCAATCACCCCGTCGGCCGCGATCGCGGGGTTACTGTGAAAACCATAGGACTCAAGCGTTTCGGCAAGTTTGGGCGCAAAGGTCCGAGCGATTGGGCCCGGCCAGGCTTCTCCCTTCAGTTGACGGACAGTGACGGTCGAGGGCTCACGATCATAGCGAATGAGGTCGACTTTCACCTGCCCGTTCACAGGGCCTCCGTGTGCCTTGCGCAGAGGGTAGTCTTGGTAGTCGAATTCAACCTCTCCCTTGGAGAAGTCAAGCCGGTCCGAGGAGAGATCAAGCGTGGTTTTGGCTCGCTTTGCGGGGACGCCTTCGTAGCTGATGTTGGTCGCTGCGGCCTCCCCCTGAAAAGCCCACTGGTTCTTGTCGCGGGGGTTGGCAGTGCCACGGAAATCCACGGAGACTGAGGTGTCATCCGTCGACGAGAAACGGTCGAGAATGCTGCTCAGCGGCTCGAAGGTGATCGCGTTCTGCCAAAATGGAGGCGGTAGGTCCGTTTTGGCTTCATAAAGAATTTTCTCGGGAGCAATGAAGGCCCGGCCAGTGATTTGGTGCTCACCATCATGCACTTCGAGGTCTTCGAGAAACAGCTGCTTGCCATCCCAGGAAAATGCGGTGGAGGCGCGGTCGGCGGAGAGCTGTTCAAACTTCGGTTGGTCCACTTCCACATTTCCCATCAGCTTGAGATTCCATGCTTCGTTCTCTTTGGAAAAGCTTCCGTGCACCTCGATGATCGGTGGTTTGCCAGAGCTCAGAATCTTTTCAGGAACCGGAAGATCGAGGCTCGCTAGCAGGGCGGCGATGTCGAGGTTCGAGCTTGTTTCAAACCGACCGATGGTCTTCTCCGTTTCGTATTCCATGCGACCTGTTAGGGTGCCGTTGGATGTGCTGATGTCGGCGTGATGGAGGACGATGACGGAGCCGCGTAACTCGGCCTGTAGGGTGACATGATTGACTTCGAGCGAGTGGCTTTTCAGTCCGGTCCCCTGGACATCAATGGTGGCACGGAGGGTGGAAGGTTCTTCGAGATCGCCACTGGCTTTGATCCGGATCGTCGGTGGAGAGCTGCTTTTCGGACCCCAGTTTTCCAGCGAATTGATGACGGTAGTAAGGACCTGCCGACGTTGCGCACGGGAGTGGTCAATTTCGTCCTGGGTCGGGTTCGGTCTGGGGCGATACAAGTCAAGTTCCGCATCGAACTCCAAACGAACGCCACTCACCATGCCACTGGCCCCCTGGATTTCCAAATGGCGACCGTCGGAAATCAGGATGCGGCCCTGAGCATCGAGGATGTCCAAAGTCTCGGAGTCATCAATCTCGGGGTCGGCCGCCAGCGATACCCGCGCGCCGGCGAGGTCGAGGCGGTCGATCTTCACTTCGCCGCGTGAGAGCTTAGTTCGGTCGACATCGAGCAGTAGTTCGTGGAGCCGCGCGACCACCCGCGTATGGGTGGCATCGGCGTAGATCACCACCTCACCGGCCTCAATTCCCCGGAGCGGGCGGTAGCGCAGGCTTGCCACTTCGGCGTGGATTCCTTGCTGGGCCATGGCTTTTTCGATCTTCGAACGCCACGAGTCCGGCAAGCCGGTGTGATTCGCCCACCACAGGCCACCCAACAATGCGACGAGCACCAAGAAGCCCAGGAGGGCCATGGCCACGCGCAGTCGATGGATGATCCGGATTCGTTTCAAACCTGTAAGGATCATGGCGCGCTTGATTCAGCTTTCAATCCTGCGTTGCTTCATTCCACTCTCCGGCCATGCGGTTCGCAGTTTTGGGCAGTGGTAGCGGGGGGAATGCGGCGGTCGTCGAGTCCGGCGGCACCCGCTTGCTGGTCGATGCCGGTCTTTCCGCCAAGCAACTGGTGCTGCGCCTCCGTCGCGTCGGAGTCGAGCCTGAAAGCCTCAGCGGCATTCTGCTCACCCACGAGCACGGCGATCATGTCTCCGGACTCAGGGTGCTCATGAAAACCCTCTCCGTGCCGGTTTTCGCCACCCCGTCGACCAGTCGCGTCGTCCGCGAAAATCTCGGCCCGATTTCGTGGAAACTTTTTGAAAGTGGCTCGTGCTTTGCCGTCGGCGACCTGGAAATTCAGTCCTTCGCCGTCCCTCACGATGCCGTCGAGCCCGTCGGTTTCGTCTTTCGTCGCCAAGGCCGCGCCATCGGTCTGGTCAGCGATGCCGGACACGTCACCAAGCGAGTCAGCGATCTGCTCTCCGGCGTGCAGGCGCTCTTCATTGAGGCAAACTACGATGACGAGTTGTTGGAAGCCGACACCAAACGTCCCTGGTCCACAAAGCAGCGGATTTCATCGCGCCACGGTCACCTCTCGAACGCCCAGACTGCGGCTCTTGTCGCGGAGTTGATTCCCGCCGGACTACGGCGTGTGGTGCTCGGTCACCTGAGTAAGGACTGCAACAAACCTGAAGTCGCGATCGCCGCGATGAGCTCGCTCGGCATCCAAGTCGCCTGTGCCTGCCAGCACGAACCGACCGCCTGGCACGAAGCGGAATTGGTTGAGGTCAAACAGTGCAGCATCGAATTCCAGAGAGACGAGTTGTTTGGCTAAAGGAACAATGGAGCAAGGGCGTTTCCGCCCTGTCGAAGCACCTTACGAGTTCACCTCCCAAGAGTCGTCAAAGACGACCCGAAGAAGTGAAACCGAGAAAAAATGCCACGAGACAAAAGAAAAAATGCCAGACAAAAGAAAAAATGCCAGGCAAACAGTGTGTTGGTAGCCAGTTTGAGTCTTGCTGAGAATTGCGTAGTGCGTTGAAGAGCAACGAAGAAGGGGAGATCGGTTCGGTCGGGAAGCGGGGCTTCCGACGGCTCCAGTGCCGGGCGGGTTTCGGCGGGGGAAGGGACTGGGAAGAAGGCGCTTACTGGGAAGAAGGCGCTTACTGGGAATGGAGGGGCGATCGAATCGTTAGCGATGAGGCGTTAATTGAGGGGGCGCCGCAGGGTGACGAGTTGCAGGAATCCGCCAGCAGCTCCGTCGCTTGAGAGGAAGAAGGAGTTGTTGCTTTTGAGGACGATGAGCTGGGTTTGCTCGGTCGGTCGCACGGGGATGATGTTGTTCTCCTGAACGGTCCAGCCTTTGGGGCCTTGATAGGAGAGCTCGTAAACCGTTTGGCCGTTGACGGCGTTGAAAATGGCGTTCTTGCCGGGTTTGAGCTCGGCGCTTTGCTTGCCACTGAATCTCATGCCAATGGGGAATGGGGATAGGTTGTGAACGCGGAGTTTTCCGGGTGGGAGTTTGCTCGGATCGTCGTTGATGAGGTAAGGTTTGAAGGTCCCTTGGCCAGCGGGTGCTAGGAGGATGGTCACGTGCCTGGCGTTGGTCGGCAGATTGACCAAGGCGACGAGAGTTGGCTCTTTTTCACGGCGCTTGAGGAGCTCGCGAACGATGGGGGATTTGCTGGCTTCGGGATTGGCGGATTCTTCGGGCTCGTTTTCGAATTCGAGGGGGATCGATTGGTGGAGGGCGTCTTCTTCGGAGATGGATTGCTCCAATTTCGTGCTGCCGCCTCCGGCCTTCTGATGGATTTCCAGCAGCGCGGGGCCGGTGTATTTCACGGGGTCGGAGTAAGTGAAGGAGAGCGCCGTGGTGGTCTCGCCTTTGCCCGCGGACTTCAGGCTAAGACCTCCGATTTCATCTCCCCAGGCGACGAGATCGATGCTTAGGGAGACATTCGATTCGTTTTGTCCGGAAAGAGTGGCGAGCGAGCCAAGGAAGAAGAGCGCGAGAAAGCGGAGCATGATCTTAGATTTCATTTTCGGAGAGCCAACGGAAGGAAATGATTTCAAATCGGCGCCCGAAGGTCTTGTTGGTAGTGTTCAGTTCCAAAAGGGTTGCCTCGGGTGGGTTGGCGGGGTCGAGGAAGTCGATTTGCCGCTGCACCGTGGCTTCTGCGTAGGCGCTGGCGAGGACTTTTCCGCTGGCATCATAGGAGCGGCCGCAGGTGCGGACCGTGAAGGTGTCCGAGCGAACGGTGAGGGACGGGCCCAAAACCTGCAGGAGGTCGGCCTGGGTCATCCATCCGGGAATGGCGGTGGAGCGATAGCCCTGCTCGCTTCTAACAGACGAATCGTAGAGCACTCGGGTATCGGCGAGGATGCTGGCCACGGCTCCGTAGTTGTTGTCGCGTGAAGTCACGGCCCAGTCTTTTCGGCCACGACCGGCATCCGCTGGGCGGCCTCCCGTGTCGCCGCCGTCGAGGTCGGCGCGGGGGGCTCCCTGCTTGTGGGCGAGGGTGACGCGGTCATCCTTTGCCGTGATGTTGGCGAAGCCACTGCGTCTGCCATCGAGGCTGATATTGACTCCGCTCTCGTCGAGGGCGAGTTGCAGGGCACCGCTGCGGGTTAGGGCGAACTGCGGGGCTCCGCTGGGTACCTTGTCTTCGTCGCTGATGTCGGCGAGGGCGCGGTTGACGAAGTGGGACATCGAGAGGAAGGGGCCGCGCAGGCGGACCTGGCGGGTGATTTCCTGAGCGAGCAGGTCCACTTCGCTATCACTGAGCACCCGGTGGCCTGCGTAGGAGTCGTTCGAATCGCCGCTTGGTGGGGTGGTGGATCTTTCGCTTTGTTCCAGGCTACGGGGGAAACTGGCAAGGGGTGATTCGTCGCCGGCGGTGGGGTGAGTCCGGTGTCGAGTCGAGGCGAGGAGAGCCTTCCAGGCCTTGATGTTGGTGGAGCTGACGTTGAAGGCACCATCCACGAATAGTCCTTTGGCGACGATGGAGGGATCGGACAAGGTGTTCCCGGTTTGGGCTTTTCCGGAGAGGATCAGGTTGGGATTGCGCGGAACGGCCTCACTGCTGTCCAAGGTTGAGAAGAAGTATCGGTCCCAGAGGCAGGAGTTGAGGATGTGGGACATGTCGAAATAAGTGCGCTGCATCTGGGTCGCACCGCTTTGGTTGTTTGATCCCATCAATTCATAATCGACTCGCCTTTCGCTGATGGAGTTCCTTTTGACGAATGGCGAGGCATAGGAGTTCCCGACGGCGTAGGCCGGTTGGTGGCCAATGGAGATGCGCACCTCGTCATTGGTGAGATCGGCGTGCTGGAATTGGGCCAGGGAGGAGAACGTTTTAGGAACCGTGAAGAGGATCGTGGCATCGGAACCTCTGAGGTTGGAGTAACCCCAGCGGACGGGATTGACGGCGAGGTTGCGCGTGAAACTAGTTCCGGTGTCGCCACCCGGGGCGCGGAATGGGAGTAGGGAGAAGCTGTCGTTGCTCTCCATGAAGAAAGGCGGCGGATTGTAGCTGGCGATGGGCTTGCTGAAGTTGGTGGCTTGCAAGTTGAAGTCCATGAAGGTGCGCAGGGTGGATCCGCGCTGCCCGAGTTCATAGCCGTCCGGCATCAGGGACTTGTAGTCCATTCCTGGCTGGCTCATTTGAAAGCTGTAAAGCATCAGGGGAACGGGTCCGGTTAGCCGTGCCGTGATGCTTTGGGTGAACTCTCGCGTGGTCGGCCAGAAGTAGCCATTGTCGAGTTCGAAGCGTTCGATCCGCTTGAGGAATTGTGCGCCCCGGGAGCCTGCCAAACGCATTTCCAAGGCGACCAAGCTTGTCTGCCATGATTCACGGACGTCTAGTGGCTGCGGCAGTGTCATCACGGAGTCAGTGGTCATCTCGATGCTGCTATTGAAGTCGAAGGGACTCGCGGAATCGAATGGGGCGAGTGGAACCTCGACTTTCCTCGCGGAATCCCTCGGGGTCCGGACGGTGCGGCCGGCGTGGGTGTAGGCCAAGGCCTCTCCGGGGGCCAAGGTGCCGGGTTCGATCGTGAATACGGCTTGGTTGAAGACGGCGGGCTCACTACCCGCGCGGTTCAGGGTTTCGTCTTTGGGCAGGTAGATGCAGGTGGTGTTGAACTGCCAGATGCGGGACGGGCGATTTCCGATTGGGGTTTGATTCTTGATCTGGAACTCGAGAGGATTGTTCCATTTTAGAGGAACGGAATAAGGGTTGGCAATGGTGATGGCCACTTTGCCGCAGGGATGGACTTTATACTGCGTCTCTGTTCGCTTGATCGCCTTGACCCCGAGGAGAATCCGAAAGTCGATGATCGTGGGCGCGATGCTAGCCGTTCCGTCCTGGCCATCTCCACTGACAATCAGGGACCCCGAGCTAAGGTTTTTGGAGCGGTTGACGAACTCGTCGATATGATTCCAAGTGAGCTTGTTCAAGCGGGAGAAGTCAGGTCCTCCCGATCGAGGGATCACTCGACCGCCTTTGACGGGATAGTTGTCGTAGGCATTTGCCGGAGCATCCGCAGGGAGGCCATTGCTGAAGGCCGTGGTGAGGTCGACTTTCAGTCCCCCTTCGAGGGCATTGGTCAGGAGCCCCCGGCTGGTGGTGGTGGCGGAGTGAAAGAGCGTCTCGCCGGTCTTTTCAGGGGTGGAGGCTCTGGTGCCCAGTAGCAGCTCGGTCGTCGGCAGGGTTAAAACTCGTGGAAGTTGCCCGTGATTGGGGTCATCGGGCGTTGGATAGTCGCTGAATTCCTCGATCGATTCCCAGCCACGGCGTTGCGCGGTCAAGGTGTCGTAGTCCTCAGGAAAGCGATCCTGGTCGCTCAGGTTGATGCGGGATTTCACCCCTTCGTCGCCAATCCACCAGGCATAGGCACCGGCTTTCGTTTTCCCATCAGGGGAGGTGGTGGATACGAGCGGGGCGACGACATAGGCATCTTGAGTGGTGCTCTCGTTGCCGAAGGATTCAGGGCCAACCAGTACGACGCATGACTCCGGATTTGCTGGCAATCCATCGGCTTTGACCTGGTAAAGGGCATTGCCAGGGGTTGTCTCCTGGTTGTCGGTATCGGCCTCTGGAGAGCTGACCAACCAGCGAAGCAACTTGGGGCTGGGGGTCTTCTCGTAAATTTTTGTCGGGTCGTCATTGTTGACGAAGACTCCGGTCCAGTAGCGGGTGCCCGGCTGGACGCTGGAAAGGCCCTTTTGCGTGGCATCCAGCGAGTCGTTGTTCTCGGGGCTTGATCCATTGGCAAGTGGGTCACCCAAGGCGGTGCCGGCGATGTCTGCGGTGGCGGTGACTCGCTGGTCAGGGCCCGCCGTCCGCTGCAATTCACCGACCGCCATGATGAGCGCCATTCTGGCATTCGCCATGGCTTCCGCTCTCGCCATGCCGCGCTGGGAGTTCCTCAGGCTCACGGTTGAAAGTGAGATGAGACCCACGACCAGCACTGAGAGCAAAATGAAGATCGAAAGAGTGGCAATCAAGGCGAAGCCTTCCTCTTTCCTAGGATGGGGCGCTTCTTGATGTATTGTCATTGTGAATTATTTCTGGCGAAGCTGGCGCAAAATTTGGGTCGTTTTAAGCAAAATCGCTCGGGAATGCCATTTTTCTTCAAGAGAGAGAATGGGACCAGCTTTCGAAGCTTTTCGATTGGAGCTTCAATCGCTTAAGGGCTACATCGCCAGCCCTCAGGCGACTTGGCTCGGTAGGGAGCGGTGAAGAGCTGACGATTTGACGAGAAAATGCGCCCCATAACACCACAACAGATCGTCTTTGGTGGATGCATGTTGGCGTTCGGGGCGTCTTTCGTGAATACCGGATTTCTCTTTTCGACGGGGACATCGGTCAGCCATCTCACGGGAGATATTGCCAGGATTGGTTCTGGGCTTTCGACGCTCGGGAATACTGAGGGATTTCACATTATCAATGTGACGACGGCGACGTTTGGATTCATTTCGGGAGCGATCATTTCCGGCTTTTTACTCCATCATCCCTCGCTTGAGATCGGGAAGCCGTATGGTCGGATTCTCTCTGTGCTTGGCGTTTTTTTTTTGGTCGCCGCCCACTACTCGTATTCGGATTTTCCGCTCCTCACCATTTTGATCGCAAGTGCGGTTTGTTGAGCACAGAACGCGCTGGCGAGTCGTTACCGTGGTGTGGTCTTACGGACGACGCATTTGACGGGGCTCTTTACCGATCTTGGCATTCATCTGGGAATGAAGCGCGTGGCACAAGATCGAAGGCTGGAAGCTATCGATACCCGTTTTTGTGACCTTCGCGTTCCTGGTCGGTGCGGTGGTCGGCAGTATTTTCGTCCTGAAGTATGCAGGCAATTGGATGCTTGCCGCTGGCTTGGGATACCTTGTCGGGGGGGTAGTATGGAGCGTTTACAAGAGAACAAGAAGAGGCGAACCAGACACCTAAGCCGCATCGAGTTCAGTTCTGTGGAGCTCGGCTCCAGCTCTTGGTGGTGTTACTGATGCCGGGCTTGCGGCAGAAGTTTTTCAGCGGAGACCGGCGTGTTCTCTGAGGATGCGGCGGCCTTCTTCGATACCTTCGGGGATCTGGTGGGAGCCGTGGTGGGAGGGGACAATTTTTTCGGAGACGGCTCCATCGAGGTGAGAACTCCAGTAGGCGACGATGCCGTCGCTTGAGTTCGGCGTGTCTCCTTTTCCGCGGTCGCCCATGACCGAGTGGTAGGGGACGCGGCTGACGACGGGATACTTGTTGATGGCGAGAACGAAGCGGTTGTTCGGGGCGAGGGTGTCGATACTGTTAGGGGCGCGGTTGAGGGTGAGGGCGGAGGGGTCGGCGGTGATGATGCTGACCATTGAGTCCCGGGTATCCGCGATGAAGGCGGGGGCGCGAACGAGCTTGGAGCCCAGTCTTCCGATCCAGCTGGTGGCGATGACGCTGCCCTTGTGGGGGGCGGAGAAAAAGATGGCGCGGGCGATTTCAGGGCGGGCGTTGAAGATCAGTGATTCTTCTAGGATCTCTCGGCTTTCCCCGGAGATCTTCGTTTCGGATGGTGGTTTGCCGAAGAGATCGAGCCACATGGTATCGCCAACATCGGTGATCATCAGGCGGGTCACGAGGCTGCCCATGCTGTGGCCCATCATGACGATGTCTTTGTGCCCGGGGTGGGCGCGGTTCATGCGATCGAGTTCCTGGCGAAGAAGGGCGGCGGAATAGGGATAGGGATAGCCACTGGAGTAGCTGAAGATCCAGAACTGGTATTTCTCGCGGATCTGTGGGTCCTTCATCAGCTCGAAGTACATCGGCACCCAGGTAGCGGGGGTGCTCTGGAGTCCGTGGACCATCAGCACGGGGATGCGATTCGGGTCGTAGGGCTGGAGCTTGCTGAGGCGGCAGGTGTTGCTGAAGCGCTCGGGATTGAGCAGGCGGGCGAGGCCGAGCTTGTCGATGCGTGTGGTGGAGAGGGCGTAGGAGACGTTCGCGCCGAAGTCGGCATGTAGTGGGTAGCGATGGCTGCCGATGGTGATGTTGTTGGTCTCGTAGGGGTCTTCGAGTTCGACGGTTGCTTTGTTGCCGCTGAAGTGAATGACGGCGGTGACGTTGCGATAGCGTAGGTTCTTGTCGAAGGACTCGTTATCGGTCGGAGGGGTGCTGATGATCGCGAGGAGGGGGGCTCCGGCACCTTCCTCGATGGATGGTTCTTGTGCGAGTGAGCCTGTGAAATCGAGAGTGTCTGCGGCGATGAAGTCACGCCTTTCGGCATCGAGGTCGGCGGGTTGGTTGCCACGAAGGACGAATTGGGTTTTCGGTCCGGAAAGTCGGATCTCGTTCATCCAGGGTTTCACGCCTGCTTCCTTGATCTGCTCGATGAAGCGTGCGGTGAGGAAGTTGTATTCGGGAAGGGCGCTGGCGTCTCCGACGGCGAGGCGGTCATAGGCGAGGCGGATGTCTTCGAGCGTGGCGGCGGCTTGTTCGAATGGCGCGCTCTTGGATGGCTTTGAAGCAGCTTTGAGAGAGGCCTCGCTGACGACCATCGGTGCGGGTCTCGTTGGCTTGACTTCGTGGATATTGATCGGTGCGTAGCAGCTGGCGGCCGCGAGGCAGAAGAGTAGTGTGAGTTTCAGGCGGAAAAATAAGGTCATGCGGTCAGGGATGCTTTGGTGGATGAGAATCCGTTTCAGAGGAAGGGTGTCAAGGCGCGGAGAGTGGCTGTGCCGTTATTCGGAGATGGGCGCTTCGGCTGGTCGGGTGAGGTCGAGGAACTCGAGGCTGCGTTTTTCAAGCCATGGATAGAAGGGATTCCATTTCTGGCGGAGCATTTCGCCGGGACTGATGAGCAGGGTGCCGCGCTCGCCGCGCAGGGATCGGTTGCCGAGGGTCGGGGTTTTTCCGCCTTGGCCGCTGCCGTAGAGCGGGTCGCTTTCCGGGAACGGAAGGGCGACGTGGGAGAGAGAAAAAATCTGCTTGGGCCAGGCCATGTCGGTGGCTTCGGTGGTGAATTCGGCGGTGCCGACTTTGCGATGTCTGATCGAAACCTGCGGGGTCGGCTCCGCCTGATCCGTGGCATTGGTCACGACGCTGAGTGAGAAATTTTGATTCGCCCGGGTGAGTAATTTCTCCAGATCGGCGGAGGGAGTCTTGGCGAATAAATGTTCGATGTACTCGCTGTAGTTGAGGTCGAAGACGACAAGTTCGTGGCCATTTTCCGGAAGTCGATCGAAAAGTCGGGAGACGAGTGCGGGTGCAGAGACGGTGGCATCGACGGCCGATTGGAAGGCGAGGGTTTTTGGGAAATCGTTGAGGGCACCTTGTTTGGAGAGCTTGTCGAGTCGCTTGTCGATGGCGGCGGTGATGCGGTAGGCTTGGTCACCGGCGTTGACGGCGAAGGAGCTGTATTTGAAGGGATCGTATTCGACGGAGATCGAGTTCCAGGCGAGTTTTTCGAGTCCGAGCCAGTGGCCGATGCGGCCTTGCCAGACGGCGAGGGCGGCGGCTTTCGAGACGCCGATTTCCGGAGAGAGGAGAACGAGCCCTTCGGGACGTGGGAGAGTCTCGTCATCGAGGCACTCCAAGGCGTAGTTCACGGAAAGGGCACCGCCGTTCGAGTAGCCGACGATGTAAAGTGGCTTGTCTCCGATGCTCCGCTTGAGGTGTTTGGCGGTGAGTCTAACTGCAGCGGCCATATCTTTCCAAGTGGTCTCGATGAGGCCACTGGGCGCGGTGCCGTGGCCGGGCACGCGCATGCCGATCACCATGGCACCGGAGTCATGGAATGTCTGACCGAGATGCCTCAGACTGTAGGGCGAGTCAGACATGCCATGGAGGAGTAGCACGCCGGCTTTCGGCTCACTTTTTGCCATGACGAAGGTCCGGTTCCAGTTGGTGGCATTGCTGGTGGGATCCATCATGCTGCCTTTTTGGTAGCGGTTGATGATTTTGGCGTCGCCGGGTGGGGTCTTCTTGTAGACCTTTTCTTCGAGTTCGGCGAAGAGGCGGTCTTCGAGGGCGAGGTAGCCTTCAAAATCCGTGACGTCGGACTTTGCTTTGAATTCCTCATTGAGATCGACTTCATGCCACAGGCTGAGGTCGCCGCGCTGATTGAGAACGTAGATGGCGACGGAGACGAGCGAGGCGAAGGTCACGAGTAGTCCGTAGCCGAGGGTTCGCCGGACGATGGTCAGTGTGATGCGGGCGGCCTTTTTCATGGCGGAAGCGGGTAACCTTTCCCGGCCAATTCGGGAAGGGAAAGGTGAGTGGTTTGGCTTGGGTGGGAAAATGGTCGACCCCGAAAACAATCGGGGCCGACCGTGGGATGAGTAATTTCAGGATGAGTGATTGGTGCCAGGCATCGGAGTGACGAAGTTTCTTGCGTCGTCCCGGCGATAGGTGGCATCGACATTCCGTCTCGATCGATGTGTGAGGTTGTCGGCCGATCCGTTGCTGAGACGCTGAATGAATTGGACGAGGCGGTGGTCATCGGATAGATCTGAGTTCTTCTTGTTTTATGAATCTCCGCAGTCTGATCCCTCCCTTGACGGCCTTGGTGATGGGTGGTGTCTGGCTTGGTGTTCAGGGCTCGTCCATTCGCGAGCTTAAGCGTGAGACGGTGGTCCTGCGGGAGAAGATCGCGATGGCTCGGAGGGGATGGGGTGCTGGAAGTGATCAGTCTTTGGCGACTCGGATGAAGGAGCAGAAAGGGGAGACTGATCGTGAGATCGATTGGATGAGTCTCGGTAGCAAAATGGCGAAGGGCGAGAACGGGCAATTGTCCGACATGCGGACGATGATGGAGTTGCAGACCTCGCTGACGGCTTTGAGCGGCGAGCAGTTGCTTGCCGAACTTGATAAGATCGACGGGCTCGACCTTTCCCGAGAGGTTCGAAAGGCCTTGGACGGAATTCTCGTCGGGATGCTGGCTCAAAAAGATCCCAAGGCGGCGCTCGATCGCTGGCTTGATCAGGTGAATGATCAGGGCAACGGGATGTCATGGCAGCTTTCCAATGCCTTCCAACAGTGGCAGAAAAAAGATCCTGCCACCGCGCTGGCGTGGTTTGATGCCGAGATTTCCAGAGGTAGCTTCGAGAGCAAAAAACTGGACGGTCGGAGTGATGCACGGCTCCGCTTTGAGGCGGTGGCCATTCGAAGGCTTCTCACCAGTGCCCCCGGCGATGCCCAGCTCCGCATCGAGGCCCTGCCGGAAGATCAACGCAAGCAGGTTTTCAATGCGGGGCTTTTCTCGGGACTGAAGGAGGAGTCCCATAAGGCTTTCGCGGATTTGGTGAGGGCGGTCGTGCCCGAAGAAGAGCGTGGCGAGGCTTTCAACGCGGCGGTTTCAGCCATGGCGAGGAAGGATTTTGATCAGGTCGATGGCTTTATTTCCAACATTCAGGCGACGACCTCCGAGAAGGAAGCGATTGTCGCTCATGCGGCTCAAAGTCGGATTCAGGGGCTGGGATGGGATGGCGAGGTTGATCGGGCGGGGGTGGATGAAGTGAGGGCCTGGGCCGCGACTCAATCGCCCGACAAGGCTGATGCCATCACCGGGAAATCGCTTGCCAACATTTGGGGTGGAGAATCGAGCTTCGATGATCGAGTGAAGATGATTGAAACCCTGCATGCGGAAGGTGCTGGGGATGATCTGATCATTTCGTTTCTCTCGGAGAATCATCAGGCTCAACAATCATCCGAAATTTCAAGGACCTTGGCTGAGCGCATCCGCGACGAATCGCAACGGGCGAAGCTGTTGGAAGAAATTGGTGGCGGGGCGACGGTGCCCATCATTCAAGAGTAGGATTTTCATCATGAAAGTTTCGGTTGCCATCGCCCTGCTGATCATCGCGCTCACAGTCTTGCTCGGATGGCGCAATCATGAAGAGCTGAAGCGAGTCAGGATCGAGCATTGGCTCGTCGTCGATGAGGCGGCAGAGTTTGGGATTTCTGTCGAGGAGGGTGGCGACATCGGTTTGATGATGAGGCCGCTTGAGCGTGATGGAAGTGTGGATCGAGAGGCTGAGATGAAGTCTTTCGCGGTAGAGCTGATCGCCTTCGCCAAGAAACTGGAGAATCGAGAGGGCGATGGTGGGCCGGAAGATGAGGCGATCCGCCAGGAGACGATGGAGATGATCAAGCGGTTCCTTGATCTTGATGAGGGGCAGTTGAAGGGGGTGGTCGCCGAACTCAAAAAAAGCACTGAGATCGGGGATGAAATTCGGAAGGGGATCATCGGGTTTTCCATCATGATGCTCGCCAACCAAAGCCCCGAAGCGGCGCTAACGCTTAACGCCGGGTCGGCGGAGCTTCTTGAGATGGATGGAATGGGCAAACAGGTGGTTGAGTCATCCCTTTCCCGATTGGCGGAAAAAGATCCGTTCGCGGCGATGGATTGGATTCGTGAGAATGGGAAGAAGAATCCGGAATTCGTCCGTGATGAGATCAAGTCGGCGGTCATCGCAGGCACGGCCCGGCAGGACCCGGCGATGGCGATTGAGCTGATAAAGGAGCTTCAGTTGAAGGATGATCACCAAGCGGCCGCTGGTATTGCGAGATCGGCAGATACTTCGGAAAAACGTCTTCAACTGCTAGAGACTCTGCGGGCACTTGATGGTGACTCGGAGGGGATCCAGAAGAGTGTTCTTGGGTCAATGGGCGAGCAGCTCCAGAAAAGCGGCTTCGAAGATTCGATGGCTTGGCTGGAGAAGGCGAGTTTGAAAGATCAGGAAGTGGAATTCTTCAGTGCGAACCTGTCGTATCAGAATACCAAGGAGGACACGGGGAAGTGGCTCGGATGGGTCGAGGAGAGGTTTTCCACGAAAGAGGCATCGAACAAAACCGCGGAGATGATGCAGCAGTGGACGCGCAATGATTTTCAAGCGGCTGGCAACTGGCTCAATGATGCGAAGGAGGGATCGGTCAAACAGGCTGCAGTCGAGTCTTATGCGAAAACGGTGGCACCCTACGAGCCGCAAGCCGCAGCGCAGTGGGCATTGACGCTGCCTGAAGGAAGCCAGCGCAGCGAGCTGATCAAGCAGGTCTACCGCGAGTGGATGAGGAAGGATGAGGCTGCCGCTGCGGCATTTGCCGCCGAGCAAGGGATTGAGTGAGGCTTGTAGATGGCTGGTAGGGCTTGGCCGCCGGGTTTTCAAAGAAGGAAAGGAAGGCGGCGATCGCGCGCTGTCTAACGCTTGATCTTGGGCCCGACCCAGGCCTTCAATCCATGTTGAAGGTGGTCGGGTTTGCGGTCCGAGACGACCAAAGGAAGCCTGCCGATCAACTGAGGAACAAAGTTTGGTCCGTGATCCTGGACCCCGAGAACATTGGCGAGGTTTTGGGCGAGCTCCGTATTTCGCGGAGTCACATCATCGTCAGCGAACTGGGGTTGTACTTCGAAAAAGAAGATGGGTTTTCCGGCGGAGAGGACTTGGAAGGTTTTCATGGTTTTGTGGAATCGTTACGATTCACCTGAGACTCTAAAAGAAATCCATTTTCGAAAACAAGGCTGTATTTCCAGATCGGTGCATCCCGTCTCCGACGGCGAGCAGGTGTGCGGCCGGATGGTGTTAGTGGGCGGAGTTTTGCGGATTCAGACGGATCGAATGGGTGGGTGAGGAGTTCGGTCACTTTACTGAATGCCGCTTTGGCCTCCGGATTGTGATCGAGGTGACGGGCTAGAGTCTCCAGGCCGATGATGATCTGTCGAACTTCAGGCAAGCCATTGAGCCAAGTGACGGGTTTTTTGGCCTGCTGGCCGTCCCGGAGACGGGTGTTGAGTTCCTCGCGGAGATGAAGAGGAAGGCGGGCGATCTTTCCGGCGCGCGTCCCGTTCGTGCTCAAGTTCGAGTTTCTTGCGCTCGATGTGCAGCCGTTCCGCACCGTGATCGCCCTTGCGGAGGGCGACGGATGAATATTCGACCCGACGGATGCATGAGGAATTGAGAGTAGGCATGGCTTGACCATGCCGCACTAGCTATGCATCGCCGTATAGGAGTTTAGTGATTGCTATTTCATTTCCGAATCAATTTTGATAAATTTCAACAAAGCCAAATCTAATTCTTCCTCTGTTCCCTCCCTTCCCTTCTGTAAACAAACTCTTCCTCAACTTTCATGATCCGAGCGCATAGCATTGCCTTCCTTGTTCCCGTCCTCTGCGGGACCATCGGCATCGCCATGGCGGCTCCGCTGCCGCTTGCACCCATCCGGAAGGCCATGCAAGACCGCGCGGGGGCCTTTGTCATCCTCGACTGCGCCAGCGGCGAAATCACGGATGTTGATCCCAAAGCTTCCGCCGGGAAACTTCCACCCTGTTCCACCTTCAAGATATGGAATGCCTTGCTCGGTCTTGAGGAAGGCATTCTTTCTTCACCGGAAGAACCTTTCTACCAATGGGACGGGATTCGCCGCGACATCGAGGCGTGGAACAAGGACCTGAACCTTCGCGACGCATTCCAAGCCTCCTGTGTCCCGGCTTTCCAAAATCTAGCCAATCGCCTCGGATCGGACCGCATGAACCGCTGGCTCGATACCATCAGCTACGGCGACAAGAACACCTCGGCAGGCCTTGATGTCTTCTGGCTGCCCGCCCCCGCTCGCCGCACCATTCTGATTTCTCCCAAGGAACAGGCGCAGTTGCTCCACAAACTGCTTGCCGGCAAGCTACCCATCAAACCGGCCTCCCTCCAAACCCTCAAAAACCTCATGCGGGTCCGCGAAACACCCGCCGGAACCCTGTATGGCAAGACCGGCAGCGGCACCCTCTCTGCTGACGGCACCAAACTCGGCTGGTTCGTCGGCTTCATCGAGTCGGGCGAACGCTGCTTCGCCTTCGCCGCCGCCTTGCAAGGAGCCGAGGCCAGCGGAGCCGAAACACGCTCCCTCGTGGAGACCGTTCTGTTAGACTTCAATCTTTTATCCAGCCCCACCCATCCATGAAACCCAACAAAGCAATCATCTGAATGGCCGCCCTGATGGCAGCCACCATTCCGGGGGCTTTCGCAGGGGAAACGAAATCCCCGGCACGACGAGCGCTATCAGTGCGTTTTTGGGATACGGAAGCTTGTTGCCCCCCTGAGCCGGAATGACATTGCTTTGATCCATGAAAACACGCCACTTTCCAACCACCACATTCGCGGCCATCGCCCTCACGCTGACCGCCTTTCGCGCCGATCTCACCCCCCCATGAGCACACGGCAAAAATTGATCCACGAACTCAAGGCGATCCTGGTCACGGCTCTTTACTTCGGGATCTGGTTCGCGGGGCTGCTGGTGATCAAATGGCTTGTCCTGGCGGAGTATCGCATCGCGTTCCATGGGTTTTCCATGGCAATCATCGGTGCTCTGATTTTGTCCAAGGTCGTGATGATTCTGGAACACGTGCCGCTTGGTCCATGGGTGCGCAATCAGGCCGCCTGGGTCGATGTGCTGCTGCGCACCTGGCTGTATGCGCTGGGGGTTTTCGTGGTGCTCATCCTTGAGAAAGGGATCGAAGGTCGCCACGAACACGGCGGCTTCGGCGGTGCCGTGGAAGCCGCGTTTCAATCAACCGACGCGCCTCACGTTTGGGTGAACATCATCTGCATCTCCGCGGCGTTGCTGATCTACAACGCCACCTCCGTCATCCGCCGCCACCTTGGCAAAGACGCACTCATCAAACTCTTCCTGAAACCTCACCATACATAACTGACAGAACCATTCTCATTGCCACGCCGTCCATCGAGGAAACCGAATTTGACCCTCCGTGCAAGCCGCGACGGACCCGCTCTCGTCGTCACGCGGAGAAGTCCCGCTTCCAGGATCGGGCGGCTCAATGGTGCCTGACCGTTTCACTAGGGGGCTCGCCGAAAAGATCGCGATAGTTTTTCGTGAAATGCCCCAAATGCCAGAACCCCCATTCCAAGGCAACCTGTTTGATGCGGCCGGGTGCTGGCTCGGATGCTTGCAGTGAGCGTCTCACTCCATGGAGCCTGTGTCCGCGGACGAAGGCGTTCGCTGGGACGCCGAACAGATCCTTGAAAGCGTATTCCAGCCCCCGGCGGCTCATGCCGCTGACTTGACACAGGTCATTGATCCGAAGGGGAGATCCTCGGTGGTCGGCAATGTGATCGCGAATGCGTCGCATGGCTTCATAACGACGGAGGCGGAGCGGTGATTGGGTTGGCGTTCCGGCGAGGTGGGCCTCGCGCAGGGCGTCGATGAACACTTCCAACAGGTCTTCTTCGAAATGAACGCGGGCCATGCTGTCAGCGAGCCAAGCGGAGTTGGATTGATCCATTTCCCGGCGACCGGCTAACAGAAGAGCAAGTTTTCGGTTCGCGGAATCGGGTATGCGAAGCCCCGCCCCCCGCTTGAGCCACTCGTCCGGGATCTCCGGAAAACGATGTCGAATCTCCTGCCGGAACAGCTTCTCCGGGACAGTCAGGGTCGCATTCGCGTAGCCTGCCGGCGTCATGGCGTCGAGAACGGCGCGGGGCTGGAAGAAGGCAATGTATCCAGTGCCGTGCCGGGTGGAGAAGTTGAAGGAATGGCCGTCACGCGGGCAAGCGGTCACAAAGATCAAGGTGAAGCAGTCTTCCGCCACTTCGCCGGAGAAAAGAAGTGGCGATGAGATCCTGGCCGTGTCGAAACAAGTGCGCGGCAGATGAATGCGTTCCAGTTGCGAGACGCCTGAAGCCTTTGCCAGCAAACGGGCTTCCAGACGCGATCCGCGGATCGCCTCCGCGAATTGTTCCGGATCCGAGACGGCGAGGCGAAAATGGCAAGGATTTACAACCTCCATGATCGCGAGGCTATTGGACAAGGCTAGCTGGTCAACCCGCATCTTGCGCATTTCGGATAGGGAATTCCCTCGCGGAAACGCCACTTGTTTCATAGAAAAACATTCAATTTGCCCCACAAAACAACCCCACCATGACCAACAATCTATCGAAACGCCGGTTTCTGCAACAATCCCTGGCCGCCACCTTCTGCGGCGCCTCATTCCTCGCCCCTGGAGCTTTGTCCGCCGAGGAAACCGTCATCGAAGCCGTTCCGGAGGGCATCGAAGCCTATGTCTATGGCTACCCTCTCGTGACCATGGAAATGACGCGCCGGATCATGACCAACGTCCCTGAACAGGAAGGCACGCGCGCTCCAATGGGCCACTTTGCCCGTATCCGCTCCTATCCCGACGCGGAATTCCGGGACGTGACCGCGCCGAACGCCGACACCCTCTACACCACCGCCTGGATCGACGTGGGCAAGGAGCCCTACGTGCTCTCATTGCCCGATGCCAACGACCGCTATTACCTGTTCCCCATGCTCGACGGCTGGACCAATGTCTTCGAGGTTCCCGGCAAACGCACCACGGGAACGGGTGCGCAGAAGTATGCGATCACCGGACCCGGCTGGAAGGGCGAACTCCCCGAGGGAGTGACGGAATACAAGTCGCCCACCAGCATGGTATGGCTGCTCGGGCGCATCTACTGCACCGGCACGCCGGAGGATTACGCGGCCGTCCACAAGATGCAGGACGAGATTTCCCTCGTGCCGCTCAGTTCCTACGGCAAGCCCTACACCCCACCCGCTGGCAAGGTGGATCCTTCGGTTGACATGAAAACCGCCGTCCGCGAACAGGTCAATGCACTGAGCGTGGAGGACTATTTCACCCTCCTCGCCAAGCTGATGGTGGACAACCCGCCCGCTGAAGCAGACAAGCCCATGCTCGAAAAGATGGCCAGGCTCGGCATCGTTCCCGGCCAGCCATTCGACGGCAGCAAGCTCGGCCCCGAGGCCCGCAAGGCCTTCTCCGAAGTGCCGAAGATCGCCAATGACAAGATCATGCGCTGGCTCAAGGAGGGCGTGCTTGCCGGCGACATGAAGTTTGAGAACGGCTGGGCGTTCACCACCAAGACCGGACTCTACGGCACGAATTACATCCAGCGCGCGCTCGTCACCGCCATCGGCCTTGGAGCAAACCGTCCCCAAGATGCCGTTTACCCCACCTCGGAGGGTCCGGACGCGATCAAATCCTACACCGGCGAGAAGAAATACGTGATGCACTTCGAAAAGGGCCAACTCCCGCCGGCCAAGGGCTTCTGGTCGCTCACCATGTATGACGCCGGCTACTTCTTCGTGAAGAATCCCTTGAACCGCTACAGCATCAGCGCCCGTCAGGATTTGAAGCCGAATGCCGACGGTTCCGTGGATCTCTACATCCAGCATGAGAGCCCCGGAAAGGACAAGGAGTCGAACTGGCTCCCGGCGCCGAAGGACAAGTTCATTCTCATGTTGCGCCTCTACTGGCCGCAGGAAACACCACCGTCCATCATCGACGGATCGTGGAAAATCCCACCGGTCAAGGCAGTCGAATAACCAAGCTTCGGTTTTGAACCACGCGGGCCGCGCTGACCATGGGCGACCCGCGAATTCAGCATCGAAACACCCCGGCCAATCTCCAATCAAACGTTCCAAAACAATATGAAGAAACATTTATACCACGCCTCCGCACTCGCGGCCTTGGCTCTTGCCTTGACCGCCTGCGACAAGAAGAACGATGCCATTTCCGAGGTGGCGAAAGCCGACAAGGAAGCAGGCATCGACGCCCCTTCCATCGAGGAGGTCAAAGCCATCGCCGAGGAGGGTTTCATCTACGGTCTTCCGCTCGTGATGAACTACACGGCCAACTACGAGTTCTGGGTGGACACGACTTCCAAACAATACAAGTGCCCCTTCAACCGGCTCAAGAACGAGAATCGCGTCTTCACCTACGAGGACACGGCGGTCGTCACACCGAATAGCGACACGCCCTATTCCTTCACCTGCCTCGATCTGCGTGCCGAGCCATTCGTCGTCTCGGTGCCGGCCGTGGAAAAGGAACGTTACTACTCGCTCCAGTTCGTGGACTGGAACACCTTCAACTACGGCTACGTCGGCAGCCGCGCCACCGGCACCGAGGCGGGCGACTACCTGGTCGCTGGTCCGGATTGGAAAGGCGAGACACCCGCCGGAATCAAAGGAGTGCTCCGCCCGACCACGCAATTCACGGTCATCATCATCCGCACCCAGCTCTTCGGACCCGACGACATGGCGAATGTGGAAAAGGTGCAGGCAGGCTACAAAGTGCAACCACTCTCCGCTTTCCTGAATCAGCCCGCCCCGCCCGCCGCACCGACGCTCGATTTCCCGAAAGCCAACGCGGAACTCGCCAAGACGAACTTCTTTGAATACGTCGACTTCTCCCTGCAGTTCGCGCCCGCCGGCCCGGAGGAGGAGGAAATCCGCGCCAAGCTCGCGAAGATCGGCATCGGTCCCGGCAAGACGTTCCACTTCAAGGATCTCTCCCTCGAACACAAAGCCGCCGTCCTCCTCGGCATGAAGGAAGGTGAAAAGAAAGTGGAGGAAAAAGTCGCGACCATCGGCAAGAACATCAACGGCTGGGCTGTCAGTTCGGCATTTGGTGATCGCGACTTTTACAAAGGCGACTGGCTGCTGCGCGCCGCCGCCGCCAAGGCCGGCATCTTCGGGAACGATGCGATTGAAGCCACCTATCCAATGGTTCGCGTGGATGCGGACGGCGACACCCTCGACGGCAGCAAACACAACTACACCCTCACCTTCCCCGCCGGGCAGCTTCCGCCGGTGAACGCGTTTTGGTCGGTCACGATGTATGACGGCAAGACGCAACTGCTGATCAAAAACCCGATCAACCGCTATCTCATCAACTCGCCCATGTTGCCGGACATGAAGAAAAACGAGGATGGCTCGCTCACACTTTACATCCAAAAGGACAGCCCCGGAGCCGACAAGGAATCCAACTGGCTGCCCTCGCCCGACGGGCCGATCTACATGGTGATGCGCCTGTATTGGCCCAAGACTGAAGCGCCTTCCATCCTACCCGCCGGCAGCGGCACTTGGAAACCACCGGGTGTGGTGAAGGTGAAATGATCCGCCTGCGGTTTTATCAGCAACCGTATGTTTCCGCCTCACATACCCATCGGTCACGCCGGTTTGTTCGCGCTTTGCGTGTCCGCGCTGCCCTGTCACGCACAGGACATCGAGCCGCGCCGCTGGAGCCACCTGCCTCTCGGCGCGAACTTCGGCGGGGTGGCCTACGCCTACACTGAGGGCGACATCTTCCTAAACCCAGTGCTCCGCATCGAGGATGGGGAATTCGAGTTGCACACCGCCGCTTTCAAATACATCCATGCATTTGAACTCTTCGGGAAATCCTCCCGCATCGATCTCACCCAGCTCTATCAGAGCGGATCGTGGAGCGGCCTGCTCAACGGAGCGCCCGCCGCCACGGAGCGCGACGGCTGGGCGGATACCGCCCTGCGCTTCGCGGTGAATCTCTACGGTGCTCCGCCGCTCGCCGGGCAGGAGTTTGTCGAGTATCGCAAGACAACGCACTGCGAGACCATCGTCGGCATGGGCTTGCTCGTCACCTTTCCCACCGGCGAATATTTCGAGGACAGGCTGATCAACCTCGGAACGAACCGCTATAGCTTCACCCCTCAACTCGGCATCGTCCACACCCGGGGCAAGTGGTCCATGGAGCTTTCCTCATCCGTCACATTCTACACGGACAACAATGATTTCTTCGGCAACTCGAAGCATCAAGAAGACCCCCTGTTGATCGGTCAGGGCCATCTCATCTACACCTTCATGCCCGGCCTGTGGCTTGGCCTCAGCGGTGGTTATGGTTACGGCGGCGAGTCCACCATCAACCGGGTACCCGCGAACGACTTGAAAGGAAATCTCGGCTTCGGCGTGAGCGCCGGCATCCCGGTCTCGCGCAACTTCGGCTTCAAAATCGCCTACGTCGGAATCCGCACCCGCGAGGACGTTGGTTCCGACAACGACACCTTCACCATCGGATGCTCGCTGCAATGGTGAAACAAACATCTACCGGCGAATCATACCGCTCCAACCCATCGCATGAACTTTTTCCAGCAGTAGCTTTCATCCTTTCCCACCCTCACTTCCCATTCATGAAAACACAAACTACCATAATCGCATTTGTAGTCTCATGCGTGACACTGCATGCCCAAGAAGCCGATCTGGCGCAAAAACTCGCCAACCCGATCTCCGACCTGATCAGCCTGCCGATCCAGAGCAACGTCGATTTTGGCGTCGGCCCGGGCGATGGCACCCTCTGGCGCACCAACATCCAGCCGGTCATCCCTATCAGCATCAGCGAGGATTGGAATCTCATCTCCCGCACCATCCTGCCGGTCATCGACCAGGAAGGCCTGGCGCCAACAGGAGATACACTCGACGAATTCGGCCTCGGCGACATCACCCAGAGCTTCTTTTTCTCGCCGAAGCAAAGCTCGCCGATCTGGGGTGTCGGCCCGGTGTTCCTTTTTCCCAGCGCCACCGACGATCTCTTGGGAGTCGAGAAATGGGGAGTCGGTCCCACGGCGGTCGTGCTCAAGCAGGACGGACCGTGGACGTATGGCGCGCTTATGAACCATCTCTGGGATGTCGCTGGGGACGACAACCGCGCCTCGGTCAACGCGACCTTCGTGCAGCCTTTCGTTTCCTACATCCTGCCGACGAAAACCACCCTGACGCTGAACACGGAAACCACCTACGACTGGACGAACGGGCAATGGACGGTGCCGCTCAACTTCCAGATCTCCCAGCTTTTCAAAATCGGCGATCAGCCGATGCAGGCTTTTTTCGGCGCGCGCTACTATGCCGAGAAGCCTGCGGGTGGCCCCGAGTGGGGGATCCGCATGGGGCTCACCTTCCTTTTCCCGAAATAGATCACGAGCAGAGGCATCCATCGTCGAGCTGCCGGAGGCCACCGATTGCGACTTCGAGGCCCGACCATCCGCCCTCTGCCATTTCCTCACCGGCTCCAAGCCGGACGCCTCACGCACCGCCGCAGTTCACGAGGTCTTTTTCTCCGAGTCATCCCGTTTCCTGAAAAATCAAACCGCAAGCAAACCATGAAAACCATGATCCGTCGCATCACCGCCATCCTGCCCCTCGCGCTTGGATTGTGCTTCACCTCCATCGGGCGCACCGAGGAGGCTCCGGCGGTGCCCACCGATCCCGGTTGGCCGCGCGAGTTCACCATGGAGAGCAAGAAGCTCACCATCTATCAACCGCAGGTCGATGAGTGGAAAGACCACGGCACCATGCATTTCCGCTGCGCCATCGAAGTTGAGGGCGTGCTGGCGGAGCCGAAATTCGGCGTCGCCGAGATCGAGGCGCGGACGCTCGTGGATCAGGAAACCCGCACGGTGAAGGTGTTCGCGACCAAGCGCGAGATCCGCTTCGTGGGCGTTTCCGAGACGGAGGAGAAATCCCTGCGCGATGCGGTGGACAAGATCAGGCCGCCCCAACAACTCATCACGGTTTCCCTAGACCGCGTGCTGACCTGCCTCGATCCGGAAACGGCGGGCATGCAGAAACAGGTGGAGGTCAGCCTCGCGCCGCCGAAGATTTTCTACAGCAACAAGCCTGCCGTGTTGGTGATCTTCATGGGCGAGCCGCAGTTCAAGCCGGTGGTGGCTTCCGATCCCGATCTGATGTTCGCGGTCAACACGAACTGGGACGTGTTCTATCAGCCCTCAACGAAGAGCTTCTACCTGCTGAACAGTGATCACTGGCTCACCGCCACCTCGGCGGACGGCCCGTGGACGGTGGCGACGGCGCTTCCCGATAAGCTCAGGAGTCTGCCTGACGATGAAAACTGGGCGGAAATCCGGAAGAACATCCCCGGCAAGAAAGCCGAGATCGCCGAGCATGTTTACGCGAGCAAGGAGCCCGCCGAGCTGCTGATCACCACCGGTGATCCCGATTACAAGCCGATCCCCCAAACCAAATTGCTGGAGATCACCAACACCGAGAGCCTGCTGATGCTCGATAGCGCGGGCGGCAAGTTTTACTATCAGGTCGCCGGGCGTTGGTTCCGCGCGCCGAAGCTCGATGGCCCGTGGGAGACCGCGAGTAAGGATCTGCCCGAGGATTTTGCCAAAATCCCCGACGATCATCCGCTCGCTTTCGTGAAAGCCACCGTGCCGGGAACCGATGAGGCGGTCGATGCCGTGCTGTTGGCCTCCGTGCCGCAATCTACCTTCGTGGATGCCACCAAGCCGCCGACCCTCGAGGTCACCTACAAGGGCGAACCCGATTTCCAACCCATTCCCACCACCAGCGTGAAATACGCGGTGAACTCGCCTTACTCGGTCTTCAACGTCGAAAACGGCTACTACTGCTGCGATCAGGGCGTGTGGTTCACCAGCCAGACGGCGACCGGGCCATGGGCATGGTCCACCACCGTGCCGGACGCGATCTACACGATCCCGGTTTCCAGCCCGGCGCACAACGTGACCTACGTGACCGTCAAGGAATCCACCCCCGACACCGTGGTTTACACCCAGACGGCGGGTTACAGCGGCGAATACGTCGCCGCCAACGGCGTGCTGATGTTCGGCGCGGGTCTGATCGTCGGAGCCATTCTCAACGACTACCACGACCACTACTGCTACCCGCCCGCTGCCTGGTATTCCTACGGCTGCGGCGCGGTGTATCATTACGGCTATGGCGGCTACTACGGAGCGGCGGGTCGTGTTTACGGCCCTTACGGCGGGGCGGGTTATGCCGCCGCCTACAATCCGGCGACCGGAGTTTACTCACGCGGCGCCTACGCCTACGGTCCATACGGCAGCGCGGGCTATCGCCAGGCCTACAATCCTTACACCGGCACCTATGCCGCCAAGGGCTACCGCGCCACACCCTACGGCACCGTTTCCGGCGGGCGGGTTTACAATCCTTACACGGGAGCCTCGGCCGCGGGAGGTCGAGTCAGCACCGCCTACGGCTCCGCAGGGCGCGCCGCCGCCTACAACCCCGTGACCGGAAAAGGCGCGGCCGGCGGATACGTTTCCGGTGATCGCGGAACCGTCGCCGGCGGACGCAATACCGAAGGCGGAGCCGGTGTCGCCTGGGACACCCAGCGCGGCCAGGGTGCGGCGGCGAAAACGAGGAACGACAACGTTTATGCCGTGCGCAACGGCAATGTTTACAAAAAGGATTCCGACGGCAACTGGAGCAGCAACGCCGGGGGAAGCTGGAAACCCGTCGAGTCCACCCGACCCAAGCCGACTTCCCAAGGCGGGCGTCCGAGCGCCCAGCCCCAGCCAACAAGACCCACCACGCTGCCCCAACGTCCGAGTCCCGCCTCGCAGCGCACAAGCGTGCAGCCGACAAGCCGCCAGTCGCTCGATTCCTTGTCTCGCACCCGCGAGCGCGGCAACGTGCAAACCCAGCGCGCCCAGTCCTTCCAGCGCTCCGCTCCGGGCGGCGGGGAAGCTCGCGGCGGCGGAGGCGGCGGCTTGAGACGCCGTTGACGCGCATTCCTGATCACAATCACCGAACAATCGAACCAAATGAAAACTAAACATATCGCAACCCTCGCATCCTCGCTTCTACTCGCCTCACTCCCCACCTTCGCGGGCAGCACGATGCCCTCAACCGCTTCGGATGTCATCGCCACGACCGACTCCGGCTGGAACGTCCGGGCCGCCATGTATGGCTGGTTCACCGCGATGGACGGCGACGTCACGATCCGGGGAAACGCCGCACCGGTGGATGTGAAATTCACCGACATCGTTGACAAGATCGACTTCGCCTTCATGGGAATCGTGGAGGTCGGGCGCGGCCAGTGGAGCTTCGCCAGCGATCTCTTCTACGCCAAGCTGGGGGCGGACAACACAAGGGGAGCCACCGTGTTCGACGTCGGCATGGAGCAGTTCATCGGAAACTTCGCCTTGGTGCGCAACGTGGTCGATGACGGAACGACCCGCTTCGACGTGTATGGCGGCGCGCGGGTGAACTACATGAGTTCGGATCTCACGATCACCAATCCGGTGCTCCCCCTTAATATCAATGTTTCGCAAAGCAAGACTTGGGTGGATCCCATCATCGGGGTGCGCGTGAATCGCAACCTATCCGAGAAACTGTTCCTGCGCGGCGTGGCGGATATCGGCGGCCTCGGGATCGAGTCTGACCTCACCTGGCAGGCCTATGTCGCGCTCGGCTATCGCGTCAGCGAAAAGACCGCGCTAAGCATCGGCTACCGCGGTCTCGGCACCGACTACACGGACGGCGGTTTCAACTATGATGTCATCAACCATGGCTTACTGCTTGGCCTGGAACACAGCTTCTAACCGCCAATCTAGGCGTTCTGCTGCATGCTGCGAAAAAGGGCACGATGGGGAACCGTCCGCTCACCCCGGCCCACGCTGGCACCAGCTAGCGCGTCCGTTTCGCGCGGGGCGGTCGCCATGGGGAGTGGGATCCGAATTCGTTCACCTCATGACCCCCGCCGCCGAGGTCGATCTGAAAACGAATGGGAGGGAGCGGAGGAGGAAGATGGAGACGGGCTTTGAAAGCCTGCTGTCCGGTGAGGAGAGTGGCAAAAAGGAATGGGTGGGCATGCGAATGGATGATGGGGCTTTTTACCGAAGGAAAGGAAGGGGCTGGGCATCTTGATTGCCTCAGCCCCAGAAGCCGCTGATGCGCTCGATGCACCAGAAGGCGGCGATGATGCCGGTGGCGTAAACGATCGGTTTGAAGGCGGCTTGGTTGATCTTTGGCGAGATCGTGGCGGTGACGGTGGTGAGGGCAATGACGACGGCGACGAAGCTGAGTTGGCCGAGCTCGACGCCGATGTTGAAGTTGAGCAGGGCGAGAGGGATCTGGTCGGCGGGGAGGCCGACTTCGGAAAGCGCGCCGGCGAAGCCGAAGCCGTGGAGCAGGCCGAAGGTGAGGGCGACGAGCCAGGGATAGCGTTCTGTTAGGCCGGGGGTGTGTTCGTTTCTCAGGGCAAGCTCACGGGCGAGGAAGATGATGCTGAGCGCGATGACGGCTTCGACGGGTGGGCCTGGGACATTCATCCATCCGAGGGTGGCAATGCCCAAGGTAACGGAGTGGGCGAGGGTGAAGGCGGTGATGGTTTTTAGGAGCGTCCAGCGGTCGCGGACGATGAGCACGAGGCAGAGGACAAAGAGCAGGTGATCATAACCTAACAGAATGTGCTCGATGCCGATGACAATGTAATCCCAGAGCAGTGTTTGGGGTTCCTGATCGAAGAGGATGGTGGCGTAGGGGGATTCGGGGCGGAGGACAGCGGTTTGGGATCGTCCGTCGGCGAGCTGGGCTCGGAGGACGACGTCGGTGAGGCGGGAGATGGGGCCTTCAATGTTGATCGTGGCACCATCGATGGAGGTCTCGGCGGGATTGATGCGCCAGCGGGAGAGGGTGGCGTTGCCAAGCGGGGTGATGTTTGGCTCGGTGAGGTTTTTCCACGATGTGGGGAAGACGGGAGTGATGGGGAGGGGGCGTCCTTTGTAGTAAGGGACTTTCCAAGTGACGTCGATGCTGCCCCCGGGGGTTTCCTTGAGCTCGAGGTAGGCGGGCTGCATTTCGTGGGCGGCGAGATGCGAGGAGGAAATGAAGAGAAGTGTTAGGAAGAATAAAACGCGGCGGGCCGCCGCTGTCACGGCCTGCCCCGGGCCGGGGCAGCTACGATCGAGTGTGATACTACGGATCATGGCTCGGGGGCTTCTTCGGTTTCCTCGGGTTCGAGGACGAGCTCGTCGATGACGATTTCGTATTTTTCGTGCAGTGAATCCTGCATCTCCTTGTTGATTTTTTCGCGCTGATCATAGCGGTAGTCGTCGAGCACGGTTTCGCGGATGGTGTCGAGTTCGGGGAGGTAGCCGTCGGTGCGGTCGAGGACTTCCACGAGGTGGAAGCCGTAGCCGGAAGGCACTGGTCCGAACCAATCGCCGGGATTGGCTTCGGCGATCGTGGGTGCGAAGTCCTTGCCGAATTGGCGAGCGATGAGCGAGATGGCAGTGGCGCTGAACTGGGGGCTGAATAAGGACTTGTCGCTTTGTTTGATGGCTTGTTCGAAGGTGAGAGTGCCTTCTTTCAGGGAACTGAGGAGGGCGGTTGCATCGCTGGCGGCGGTGTCTTTGCGCTTGTCTGTGGAGAAGTAGAGATGGCGAAAGCTGATCTCGGGTTCGATGCGGTAGTTATCTGCGTTTTCCAGGTAGTAGGCTTTGAGGGCTTCGTCTGAGACTTCCTCAAGGTCGGCCATATCAGCAGTAAGGAACTCCATTTTTTCCGCGAGGCGTCGGCGGATGATGGTGTCGGCTTGGTCGAGGCCGAGTTTGGTGGCTTCGCGGAAAAGGAGTTCTTCGTTGATGTGTTCGTCGAGGAGGGCTTTGAACTCTTCGGGGGTCGGGGGGCGGTTCCAGCGCGAGCTCCATTCGGAGATGAGCATGTTCTGGATGTCGCTGGTGACTTCGATGCGGTTGGGGTTTGATTCCTCGGTGGATCCTTCGGGATTGAGCTTGGAATAGAGCAGGAAAATCCCGCCGCCGATGAGGAGAAAGACGACGAGAGGGTCGCGGAGAAGTTTCATGGGGTAGAGAGGGAGGGGCGTGTTGAGTCAATGCAAGACGGGAAGGTTCTGAACATGAGGGAGGGGAGCGTGGGCGTCTCGCCCACAGGGCTTCGGTGAAGAAGTGGGCGAGACGCCCACGCTCCCCTGTGATTTCGAGCAGTCGTAGCCAGAGAAGGCGGTGTCATCGTGATCGTCGCGGATCTGTTTGGGCATGGGGTGGAGCAGGTAAAGCGATCACCGATTGAGGAACCAGTAACCCGCATTAAGATAAGTGGCGTAGGAGACCCAGATGAGATAGGGGATTAGCAAACGGGATGCCAAGCGATCGATGGGGCGGAAGGCGAGGATGGTGGCGATGATGGTGGCGGCTAGGGATATGATGATGACGAGTGCGGCACCGAGTTGGTGGGCGCCAAAGAAGACGGGGGTCCAGGCGAGGTTGAGGAGGAGTTGTGTGGTGAAAAGGGTGATGGCTTTGCGTTGTTGCGGTCCTTTTTCGCCGCGATGCCAGACGAGGGCGAAGGCGGTGCCGATCATGGCGTAGAGAATGGTCCAGACCGGGCCGAAGAGCCAGTTGGGCGGGGTGCCGGGTGGCTTTGTTAGAGCGGCATACCAATCGCGGACGGAGGTGGCGGTGATGATGCCACCGAGGCTGCCGAGGATTTCGGTGGCGACGATGCATAGAAGGATTTTTTGCCAGAGTTTCATGATATGTTTTGGTCTTCTGGCAGCACACGGATCAGGACGGGGAGGCGCTTGCCGAGGAGGTCGTGGGCGGCGCTGCGGACTTCGTCGGAGGTGACGGTCTGATAGATGCCAGAGAGTTGGCGGAAGTGATCGGCGGGGAGGCCGAAGAGCAGGTCGATGGCGGCGTGGCGGGCGATCGAGCCGGGCGATTGTTGTTCGATGGCGATGGCGCTGAGGACGGTGGAGCGGACGCGCTCGAAGGCATCGTCGGGGATGCCGCCGGAGGCGAGGGCGGCGATTTGAGAACGGAGTTCTTCTTCGGCGAGTAAGACTTGGTCCGGGTTGGTGGCCATGTAGAAGGCGAAGAGGCCGGTGTCGTGACCGTGGAATTGGGTGGCTCCGACTTGATAGGCGAGGCCAAGGTCTTCGCGGATTCGGGTGAAGAGCGGGCCGGCCATATCGCTGCTCCATTCCTGAAGCATGCGCAGGGCGTGGCGGTTTTCATCGAGCGCGGCGCAGCCGGGATAGCCAAGGGCGAGGACGGCTTGTTTTTTGTCGAGATGAACGACGAACTCCGATGGATCTAGTATTTCGGAAGGTGATGGGTGCCAGGCGTCGCCGCCGGGAAGAGGATCGAGTGCGGCGGCGAGGAGTGCCTTTGCTTCGGCGGGATCAAAGTCGCCGGCGATTGCGAGGGCGAGGTTCGGTCCGCGGAAATGGAGCGAGTGATGGGCGGCGAGGGAGAGGCGGTTGAGGCTGGTGAGCGATGCTTCATCGCCGAGTGAGGGAATGCCGAAGCCGCTGCTGCCGAAGAGGGCACTGCGAAGATTTCGGAATCCAAGGGAGAGCGGGTCTTCGAGGGCTTCCTGGATGCTGGCGAGCTGCGATGCTTTTTCGCGTTCGATGGAAGCGGATTCGAAGGCAGGTTCGCAGAGGACTTCGCCGAAGAGAGGGATCAGCGTGGCGAGGTCCGGGCTGAGGCCGGAGAGCTGGACGAGCAGCGAGTTGTTACCGGCGGAGGCGCCGATGGAGGCTCCGAGGGATTCGAGGGTGTTGGCGAGTTCGGCAGCGGAGCGGTGACGGGTGGCTTGGGGGAGGGCGGCGGCGAGCAGGCGGTTGAGGCCGGCGGTGGTGCTTGTTTCCGAGGCGGCACCGGCACGGATCGCGGCTTGGATAGCGATGATGGGGACCTTTGGGTCAGGGAGCAGGGCAATGGTAGTGCCGTTCGCGAGCGTGAAGGTTTCGGGCTCGGGGCGCTGACGTTTCTTCGCGGCGACGGAGGCGGGTGCGGGGGTGCCTTCGGGGTCGAGGATGGTGAGGGTTTCGATGGTGTCTGTTAGATTGCCAAAGGCGCGACGGATGTCGGCGGCGGTGACGGCATCGAGCTGCGCGAGGTAGCGGCGGGTGAAGTTGAGGTCACGGGCTTCGTGCCAGTTCGAGGCGAGGTCGCTGGCGCGGCCGGAGATGGTGGTTAGCGTGCGGAACTGGCTGGCGGCGATCTGGCGTTTGGCTTTGGCGAGGTCGTCTTCGAGCTGGCTGTTAGGGAAGGCGGCGAGTTCGGCACGGATGGCGGCGATGAGGGCTTCGCGTTTATCGGGCGAGGTTTCGGCGGAGACGGCGAAGAGGCCTTCGCCGTTGCTTTGGGACCAGGACCAGGCGGAGATTTCGAGGGCGAGTTCCTTTTCCTCGCGGATCGAGCGGTAGAGTCGGGCGGAGCGGCCGCGGCCGAGGATGGCAGCGGCGATGTCGAGCGCGGGGACGTCGGGGTGGCCAAGTGCGGGGATTTTCCAGCTTAGCGTGATGCGGGACGTCGGGATGGCAAAGGTATCACGGCCACGACGAGGTCCGAGCTGGGTGGGATCGACGGGGACGAGAGGTTCCTCACCCGAGCCGCGTGGGATGGAGGCGAAGAGGGCGTCGATTTTTTCCAAAATGACGGCGGGATCGAAGTCGCCGGCGAGGCAGAGGCAGGCGCGGTCCGGCGTGTAGCGGGTGGCGTGGTAAGTACGAAGGTCATCGTAGGTGATGGCATCGAAAAGCTGGCGGTGACCAATGACGGGCTGGCGTCGCGCATCGCGGGTGAAGGCGGTGGTGAAGAGCAGGCGGTGGTTGGTGTCGTCCGGGTCATCGAGGCCCATGTCGATCTCGCGTCGGATGACATCTTTTTCCTTCTCGAACTCGGATTCGGGCAGGTGCGGGTGGAAGACCATGGCGGCGAGCACGTCGAGGAAAGTGGTCAGTCCGGTGGCGGGTCCATCGATGTAATAAACGGTGCGATCGAAGGAGGTATAGGCGTTCCAGTGGCCGCCGGCGGCTTGGACGGTTTCGGCGAGGTCGCTGGGGCCGAATGCTCCGCCGCCTTTGAAGACCATGTGTTCGAGGAAATGGGAAACGCCGGAGCCGAGCAGGCGGCCTTCGTGGATGGAGCCGGTCTCGACCCAGAGCTGGGAGGAAACGACGGGTGCTGAGTCATCGGAATCGAGGATCAGGGTGAGGCCGTTGGGGAGAATGCGGGTGGTGGCGGAGGTGGGAGGGAATTCCATGAATGGGGGGATCTTGAGGCAGGATCGGCGAAGGTCCAATGCGGATGGCGTCAAAATGTGGGGTGCTCAAGACGGACTTGGGGCTTGGATGCGGCGGTCGAGTTGGCTAGTTTTTAAAACGTGAAAGGGAAAGGAGCTCTTTGGTTGTGGGTTGGTGTTCTCGTGGTGTTTCTCGCGGGTGCTGGCTTGGTGGCTTACAAATTGATCAAACGTCAGAAGGACCGGGCTGCTTCAGCGGAGATGCAGCGCTGGGAAATGAAGAGTGAAATGAAGCTTAATACAGAGCTCAGCGCCGAAGAACTCGATCGCTACCTCGCGAGTGAAAATGAGAAGCTTGATCGATATGAGGTATTGAGGCCGCTGGTCGACGAGTTGGACTTGGTGGCTTTCTGGGGGCTCGCAGGCCCGGAGGAGGCAATGGCAATGTTGAAGGACAGCGCTGAGCTGAGGGCGGGCGAGACGCCGGGGACGGTGGTTTTTGTGGTTTCGGACAAGGACAAGGAAATGACGGGGAAGCTGGGTCAGGCAATGGCCCGTTCCTACCATGCGATGAAGCTGCGTGACAGCATGAGGCTTCCACCACCACCTCCGCCGGGCTATCAGGAGTGATGTCAACGGATCCATACGCCCCGCCGAGAAGTGATTCGAGAGGCGAGGTTCTGCTCAACAAGTCTGCCCTGAAGGAGGTGGTGATCGGTTGGGAAAAGATGAGGCTTCTTTACAATGGGCTACTGCTGATTCCGGGGCTGATCATTGAGGCGATCATGGTGACGAAGCAGGGGATGCCGGTGGCGGCGGGAGTGGTGGGCGCGATCATGATCGGGCTCGGGGCGAACCTTGCTTACTTTCTCGGTCCGCTGGCGGAGCTTTATTTCCGCGCGCTTTTTAGAAATGGGGAGCCGATTGGGCAGGGGAGGAAGTTGATTTTTGGCGCGGGGTTGGTGGTGTCGGCTGGGGTCTTTAGCTTGGTTCTTTTTGGGGCTTTTCTGTGAGGCGATGAAAGGGTGGGATACGAGATGCGGTATTGAGGGTTTGCTTGCTGTGCGCTTACCCATTTTAGGAGTTCTCTTGGTCGTTTCAACCGCGTCTGCGGAGACGATCGGCTTTAATCGTGATGTCCGGCCGATTCTTTCGAAGCATTGCTTCGCCTGTCACGGACCTGATGCCCATGGTCGGAAGTCCGAGCTGCGGCTCGATTTACCGGAGGAGGCGCTGAAGGGTGGCGAATCGGGGAGACCTGCGATTGTCGCGGGCAAGCCGGATGAATCCACGATTATCAGAAGGATCTTCAGCCGTGATCCGGAGGTAATCATGCCGCCGCCGGATGCGCACTCGGAGCTTTCTGAGAATGATCGGGAGATTCTTCGGCAGTGGATTACCGAGGGTGCGGCGTATGAGGGACATTGGGCATTTCAGTCGCCTCAAAAGCCGCCGGTCCCTGAAATTTCCGAAGTCGGGGAGAATCCGATCGATCGATTTGTTGCGGCGCGACTCGTTGAGGAGGGGCTTGAGTTTTCAGCAGAGGCCGATTCCGCGACTTTGGTCCGCCGGCTGACTTTCGACCTGAGCGGTTTGCCGCCGACGACTCAGGAGACTGCGGCTTTCAAGGCGGCCTACGCCGCCCATCCGGACACCGCGGTTGATGAGCTCGTCGATCGCTTGTTGGCGTCGCCTCGTTTTGGGGAGCAGATGGCGGTGCGCTGGCTCGATGCCGCCCGCTATGCCGATACGAACGGCTTCTCGATCGATGGCGGGAGGCATCAGTGGTTGTGGCGTGACTGGGTGATTCATGGCTTCAATGAGAACAAGCCCTACGATGTTTTTCTAACAGAGCAGCTGGCGGGTGACCTGCTGCCTGATGCGACGGAGCAACAGATCGTGGCCACCGGTTTCAACCGCAACCATGCGATTACCCATGAAGGGGGAACCATTCCTGAGGAAAATCTGGTCAATTATGTGGCTGACCGGGTGAAGACGACTTCCGAGACATTTCTGGGGCTGACGATGGCCTGCGCGCAGTGCCACGACCACAAGTATGATCCGATCAGTCAGCGCGACTACTATCGGTTTTTCGCGTTTTTCAACACGCTCGATGATGCCGGTCTGGATGGCAATGCGGGGCACAACGCGCGACCCACGATCAATGCGATGTCATGCTTCGCGGATCCTTCAGAGGCTGAGGCGATTGAAAAGCAACTGGCGAAGTTGCGACGCGAGTATGAGGAACCGATGCCTGAAGCTCAGGCACTTCGCGAAGAGTTGTGGCGGGCTGATCTTGTTTCTCGTGGGCAGGATTTCATGGTGTATCCGCTAGAGGTGCTCACCGCCACCTCGCCCAATGGCAATCCAGATCGGATCAAGGTTCAGGATGATGGGTCGGTGGTGATAGCGCACGGGGATTTCAGTGCCTTCAACGTGGCCTGCAGGCTTCCTGTCGATCAGGGTCCGCTGGTTGGCTTGAGGATCGTTTTTCATCCGACGAAACCTGCCAAGGGGAAGCTCGGGTTTGGTGATGCGAAGGACTTGGAGGGGAACTTCGTCCTCAATACGCTGACGACTTCCTCGAGTTCGTTCCCGGCGGGTAATGTCGATCTCAACGCACAGATTCCGATGGAGCGGATCACGGCGAGTACGGCCGAAGAGGGCCATTGGCCTTACGAAATTCGTGGCACCGCGACGGACGGTGGGTGGGCGCCGGCCACTGGATCCACCACGCCGCAGCATTTGAGCGTCACTTTCGCGGAGGCGATCGATCCTGCGGAGACGCCTTATTTGACCACCGAGTTGATGTTCAATTTTGGTGCTGGATGTTCGCCCGGGCGCTTTGAGATCTTTGCCTTCACCGGTCATGACGACGGTTCGCCTCATCCGGATGACATCACGGCCATTCTAACAAGTGAGGAGCCGACCCGTAGTGAGGCCCAGCGGGAACGGCTCAAGGCCTACTTTGAGGCCAATGCTCCTGAGAAGGCGGGCATCCGGTATCAGATCGCGAATCTGGAGGAGCGTTTGGCGGTGCTCACCAAGAAGCACTCCGTTCTGGTGATGAACACCGCGAAAAAGCCGCGGGTCACTCACGTGCTTGAGCGGGGCGTTTACTCTTCACCGCTGGAGCCTGTCAGGCCGGGCACACCGGAGGCTCTACCGCTCTTGCCGGAACCGGGCGATCGTGAGCTCAATCGACTGGACTTGGCGAAATGGATGACTCGTTCTGATCATCCCCTGACCGCGCGGGTGGCGGTGAATTCGCTGTGGGAAGGTCTCTTTGGAAGGGGGATTGCCTCGTCGTCCGCCGACTTCGGCTCGCAGTCGGAATGGCCGAGCCACCCGGAGATGCTCGATTGGTTGGCCATTCGTTTTGTCGAAAGCGGTTGGGATGTGAAGGGGATGGTGCGTTTGATGGTGACGTCTCGCAGCTATCGTCAGTCATCGGACACGCCGTCCGAACTGCTTGCCCGTGATCCGCTCAACGAGTTGCTTGCCCGTGGTCCGCGGAAGCGCCTGAGTGCGGAACAGATTCGAGATTTGGCGCTGGATGTCTCGGATCTCCTGGTCGAGCGACTCGGTGGTCCTAGCGTCCGCCCGTATCAACCGGGCGATCTCTGGCGGCAGATCAGTCACTTCGGCTCGAGTCCTGCGACTTCGCAAACCTACATCCAGGATCACGGCGAGAAACTTCACCGCCGCACCCTTTACACCTATTGGAAGCGGACGCTGCCACCGGTAAATCTGGCGGTGTTCGATGCTCCGAACCGTGAGGTCTGCACGATTGGTCGCATGTCGACGAATACACCGCTGCAGGCGCTGGTGTTGCTCAATGATCCGCAGTTCGTCGAGGCGGCTCGGGCCATGGCGGAGAGATTGCTGGAGGCGACTGACGCCGATGATTTGTCGCGCCTTGCGTCGGGTTTCGAGTTGGTGACCGGACGGTCGGCGACGGATGCCGAGCTCAAGGTCATCGGGGGCGTTCTCGATCGCGAACGCACGCGTTATGCCGTGAATGTGGCGGCGGCTGAGGGGTTGTTAGAGATTGGTGAGTCACCGCGAAATACATCCATCCCTGCTGCTGAGCATGCGGCTTGGACTCAGGTCGCGAGCTTGCTGCTCAATCTTTCGGAAACCATCACCAATCACTGACCGCTTCGGCCTTTTTTTGTATCATGTTTGATTCGCAAAGCCTCAACCGTCGAGCGTTCCTCGGGCAGTCCGCCGGAGGACTCGGTCATGCCGCACTCAACTCGCTGCTGATGGCCTCTCTGGTGAAGGCGTCGCGTGGCGAGCAGGTCGAAGCGGATGCCTTCCGTCGTTTTGCTCCAAAGGCGAAGCGGGTGATCTTCTTGTTTCAGGCTGGTGGACCTTCGCATGTTGATTTGTTCGATGGTAAGCCTTCGCTGGAGAAGTTTCACGGCACCGGGCTTCCTGATTCGGTCAGAGGGGATCAGCGGGTGACCGGCATGACCTCGGGACAAAAGAGCTTTCCTGTGGTCCAGCCGATTTCATCGGGAAAGCGTTGTGGTCCGGCGGGTGTCTGGATTTCTGATTTGCTGCCTTGGACGCAGAAAATCGCGGGTGAGATTTGTGTGATTCGCTCGATGCATACCGAGGCGATTAATCACGATCCGGGCATTACTTTGGCGAATACTGGATCGATGCAGCTCGGTAATGCTTCTATGGGTTCGTGGGTGAGTTATGGTCTTGGTAGCGACAATCAGAACATGCCAGCCTTCATGGTGCTGATTTCCCAAGGAACCGGCAAGAACCCGGGTCAGCCGATTTTCTCACGCTTGTGGAGCAGCGGTTATTTGCCCTCGCATCATCAGGGCGTGATGCTGCGTGCCGGTGCGGATCCGGTGCTGTATTTGGACAATCCGGCGGGAGTGAGTCGCCCGCAGCGTCGCGAGTTACTCGACGATCTTGCGGGGCTCAATCATCGCTTCGCGCAGGAAACAGGTGATCCCGAAACGATGGCGCGGATTCATTCCTATGAGATGGCTTTCCGGATGCAGGCATCGGTGCCTGATCTAACCGATCTCTCGAAGGAGCCCGCAGAGACTTTTGAACTCTACGGTCCGGAGTCGCGCAAGCCCGGCACCTACGCGGCGAACTGCTTGCTTGCGAGGCGTCTTGCCGAAAGGGGAGTGCGTTTTGTTCAGCTTTTCCATCGAGGCTGGGACCAGCACATTGCGATCACCAAGCAGTTGCCCAACCAGTGCCGCGATACCGATCAGCCGTCGGCGGCGCTGGTGATGGATCTGAAGCGTCGAGGTCTGTTAGAAGACACGCTGGTTATTTGGGGCGGAGAGTTTGGCCGAACAGTCTTCTCGCAAGGGGCGCTTGGTAGTCCGGTTGCGGGACGCGATCATCACGGACGCTGCTTTTCGATTTGGATGGCGGGAGCCGGGATCAAGGGGGGGCATGTGCACGGTGAGACCGATGACTTCTGCTGGAACATCGAGAAAGATCCGGTGCATCTGCGTGATCTCCACGCGACGATTCTCCAGCAGATGGGGATTGATCACCGTCGCTTGGTGTTTCCGTATCGTGGGCTCGATCAGAAGCTCACCGGAGTGGAGCCGGCGAGGGTGGTGAGCGGGATTCTGAGTTAAGGCGATTGTGAGGGAAGATAGGGCGTCAGGATTTCTTTCCAGATCGCGTAGCCGGCGGGGCTCATGTGAAGTTGGTCGGCGGCGTAGAGTTCGGGGATGCATTTGCCGTTTTTATCGAGGTAGCGGGCCCAGGCACCGGGAAGATAGGTGATGCGTTTGTCGGCTTCGGCGATTTTTGCGAAACGGGCGTTCATGGCAGCTTCCTGTTTGCGGATGCTGACGCGCGCTGGGCTTGGGCGGACGGCGAGGACGAGGAGTTTGGCATTTGGACAACGCTCGAAGAGGGATCTGGAGCGGCTTGAGCGAGGGAGGCGAGGGCCAGGAAAGCAAGCAGGCGGGTCATCCCCCTCATACGGGCGGCTGCTGGCAAATCTACGAAGGGAGAAAGGGCGTTCCGCCCCGACTGGGTTGGGTTACGACTCGCGGGTGAGAACAATCGGGGCGGAACGCCCCTTCTCCCTGTTGGATGGAGCAGGGCCATGCTGGCCCGTGGGCGGGGAGGCAAGGGCTCCGCAGTCGGGGCGGAACGCCCCTTTCTCCATCAGGGGGCAATGGTCCGTTCGATGCGATAGAAACGGCGGTCTTCGCCGAGCGGCGGTGTGACGGTGAAGTCCAAGGTTTCCCCTGCGGTCGCCGGCGTTTTCGCTTCCTCGAGATCCCAGCCGGGCGCCTGCAGCGTATTGCTCGACTTCAGGGTGTAATCGAAACCCTCGAAGGCGCTGTCCAATGCGATCACGAAATCTCCGCCTGGGTGCCTGACGACGGTCGGCGGACTCAGGAAAGGATAAAAATCCAGTAGCCCAAGAGCTGCTCCGTTTCCGATCTGCTGCTGGCCGACCGCATCGAAGTGGAGGTTGTCGGTCTTCATGTCGAAGCCGTCGGTATCGAGCAATGCGGTGAGTGGGTCTGCCGCGGCGATCGCCGATTGGGCGGCCCGCACCGTGGCGAGCCCCCCGGCATTGACCGCCGTCTGGCCGCTTGAAAGCCGGCTGACGATGAACCAAAGGTCCGGCTCGTAGGTGAGGCGGATGTCGGCGATGAAGTTGGTCAGATTTGTTTCATAGTTCGAGGCCTCGGCCGTTCCGGCATCGCGCTCGCCCTGCACCCACAGCATTCCATCGATCTCGATCGCGGCATTCGGGTAGGCGGCAGCCAGAGCTGCCATGCCATTGGTGACCCTTCCTTGGAACGTCACGTAGTTCGGGCCATCGCCGCTCGTGCTACCATCGCCGCCGGCGACCCAGTCGCTGTAAAGGTCAGTTCCTCCGACGGCGTATTTGATGATGGCCACACGGGTCTTGGGGTCATCGGCGAGGTTGTCGGAAAGCCGGCGTCCCAAGGTGATCTCCGGCCCGAACTCGGTGAAGGGACGCAGGGTGGTCAGGCTTCCTTCATAAAAATCCACATCATCCTGAGGCTGCTGGAGGTTGACCGGCGAGGTGGGAAGACCGGAGGCAGCTGCACGCCCATCGGCATTCGATTGACCACCGAGAAGCACCACATGGATGCGCCGAATGTCGCCCGCGCCCGGTGGCGCCTCGATCGTCAGCACGGTGTCGGACGAGATCGCCGTGGTGGTGTCGAGCGGATTGCCTGCCGCGTCCGTGAGCGACGTCGACGCGAGCACTTCGAGTTGAAGGGTTCCGGCAGAGGTCGGCGTGACAACGACCTCGAACACCCCGGGCGAGACTTCGGTCACCGAGCCAATGGTGAAGATGGCCGATCCTGCATTGCCGAAATCGGTCGCGCGTCGACGGTCGCTTCGTCCATGTCCTCGCTGAACGTCACGGTGTAGCTCACCGTGGTGTTCTCGATGACCGGGCCACCACCTTGGTTGTCCACAATCGCGCTGGCCGCAAGGGTCGGTGCCGTGGTGTCAGAGACTCCGGAATACAGTGCGTCCACCTTCGATGCGTCAATCGCCTCATCGAAGATGTTGAGTTCGTCGATCTGGCTGTTCATCGAGAAGGTGTTGGTGTTGTAGGCGTGACCGACCGAGGTGATGTTGAAGGAGCCGTCGATCGCAACCCCGGTCTGTGGGACATTGTCCCGCTAAGCCGAGATGTTGCCCGCCCCATCGGAAGTGACCACCCAGTGGTGGAACTCGCCGTCTTCCGGATAGAAGCCGAAGTCGGCGTTGACGCTGGATCCGTTGCGGAACCTCAGCCCAAGCACCTGGGTGGCACTGTTGGTGGCCCAGATGAAGTCAGTGACGTTCCCGGTGTCGCCAAGCACCATGCCCTGGCGGTTGTCCGAACCGGCGGCGCGGCGAACCCAGAACGAGATCGACCAGGCGTCGCCCGCGGCGAAGGGAATCGGAGTGCTGAGGCTCAGGTAGGCCTCGTTGCTGGTTGTGCTGGCGAAGTTCGCCGCACCGCCCCGAACTTGTACTCGCCGGTCGTGCTGGTAATGGCCACGGTGGCACCGCCGATCTCCGTCTCGGACAGGGTGCCGCAGTAGGTGCCGCCGGTCAGTGAGTAGTCACTGTCGAACGAATAATAAGCGCGCAAGCCGGCATCGGCCCGGGACACGAGCAGGATCAGGGCAAGGGACGCAAGGTTCGGGAGACGGGAGGTTCTCATGAGCAGGTGGAGGAAGTATCGCGGACCCCTCCGCCGAATGAACTCCGTCGGAAAGGGGCATCCCGAAACGGCTTGCGCCCCGACCCTGCACCGGACGGAACCCGTGACGGATCGGAAAGCGAGGAGGCGATGGCTACGCCGCCCGGTGCCGGCGCAGGACCGCCAGTCCGCCGAGGGCCATGATCATCATGACGGACGGCTCGGGAATCGTGTTGGAGGTGAAGAGACTCGACACCGTGGTGCTGTCGATCGCCTGGTTGAAGATGTAAAGTTCGTCGATCTGGCCGTTCATCGAGAAGGTGGTCGCATTGTAGGCGTGTCCGATCGTATTAATGTTGAAGGAGCCTGCCGCGGTGCCGCTGGTCTGTGCCACGTTGTCGCGATACGCCGAGATGCTGCCCGAGCCGTTGTGGATGATCACCCAGTGGTGATAGTTGCCGTCATCGGCATGACCGCCGAAGTTGGCATTGGTGTTGGCGGTGCTGCGATAGCGCATGCCCTGGACCTGGGTGGAGTTGTCCGAAGCCCAGAGGAAGTCGTTGGTGTTCGACCGGTCTCCAGTCACCATGCCTTGGCGGATGTCCGAACCCGCAGTCCTGCGAACCCAGAACGAGATCGACCAGGCGTCGCTCGCGCCGAACCCAATCGGAACACTCATGCCCAGGTAGGCCTCGTTGCTGGTTGTGCTGGTGAAGTTCGCCGCTCCACCTCCGAACTTGTATTGGCCGGTGGTACTGGTGATGGCCACGGTCGCCCCGCCAGTCTCCGTCTCGGACAGGCTGCCTGCGTAGCTGCCTCCGGTGAGTGAGTAATCGCTGTCGAACGAATAATGGGCCAGTAACGCAGCCGAGGCCGGGGTCATCAGGGGCAGGAGCGTGAGGGCTGCGAGGCAGAAGCTGAGGTTTTTTTTCATCGTTGAGAAGTTGATAGGACAGAGAAAGGGCTCTTCTGCCCTGTCTCTCCAAAACAACCGGAGAAACTGCGAAAACGTTAACACTTTCTTTGAAAGTTTCCTTCTTAAGAGGTCCTGATCTTCAGGAACCTCCTCATTTTAAAAATCGTCACATTCAAGCAAAGCTCTTCAAGCCCGCGCACGATTCGCGACCAAGTCCCCGGCGCTATCGACGCACGCTCAGGCACACGTTGTCGAACCACGCCATGCGGCTGCCGCTCGTCAATTCGACCCGGAGGGGTTGCCCGGCCGCTTTTGGCTTTGGCCCGGTTTGGTAGGTCGCGGTCCAGCGCACCCATCGACCGTCGATCCGAGTGGGAAAATCGGTGGCACTTGCGGTCAACAGTGCTTCGCCGGGCCTGCCCCCGGTGCCCAGGTGAATCCCTGGATTGCCCGGAGCTCCATCGTAGCCCTGCACCTTGAGCCAGTCACCGATGTCAACCGACAAGACGTAAGTCGAGTTCGGCTGCAGCTTCTCGGAGAGGACCTGAAATAGGTCCCTTTCCGCTGAATAGAAGGTCTGGTCATTGGGGTCTCCATCGGGCGTGGGGGCCAGCACTTGATTGAAGAAGCTGTCATTGGCCGTGGAGATGATCCCGCCGGCGAGCGACTTGTCTCCCTCCCCATCGTCGAAGCGCGTCCAGCCGGAGGGCACCAAGTCCTTGTTGTAGTCGTCGTTGCCGGTCGTTTTCGTTGCTCTCTTCCCATCGCGAGGGATCACATCCTCCTCGAAACTATGGTTGGCGATCCCGATCGCACGGGTCTCGGTGATTTTGGTCTCGAACTGAGAAGGATTGGGTTTGATTCCGATCAATTGACCGTCTGGACCGGTCCGCAAGGCCTCGCCTTTCTTGAGCAGTTTTTTGTCGGCGGGATGGTGGCGGGCGGTCACTTCGATGGTGCCCTTGATGACATGAGCCTCATCGCTTCCGCCGATTGCGGAGGCAACGCCGAATTCCGTCCCCAGGTCGACGACCGTCAGTTGCCTCGTGTCCACCGTGAATCCTTTGGCCTCCGGTGGGACGAGAAACCATGCGCGGCCGGACTCAAGACTCACTTCCTTGTCTGAAATGACCCGTAGATCGCAAGGAGCCTCGGCGACGAGGCGGGCTCCGTTCTTGAAGCTTCCTTCCATGGTTCCATGGGTCAGTCGTAGTCTGGAACCGGCCACGAGGGTGTTGCCCTCCGGGGCTTCGCCGTCGCCTTCGTAGCTCAGGGATACAAGCGCATCCGACGTGGTTCGGAGCGTCGCCACGGTTGCAGGTGTTTTCGGAGCGAGAATCATCCACATCGACACGGCGGAGATGACGAGAATCGCCGCGGCGGCGATGAGTGAGCCACGAATCACCCGGCGTTGCTGGGCCGCAACCAATCGGTCGATCGGGATGATCGACATCTGCTGGACCGTCGACGCCGCAGTGAATCGCGACTCCAAGCCGTTGTGGATCGCAACCAAGGCGAGGTAGGTTTCGCGGGCACCCTCATCCCGAAGAAGCAGCGCCTCCAATTCGGCGGCCTCCCCGGCGGCGAGATTGCCATCGAGGAGGTCGAGGATTCGGCTTTCGAGATCGTTCTGACTCATGCCGGGTTTTCGGAAAGGGTTTCTTCCACACAACGTTTCAGAGCTTGGCGAATCCGATGCAAGGTGACGCGAAGGCTCCCGCCGGAAGTTCCCAGAGTGTTGGCGTGCGATTCCAGCGACTTGCCCGGGGTGTAGCGTTGCTCGATGAGTTCGCGTTGTTTCTCGGAGAGTTTTTCGAGACAGGCATCCAGCGCGGACAGGATTCTTTGTTGGGAATTTTCGGGAGCCTTCTGAGCGAGAACGTTGATGAGCTCATCGGTGAACGGGAGGGCGATGTGCTTTTTCGCCCGATCGCGGTGGTGCATGACCTCGTAGCGGGCGATGCGGGAGGCCCATGCGAGGAAATTGGTCCCGAGTTCGAATTGCTTCCGCTTTTGCCAGAGAATGAGGTTGGTTTCCTGGAGCACATCTCCGACATCCGGGCTACCGGGCATCAGCGAGAGGATGAAACCGCGGATCGCCCACTGGTGGTCCGTCATCAGTTTGACGTAATCCTGCAGCAGACGCGGATCGTCACCTTGTTCTTTCGGTCCCATTGGTATGTTATCTACCTTGAAATGGGGAAGAACGTTAACGCTGAACTTCAAAAGTTTGAGGGAGAAGGGGCGTTGGAAGGGAGGGAGCAAGGGCGTTACGCCCTGTTGAATGGAGCAGGGCCATGCTGGCCCGTGGGCGGGGAGCAAGGGCTTCGTGGTCGGGGCGGAACGCCCCTTCTTCCTTAGGCCGTGACGGCGGAGCGGTCGTCGTCGAGGCCGGACTTCTCGATGAAATAGTCGTAGCCGCCGGTGTATCTCGTGAGGACGGCGTGGGTATCGTCGGCCGAACGGGCGATGTGCAAAGTCGTTTCCGCGAGGTTGCGGATGAAGTGCACGTCGTGGGAAATGAAGACGAGCGTTCCCTCGTAGCTTTTCAGGGCGTTGACCAAAGAGTCGATGGAGAGGATGTCGAGGTGGGTCGTCGGCTCGTCCATGAGCAGGAGGTTCGGTGGATCGACGAGGAACTTGACGAGGTTGAGGCGTGATTTTTCTCCTCCGGAAAGGATGCCGCAGCGTTTCTCGACATCGGAGCGGCGGAAAAGGAAGGTTCCGAGGATCGCGCGGGCGTCTTCTTCACGGAGGGTGTCGCAGGAGGCGAGGACTTCTTCGAGGACAGTGTTGTCGACGTTGAGGGTTTCGCTGCGGTGCTGCGAGTAGTAGCCCATCTTTGTTAGATAGCCGACTTCGCGGGTGCCGCCGGTGACTTCGAGCTGGCCGGAGAGCATTTTGAGCAAGGTCGACTTGCCGGCACCGTTCGGGCCGACGAGGACGATCTTGTCGCCGCGCTCGATGGTAAGGTCGAGGCCTTTGTAAATGACTTTTTCGTTGCCATAGGAGAAGTCGACTTTCTGAAGATCGACGACTTTTTGATTCGAGCGAGCGGGTTGCGGGAAGGCGAACTTGAAGGGTTTTCGTGGGGCTCGGGGTTTCTCGATAATGTCGAGCTTCTCGACGAGCTTGATGCGCGATTGGACCTGCGCGGCTTTCGATCCGACCTGGCGGAAGCGGTCGATGAATTCCTGGTGGCCTTCGATTTCTTTGCGCTGGTTGCGGTAGGCTTGGACCTTCTGCTCGTAGCGAGCTTCGCGTTGTTCGAGGTAGGCCGAGTAGTTGCCAGTGTAGGCGATGAGCTCGGCGGCGTCGGGATCGATCTCGACGACGTTTTCAATGATGGCATCCATGAAGTCGCGATCGTGCGAGATGAGGAGGATGGCACCGGGGTAGTTCGAGAGGTAGCGCTGGAACCAGATGAGAGTGAGGAGGTCGAGGTGGTTGGTCGGCTCGTCGAGCATCAGTAGATCGGGCTCCATGACGAGCAGGCGTGCGAGGTAGGCGCGCATGACCCAGCCGCCAGAGTATTCGCGGGCGGGCTTGTTGAAGTCTTCTTGTTTGTATCCGAGGCCAGAGAGGATTTTCTTCGCCTTGGGCTCGAGTTGATAGCCGTTGAGGGCGGTGAACTGGTCCTGGGCGTGGGCGTATTCCTTGGAGGAATGGTCGCCCTTGGCTTCGCATTCGCGCATGGTGCGGAGGTAGCCGACGACTTCCGGGGTGATGCCGATGGCGATTTCGAGGATGGTTTCATCGCCCGGGTCACCGGCTTCCTGAGCGAGGCTGCCGGTGATAGAATACTCGTCGCGATCGATGGTGCCGCTGTCGATGTCCTCTTCGCCGAGGATCATTTTGAAGAGGGTGGACTTGCCAGCGCCGTTGGGACCGACGAGGGCGACGCGTTCGCCCCAGTTGATGATCATATCCGCGTCGCGGAAGAGTGTTCTTCCACCGAGGGTCTTGGTCAGCTTCTTAATCGTGAGCACGCGGCGGGGTAGGCGGGAAACTCGAAGTTTTAAACTCTAAACTTCAAAGAGTGGCGGGGAATTTACGCGAAGCGTGGCTGGGCTTGCGAAATGGGTGAGGGCTGGATAGTAGATATGGGTGAACAGGCGCGATTGGATGAGGATTGGTGGAGGCTTCTCGGTGGCTGGATTGAGTGGCTGCGGGATGCTGTTCGGTGGGGGTGGCGGGGTGAAGTGGACCCGAAAGTCTGGATGCGGTGGACGTGGTGGTGCGTGGCAATGGCTGCCGGGGATGGGCGGCTTGGGAGCATGGGAGTTTGAGAAAATCGTGGCGCACTCAGGAGCGGGGCGGGATTTTGAGCATCACCAAGGTGCTGGCTTCTCTGGCCTGTGCGAAGGCGGCGGGTGAAGGGTGGCTGGGTGCCGATGAGAAGGTGGCGTCGACGATTTCCGAATGGCAGAGGGATGCGGGGAAGGAGGCGGTGACGGTGCGGATGCTTCTTCAAATGACGGCGGGTCTGGAGGACGGGGCGAAGGTGCTTTATCGGAGGGATATCGCGGACAAGGGGGCGGTGGCGATTGGCTTGCGGATGGTGGATGCTCCGGGCTCGCAGTTCCGCTATGGACCGGCCTGTTGGGAGGTGCTGGCGGAGTTGCTGCATCGCAAGGCGGTGGCGCGTGGGGAGACGCTGGAGAAGTTTTTGCATCGCGGGGTGATGCAGCCGATGGGTTTGCACAGCCGTGAGTGGCGATCGGATGGAAAGGGACGGTTTTTCCTTTCGACGGGCGCGGAGCTGACGGTGACGGATTTGGGACGGCTTGGGCGGGCTTTGCTTGAGTTGCTTTCCGGTCGGGATGTGGCGGGGATTGCCGCGGGTGACTTTCGGGTGATGACGAAGAGCTCATCGGCAAACCCGATTTTTGGCGGTGGGCTTTGGTATAACCGCAATGCAGGGAGTGGTCGGCCGGTGGAAATCGAGGATGTGCTGGATCCGCCGAAGGATGCTGGGTTTTGGCGGAGTGCGTGTCTTTCGAATCGGCAGCCCTCTTCGATGGTTGCGCTGATTGGCTCGGTCGGTCAGCGGGTTTTCATCTGGCCGGATGAGGGCAAGTTAGTGGCGAGGTTGGGCTTTTCCGGAAGCTGGAAGGATCTGCCGCTGATGGCGGTGGTTTGAGCTACTTGAGATGAAGGCACAAAAAACCCGGTGGGCGTGAGCCAGCCGGGTTTTTGGTAAGATGTTGTCTAGATTAACGACGGCGGCGGAGCAGGCCGAGAAGACCGAGGACGCCGAGGAGGGCGACGGAGGGTTCTGGGATGTTTGCCGCACCAGGGGTAGCTGAAGGGGCTGGCTTTGGGCTGAATTCAAGCACGCCTGCTGTGCTTCCGCCGTCCAGGATAAGGTAATAACCCGCTGGTAAGAAACTACCATCTGGTCCAACGCTGATGTCTGGAGTGATGGTAGTGCCTCCGATATTGGCAGCATCTCCAACGCCCCCATCCGTAAGAAAGGCCGTGTATTGCAGATTTAATGAAGCATCTTGGAGCGCAAGCGTTACCGAGGTATTCTCGACCGTTAGATTGAGCGTGAGGTCAGGCGTAATCCCATAATCGGTGATAAACGTAATGTTTCCGATGAGGTAGTACCCACCAGCAGCCACTGTGATTGGAGCACCGGTTGGAATGGTAAAAGTATCGTCCAAGGTTCCAAACGCAGCACCTGAATCGCTCTCATATTCAAGAATTGACCAGCCTTGAATATCGACGGCATCCGGTCCGGTGTTGTATAGCTCGATGAATTCCCCGTCGGTGCTCGTAGTGCTTATAAGAGCCTCGTTAATGATCACCGCTGCCTGGCCAAGAGTGGCTAGGGCGAAAAACGTGGAAATTGAAATAATTTGTTTTTTCATATTTGTTGTCGTCTTGGGATCTGCTTCTGGAAGCAACCATCTTCGGATCAACTTATTCAGCCCCTCAGTAGAGACAAATTCGTCACAAGAAGGTCAAGCAGGGAAAGGGCCAATCTTCAGAAAAACAGTCAAGAATCCAAACGGAATATGACCAAGGCTACCAAATTCTGACGACATTCTTTGGTCGAAGATCGCCAAACAGGGCATTGAGCTTAGCCCAAGTTCTTTTTGAGGGCCGCAAAGCCTGATAGTGCCGGGATTTTGATTTGGTGCGACCTTTGACTTGGTTGTTCCGTGTGATCCAGCGTGCGGCTTGCTCGGAGAACTCAGAGCAGAGTCCGGTGTGGATTTTTAGCGAGTTACGAAATCGACTACTCCAAAAGCTGTCGATGTGTGACCCCAATTGGCTTTGAAATTGAGTGTGGGAAGAAATTTGGGTTAAGTTGCCAATTCACCCCGAGCCATGACGACTTTCCCGGTGCGGACCGTCTCGATGATCTCGAACTGGGAGAACATGGTGAGGGCGGCGTCGATCTTGATAGTGTCGCCGGTGATCATGACGATCATCGAAACCGGGGTGAGATCGATGGTTTTCCCGGCGAAGTGTTCGCAGATCTGAAGAGCTTGGGAGCGGTCGTCAGGGGAGCACTTCAACTTGATCATCATCAGTTCCTTGGAAACGGAATTGTCGCTGGTGTGCTCGAAGCAGTGGATGACGTCGATGAGCTTGCCGACTTGCTTGATGATCTGGTCGAGTCCGGCGGGATCGCCGGTGATGCCGATGGTCATGCGCGAGAAGCAGCGGCTGCGGCCTTGGGAGACGACGAGCGAGTCGATATTGAAGGCGCGGCGTGAGAAGACCTGACAGATACGCATCAGGACGCCGGGCTCGTTGTTGACGAGCACGGAGAGCGTATGGCCTGAGCCGGTGGGAAGGTCCATATCGGTGGGCGGGGTATCGGTGGTGGTGATGGTGGACATCGGGAAACTTTAAATTTTAGATTCTAAACTCCAAAAGGGGACGCTTTGCGTTGCTTGGGGCGTGTTGGTTTGGCGTTGGGTGAAGTTTCTCAAGTGGATCCGGTGGGTTTGGCCATCTTCTGCTTGGGCGGCTCGGTGAGCATGTCTTCGAGGGCGGCACCGGCGGGGATCATCGGGAAGACGTTGTCGGTCTTCACGCACTCGGCGTGGATGAGGATCGGGCCGTCGTTGTAGTCGAGGGCGGACTGAAGCATGCGGGTGACATCGGCGGGGCGCTTGATGTTCACGCTTGGGATGCCGTAGGCGGCGGCGAGCTTGCAGAAGTCGGGGTTGCCTTCGAGGTCGACGCCGGATTCGCGGTTTTCGAAGAACAGCTCCTGCCACTGGCGGACCATGCCGAGGTAGTGGTTGTTGAGCACCACGATCTTGATCGGCAGCTTGTGAATGGCGGCGGTCGCGAGTTCGAAGAGGGTCATCTGGAATCCACCGTCTCCAGAGATGGAGATGACGGTTTTTTCCGGGCAGGCGAGCTGGGCACCGATGGCGGCGGGGAAGCCGAAACCCATGGTGCCGGCACCACCGGACGAGAGCCAGTGGTAGGATTCGTGGTTCTTGTAGAACTGCGCGGCCCACATCTGGTGCTGGCCGACGTCGGTGGAGACGATCGCTTTGCCTTCGGTGAGCTGGTAGAGTTCGTCGATGACTTGCTGCATGCGCAGGCCACCCTGCTTCTTATAAGCGAGCGGGTACTTCTTTTTATAGCCGTCGAGCTTGGCGAGCCACTCGGAGGTGGGAAGGGCTTCGGCGTGTTTGTTGAGTTCGACGAGGGCGGCTTTGGCATCGGCGACGATCTGAAGATCCGGGCGGATCATTTTGTCCATCTCGGCTGGGTCGATGTCGATGTGGATGATCTTGGCGCTGGCGCAGAACTTGTCGGCCTGGCCGATGATGCGGTCATCGAAGCGTGAGCCGATGTTGATGAGCAGGTCGCATTCGCACATCGCCTTGTTGGCGTAGGCGGTGCCGTGCATGCCGAGCATGCCGAGGGAAAGCGGGTGGGTTTCCGGGAAGACGCCTTTTCCGAGGAGGGTGGAGGTGACCGGGCAATTGAGGCGTTCGGCGAACTTGAGGAGTTCTTCCGCTCCGCGGGCGATCATGGCGCCTTGGCCGGCGAGGATCACCGGGCGCTTGGCCATGCTGATCATTTCGGCGGCTTGGGTGATCTGAGCGGGGTCGATGTTGAAAGCGGCTGATGGGTCGTAGCCGGGAAGCACGAAGGTCGGGTTGAGGTCGCCGGTGAAGGGGCCTTGGGAGATGTCTTTCGGGACATCGATCAGCACCGGGCCGGGGCGACCGGTGGTGGCGATGTGGTGGGCTTCGCGGGCGATTCTCGGCAGGGAGTTGGTGTCCTTGACGAGGTAGTTGTGCTTCACCACCGGGATGGTGATGCCGAAAATGTCGGCCTCCTGGAAGGCGTCCTTGCCGAGCATCCAGGTGACCTGCTGGCCGCAGAGCACGATCATGGGAACGGAGTCCATCATGGCGGTCATCAGGCCGGTGACGGTGTTTCCGGCACCGGGGCCGGAGGTGACGAGCACGGCGGCGGGCTTGCCGGTGGCGCGGGCGTAGCCATCGGCCATGTGAACGGCGCCTTGTTCGTGGCGGACGAGAATGAACTTCATTTTCGTCTTCACGGTTTCGAGGGCGTCGAAGATCGGGATCGCGGCTCCGCCGGAGTAGCCGAAGATGTATTCGATGCCGAGGTCATCGAGGGTTTTGATGAGCGCTTGTGCGCCGTCGAGTTGTGACTTGCTCATGAAAATTGGGGTTGGGGCGGTGAAAGTGGGTGATTTTCGGGAAATGGCAATGTGAAAATTGGGTGTTTTGGGTGGAAGTTGTAATTTTTTGGGGTGGTGATCGGGAAAGTTTTGTCTTTTCCGGGTAAGTTGACCTTTTGGGCTTGTTTGTGAGCTCTGATTTGGGGCTTTGGGCGGTAAAGGAGGGGGATGCATGGGCGAGGCGCAAGGGCGCTGAATCCTGGTGGGGCGTCTGAAAGCCGCCTTTCCCCGAAATGGCGCGCTCAGCACGCCACTCCCTCGACGGTTCCCTCGACGATGATGCGGGCGACTTCGGTGCCGTTGTAGTCGCGGTGGTTTCGTTGCCAGCCTTTTTGGGCGATGGCATTGCGGGCGGTGCGGTCGTAGGCGAAGTGGCGGACTTTTTCGACAAGGTCGGCGAGGCCGTCGTAGTAGAGAATTTCGTCTTCGGCGTAGAGTTTTTCGAGGCCGGCTCCGCGCGGGGTGAGGGTCAGGATGCCGTTGCCCATGAGCTCGGCGATGCGCGAGGAAGAATAGAGTTCGACGTCGTTGCGGCGGGAAAGGTTGAGTGCCATTTTGGAGCGTCGGATCACTTGTTCCTTTTCCCAACCCATGATGAGCGGCTGATCGAGGCAGCCATAGTAGCCGATGCGGAGCTCGGGGAGCTGGTCGCGGAGTTCGGTGAGGAAGGCTCGGCGGTCGGGCTGGCCTTTATCGCGACCGAAGAAAAGGAGGTCGTGGAGGATTTCGTCGTCGGGGGTTTCGAAGGCGCGGTGGCATTCGATCCCGGCATCGACGGCGCTGGGAATAAAGTGGGCGGGGCAGTTCGCGGTGGCGAAGCTTTCTAACAGCGGGCCGCCGGTCGAGCAGAAGAGGGCGTCGAGGACGTGGGTGCGGTCGCGGAGGTGCTGGGTGGGTTCGGCGTCCCAGAGAGGGTCGACATACCAGAGGCCGATGCGGATTGCGGGGAGGATGCGGCGGATTTCCTCAAGGGTTTCGGCGGTGATGTACTGGGCGTGGCCGAGGATGAGGAGGTCGGGGTGGACGTTGCGGCAGGTTTCGATGAGGGCTTTGTTGGCTTTTCCCTTACCCATGGATTTGCTGCTGATGGGCGAGAGCATGCGGGCGCGGTCGTTGATCGAGAAGGGATAGACGAAGTGGCCGAGGCGGATGAGGCCGTGGTGGATTTTCTGATCCTGGTTCCACAGGTGGGCGCCGTCCTTGTCGAGCTGGAGGTTGGCGGCGTGGACGATGCGCATGGGGGAAGGCTACGGCTTCCAAGTTCCAAGTTCCAAGTTCCAAGTTCTGTGGCACGAAAAAGCGCGCTCCTGTTAGGGAGCGCGCTTTGGAGAATTTGCTCTAACTTGGGGTCAGAACTCCGAGGGGCCTTTAATACCCCCCGAAGCCTGTTCTCCCGAGATCTGCAAGGGCTTGTAGCCGCCGATCGCGCGGAAGTAGATTAACATGCCGAGATAAATCAGAGCCATCAGAGCTGGAACATAGGAAGTCAGCTTGAGCGCCATACGCCCTCCGAACAGGCCGGCTTCCGTCACCAGTGGCTTGTCAGTCGCAGCCTGCGCCTGGTTCTCGCTCCACCAGTCTGAGAGTGCCTTCTGATTCTCGTCGGTCTTTTCCTGCGAAGCAAGGAGTTCGCCGGCTCGTTTCAGTTCGGCTCCATTATCCTCGAGGATTCCCACTTTGGCTCCATCAAGCCCTACGGTCTTGAATCCCATGAAGGTGTTGTCTTTGGCGGCCTTATAGCGGTGGTAGGTGTCTTCCGAAGTTTTCTGGAGGTTCTGGGAAGCGAAGTAATCCTGCTTGAATCCGATGGCAGGTCCGCCGATCAGGCCGGCTGAGAGCATGCCAACACCACCAATCATGCCGATGGCGACCGCGCCACCTTTCGGGAACCGTTCGGAAACAACGGCAAGCATGGTGGGCCAAAGGAAGGTCTTGCCGCAGGCATAGACCGTGGCGGCAACGATGCAAAGCATGACACTTGTTGCTGAGCCGAGAAGTTGCAGGCCGATGAATCCAAGGATGGCACTGGCAAACAGTAGGCCGATTGGAGAGATACGGTGAACGATGGGTCCGGCAAAAAACCTCAGGACAAACATCAGCATCGATGTGTAGGAGAAGAGGATCAGCCCTTTTGTCGGGCTGGCCATGATCGATCCCGTAATCTTACTGATCCAGGAGTCGGTTCCCAGTTCAACGTAGCCGACCAGGGCGTGGACCACCAGCAGGACGATCATCAGAGGAGCGAATACCGTCTTGAACATTTGTGCGAGTGTCACACCTGCGGCGGAAGCGTCCGATTTCGGGAACTTCTGACCGATGATCATGATTCCGTAGAGGATCACCGGGATCAGGAAGAGGGACATTTGGATCTTCCAATCGACAGCCTGGGAAATGACATTACCGGCATCGTCGGTGCGGGCGGCCATGATAGCGGAAGCGACGCTACCAAGAACGAGTCCAGCGGGCCAGCCGGCGTGGAGAATGTTGAGGTAATGCGTCTGTTGCTTGGGAAAGAGGTTCGCGGTGAGCGGGTTGACAACGGCTTCACAAACACCGTTGCCGATCGAAAAGAGGAACATCGCCGAGAACAGGCACCAGTAGGCGGCTTCTTTGCCACCGGATGCGAAGAAGGCGGGAGTGGCAAGGGTAAGCACTGCTGAAACAAAGTGCATGACCAGCGCGAAGATCATCAGCTTGCCGTATCCGATCTTGTCCGCGATGAGGCTTGATAGAATGATGATGATGCCGAAACCCACGAGCCCTCCACCGGTGATGCTTCCGAGTTCGGTCATGGTGAAACCGAACTCGTTGGCCCATTGGCCGAGGATTCCGCCACGTACGGAGAACCCGACGCCTGCGGCGAGGATGGCCATAAAGCCTGCCCAAAGTAACCTTTTGGCGTTTGGTGCGGTTGATGCTTCTGAAGTAGTTGTGCTCATAGGGTTTGGTTGATGTGAGAGGAGTGTTTAGAGAGCTCTTTCGATCGTGGCAAGCATCCGTCTTGGCAGTGATGATTTGCGACTTGGGAGCTGGCTACGAGGGTAAGGGTGGGCTTCTAGCAGGATTTTTTGGTTTAGCTCGGATTCTTGGTAAGACGATGAGCGGTGAAAAGAGTGAGGGCTGGACGACCGGGCTTGGGGTGCTTAGTTCCATGAGCATGCCAGCAGCGATCGGAATCATCGGAGGAAGTGGTCTTTATGAGATCGAGGGTTTTGAAAAAGCCGAGGAGCGGAAGATCGAGACGCCGTTCGGTGATCCTTCGGATGGGCTCGTGGGCGGAACGCTGGCCGGGCGGCAGGTGTGGTTTTTGCCGCGTCATGGTCGCGGTCACCGGATTTTGCCGCATGAAATCAATCACCGCGCGAACCTGTGGGCGCTGCGGAGTCTTGATGTGAGGTTTCTCATCTGTGTCACGGCGGTCGGCAGTCTGCGGGAGGCCTATGCGCCGCGTGACGTGTTGCTGCCGGACCAGTATTTTGATCGGACGAGCCGTCGCGAGCATCATACGTTCTTCGGCAATGGGATTGCGGGGCACGTGTCCTTCGGCGATCCGGTGAGCACTGGAATGCGGGAAATCCTGAGGGAGGCGGCGACTGCGGAAGGGGCAAAGGTCCACGACGGCGGCACCTATGTGAACATGGATGGTCCGGCCTTTTCGACCCGAGCGGAGAGCGAGGCGAATAGGCAGTTGGGCTTCGACGTCATCGGCATGACCAACCTTCCTGAGGCTAAGTTGGCGAGAGAGGCGGAGATTGCTTTGGCGACCATGGCAATGATCACCGACTACGATTGTTGGAAAATCGAGGAGCAAGCGGTATCGGCTGGAGCCGTGATGGGGCACCTGACGGCGAATGTTTCCCTGGCAAAACGGGTGCTGGCCCGGGCAGTGGCGGCCATTCCGGACGAGCCGAGCTGGCCCGAACATCGCTCGCTGGACGGCGCGATCATGACTCCTCGGGAATTCTGGCCTGAGAAGACGGTGGACACCCTAAAGCCGATACTTTCTCGCTTTAAATGAGTTTTTTGGAAGAAATGCGGGCGTGACAAACACTCGCGCGGGCGCATAGTGCCGGGACTACACCATGCGCACCGTTACGGGTTTCTTAATGAAAATTACTCCTCATATCTTCGTTTTTACACTTCTCGGCGCATCGTTGGGGAGCTGCTCGAACGCAGAAAAGACCACTGGCTCTGCTGTTCCTGAGGCGGCAGCTCCGGTCAAGACTGAGGCAAACACCGCCTACCGAACACCCACGATGAAGGGACCGGTTCCTCGGAATCCCGATATGAATCTTTCGGCGAACTTTTCGCCCAATGCCGGGGTCACTTTTTCGCGAGTCTCCGTGAATCAGAATTACGTGGCGATGACCTTCGACGATGGTCCTCATCCTCAGAACACGCCCAAACTTCTCGACATTCTCCGCGAGCGGAACATCAAGGCAACCTTCTATGTGATCGGTCGCAACGTGGATCTCTATCCGGCGCTCACTCGTCGCATTGTGGCGGAAGGTCATGAAATTGGGAATCACAGCTACACTCACGGCAACATGACCAAGATGAGTGACGAAAAGGTGCGGGAAGAGCTCACCAAGACCCGCGATGCGATCGCTCGTGCAGCAGGCGTGAAGCCGCGCACGCTGCGTCCTCCCTACGGGGCTCTGCTGCAGACTCAGCGGTCATGGATCCACAGCGAATTTGGTTACCCAACGATCATGTGGGCTGTCGATCCGCGGGACTGGCAACGTCCTGGGCCATCGGTGGTGACATCACGTATTCTTGCCGCAACGACTCCAGGTTCGATCGTTTTGGCGCATGACCTTCATGCTCCGACCGTGACGGCGATGCCTGCGACATTTGATGGTCTTCTCAAGAAGGGCTACAAGTTCGTGACGGTTTCCCAGCTTTTAGCGATGAAACCAAACGAAGTGCCTGCTCAAGCATCGGCTACTCCGGCACCCTGAGTCTTTAGATCTACGTTTTTATCCCGATGCCAGGTGACCGGTATTTTTCGGGAAGGGACAGGCTGCTCGACTGCTTCAAACGGATCGAGCGGCTGGCAGCCGCGAGTGGCATCGAGCCTCGCGAAGATCCCGACGATGCACGGAGTCGATTGGCTTCGCCGCTGAGAGTCGTTGCGCTCGGTGAAGTCAATGCGGGAAAGTCGACCTTGCTGAACGCCCTAGCAGGTCTGGATATTTGTCCGGCGGCACCCTTGCCGACGACTCGCAAGACGGTCACGTATGTGCATGGCGAGCGTGAACGAGATGTCGAAGTCGAAGAGGGATGGATACGTGCCGAGAGGCCCTTGGACTACCTGAAGCGTTTCGAGATGATCGATACGCCGGGCTCGAATTCGGGCTGGCGCGATGCGGTGGTGGCTGCGATGCCGAAATATCAGGAAGCTGATCTGATTTTGGTGGTTTTCCCGGCAGCAAATACTTGGACGGCGGCGACGTGGGATTTGGTCTCGATGGTCAGCGAGGAAGCTCTCGGGAGGGTTGCGCTGGTCGTTCAGCAGGCCGATACGAAATCGACGGAGGATCTACGGGTGATCAAAGGGCACATGCGTGAGCTGTGTTTGAAAAAAGTCGGCCGCGAATTGCCAATTCACGCCGTCGCGGCCCAGCTCGCTCTCGATGCGAAGGTTTCGCCGCAAACGGCTCGCAAAGGATGGTCGGCGAGTGGTTTTTCGGTGTTCGAAGAGTTTGTTTCCGAGGACATCTGCAACTCTGAGTTGCGCAACTTCCTTCTTCGGCGAACGAGCCAGGAAGCTGCCAGACGATTGCGCGAAATCGAGGACGGCTTGGACAGGCAGCGTCGTGGGATGGATGACGACGGTTGGTTCCTTGCCGGGATCGAGCGCGAAGCGGACCAGTTGCGGGAGATGGTGCTGGACGCCTCACCAGAAACGCTTGGTGGTGCGAGAGGTCGCTACGAGGCTGAGGTCGGACATTTGGCGAAGCAACTCGCTCGAACGCTCGGGATCTTTCCTACCGTGTTCCGCCTGTTTTCCGGCGACTCGACACCAGCAAAGATCGAGGCGAAGTTTGCAGCGCGATTGCAGTCGGCGATCCGTGACTTTGCTCAGCTTGATGCCGGACGATTGCTCGAAGAATGCGAAGGTCACTGGGGTGAAGTGCGGCCGCGAGTGATGGACCGCATGGGCATGGACCCGGGGGCTGCTTCCGTAACAGGTGACGCTCGTGAGGCGGTTGTGGAAAAATTTACCGAGAGGGTGGGCCAGGGGGTCACCGGCGTGCTCGGCCAACTGCGAGTTCGAGCCTTGCTTGATACGCTGGTGAGGAATCGGAGCCGCCGATTGAGAACTCTGATGGCGCTGCTGCTTTTGCTTCTGATCGGTGCCGGTAGTTGTGGGGCGCTTGGTTTGGTCAAGGCTTCGTGGACACTACTCGGCGCGGCAGGTTTTACGGCTGTGATCGGTGTCGCGATTTCCTGGATTACGGGGCGGGCCGTCATCAGAGATACTCGGCGACGCTTGTTGGATTCAGTCGGTCGATTCGAATCCGCGATGCGTGGTGACTATTCCGATGCCGTGCGCGGTTTGTTCCGTGAGTATTCGAATGGTTTAACAGGAGTGCGCCGTTTGTTGGCGGATCGCAAAGCGACCTTGGAGCCACGTGCGAAGTACTGGGATGCTCTCTATCTCGAATTGAAGTCGATCGAACAGGACTTCTGAAGTTCTGAAACGCAAAACGGCCCGGGGATGCCGGGCCGTTTGATGGGGTTGACTCTATCGGGATTTCATTATTTTCCGGCTCCGCCAGGTCCACGCTTACCTTGTGGTCCACCAGGGCCGCGCTGGCCTTTTGGTCCTCCTGGTCCACGCTTTCCTTCAGCACCTGGCCGGCCATCACGACCGCCGCGGGCTTGTGGACGTTGTGGAGGAAGCTTCTCACCAGCATCGATCGCGGCCTTGCGTTCTTCGGGGCTGAGCTTGCCGTCCTTGTCGGCATCGTATTTGGAGAGGATCTCATCGTGGCGTGCCTTCATGGCTTTACGAGCGGCCTTGCGCTCATCTTCGCTGAGTTTTCCGTCGCCGTCCTTGTCGAACTTGGCGGTCATTGCCTTGCGTTGCTCTTCCATTTTGCCCTTTCGAGCTTCCATGGCGGCCTTGCGCTCGTCTTCGCTGAGTTTGCCGTCACCATCGGTGTCGAACTTGGCGAGGATTTCAGGAGGAAGCTCGCGCTTTGGACGTTCACCTTCCTGAGCGGAGGCGCTGATGGAGCTCACGGCGAAAGCGGCGAGTGCGGTGTAGAGGATACGTGTTTTCATGATTCGTTGTGTTGTTTGGATTGTTGTTGATTTGGATCAACGGGCGGCCGTCCGTGTCTGGATCATGAAACATGGCGTTTGAGAAAAGGTTGCGCGGCGGTTTCGAGTTCCTGCGTAGAGAACGGCCTCGCCCCCAAATCCGCCGCCGACTTCGCCTTCCTGCTCCACGGCTTCCATTTCCTGAAAGACGAAGGCGTGATGGCGATCATCCTGCGGCACGGCGTGCTCTTCCGTGGCGGTGCCGAGGAAAGCATCCGCACCAAGCTGCTCAACGACGGCCAGATCGACACCTACCAATTCCGGAGGGAAGAGAAACGCTACTCCCGCCGGGTGGGGATGGAGGAGATCAGTTTTGTTAGGTGAGTTTCCAAGTCCACGAAAGAATAGGGCGTTTGCTTGGCGGGACTAAGCTAGGCAGGGGGCTGCGGTTTTGATGATTTTCATGTGGCGGGATTCTTCTGTCGGGGCGGGATTGTCCTTGCAAAACGCCGGATTTCCGCTTTTCTCCGCCGTCCCGACCAAGGGCAGACCGGCTAAGGTGGCTGGACTGAATCAAAACAATTCCATGAGCGAAAGCACCATCAATCCCGCGGACTTCAAGGTCCATGCAACCGACACCGGCAGTTCTGACTATCAGGTTGCCCTGTTGAGCCAGCGCATTCTGCACCTCACCGCCCATCTCGGCATTCACAAGAAGGACGTTTCGTCCCGCCGTGGTCTGCTCAAGCTGGTGGCCCAGCGCCGCAAGCTCCTCGATTACACCCGGAGCCAATCGGAAGAGCGTTATCAGAAGTTGATTAAGGGTCTCAACCTTCGTCGCTAACAAGTTTCCCACGATGCGGCCACGGAGTTTTCCGTGGCCGTTTCGTTTGAATGCGGTGGGCCGGATTTCTGATTGCCGGCCTTCCGCAGACAGACCCTCAACCTTATTCCCGGGCTGTCTGAATCCACTGCGTCTCCGCCGAGTTGGCGGGGCATTTGAAGAACGTAAAATACGACAATGAACATCCATACCGTTACGAGCCAGGTCGGCTCAAACCCCATCACCTTCGAAACCGGCAAGCTTGCGAAGCTCGCTGACGGTGCCGTGGTGATGAGTTCCGGCGAAACCGTCATTCTGGTGACCGCCGTTTCCCAAACCAAGATCCGCGAGGGCCAGACATGGTTCCCGCTCTCCGTCGAATACAAGGAGAAGGCATCCGCTGCCGGTCAATTCCCTGGTGGCTACTTCAAACGTGAAGGACGTCCGACCGAAAAGGAAATCCTGACCTGCCGCATGACCGACCGTCCGCTGCGTCCGCTTTTCCCAAAGGGCTATCTTTACGAAACTCAGATCGTCGCGCTGCTGCTCGCTGCAGACCAGGTGAACGACTCCGACATCCTCGCAATGAACGGTGCTTCCGCCGCTCTTGCCATCTCCGACATCCCTTTCGCGGGTCCGATCGGTGCGGTGCGCGTGGGTCGCGTGAATGGTGAGTTTGTGGTGAATCCCACTTTCGACGAGCGTGAAGAAAGCGACCTTGATCTCGTTTATGTCGGCAACAAGCAGGACGTAATCATGATCGAAGGTGCGGCTGATCAACTCCCTGAAGATGAATTCATCAAGGCTCTCTACTTCGCCCAGGAAAGCGTCACCAAGTTGGTTGAAGCTCAGGAAGAGCTCGTCCGCCTCGCTGGCAAGCCGAAACGCGAATACAAGGTGACCGTGGCCAAGGAAGAACTCCTCGAAATCGGCTACGCCGTTGCCGGTGATCGAATCGAAGATGCCATCTACGCCGCCTCCAAGGTCGAGCGTGGTAAGAAGGTTGGGGCCCTGCGCGACGAAGTCGAAGCAGCGATCAAGGAGAAGTTCCCGCAGACCACCGAGTTCGAAATCGAGCAGGTCTTCGAATATATCCAGAAGAAGGCGTTCCGCGTCGCGATCATGGAGAAGGGGATTCGTGCTGACGGTCGTCAGATCGAAGAACTTCGTCCGCTGTTCGCCGAGAGGGATTCCCTTCCACGCGTTCATGGTTCCGCGATTTTCGCCCGCGGCGAAACTCAGGCCATGGGCATCTGCACGCTGGCACCTGCCGACGAGAAGCAATTCTTCGACAACTACGCCGGTGGTGAGGACAGCAAGCGCTTCATCCTTCACTACAACTTCCCTCCGTTCTCGGTCGGTGAGTGCGGTCGTATGGGTGGCATCAACCGCCGCGAAATCGGTCACGGTGCCCTTGCCGAGCGTTCGATTGCTCCGGTGATCCCTGACGAAGATGTGTTCCCTTACGCGATGCGTGTTTCCTCCGAAGTGTTCGAGTCGAATGGCTCGACCTCGATGGCGACGGTTTGCGCCGGAACGCTTTCGCTGCTTTGCGCCGGGGTGCCGCTCAAGGCACCTGTCGGTGGGATTTCGACCGGTCTGGTGACCGAGTGGAACGAAGATGGCACGATGAAGGCGCACAAGGTGCTGCTCGACATCATCGGTTCGGAAGACTTCTACGGTGACATGGACTTCAAGCTTTGCGGCACCGACGAAGGAGTCACGGGCTTCCAGCTCGACCTGAAGCTTCCCGGTCTTCCGCTTGCGATCCTCGAAGAAGGCATCCGCCTCGCCAAGACGGGTCGCACCGTCGTCATCGCCAAGATGAACGAATGTGTGAACGAAGCCCAGCCGCTCAGTGCTCACGCACCGCGCATCGTTTCCGTGAAGATCCCTGCGGATCGCATTGGTGAACTCATTGGCCCTGGTGGTAAGAACATCAAGGGCATCCAGGCGGAGTCCGGCGCCGAACTCAATATTGAGGACGACGGTACCGTTCACATCTATGCTTCCAAGGAAGAAGGCCTCAACCGCGCCAAGGAGCTCATCGATCGGATGTTCCAGGAGATCGAGGTTGGCAAGGTTTACACCGGTAAGGTGGTTTCGATCACCAACTTCGGTGCCTTCATGGAAGTGCTGCCTGGCAAGGATGGCCTCGTTCACGTGTCGGAGTTGGCCGAAGGCCGCACCGAGCACCCTGAAGATGTCATCAAGAAGGGTGAGATGATCACCGCCAAGTGCGTCGGCGTCGACGAAAAGGGCCGTGTCAAGATGAGCCGCCGCGCGTGGCTCCGCGACCAGAAGATCGAAGCTGCAGAAGCAGAAGGTTCCGCTGAGTCGGCTGCGGCTGAGTAAGCACTCGCTGAATTCCCAAAGCCCGGCACTCTGAAAAGGGTGGCGGGCTTTTTTGGGCTTGGTGCTCGAGGGATTTTGAGAACCCTGTCGGGCAGGGGGCTTGGAATCGTAGGAGAACTGATTTGCCCGTTGGCCCTTCGTAAACATGATCACCCCATGAAGAAAACCCATCTCATTCAGCCGTTCCTTGCAGTTCTAACATTTTTATTCACCGTCTTTCCTAACATCCATGCTGACCTCCTTGAGGAGGTCAAAACCACTAACAACCCAAGAAGTCGTCAGAACTTCGATACTGGATGGTTTTTTCTCAAAGGCGACCCGACTGGCGCGGAGGTTCCCTCATTCGACGATTCCGGATGGCGCGGGCTCGATCTGCCGCACGACTGGAGCATCGAGGGGCCTTTCGACAAAAAGAACCCCAGCGCTGCGCCCGGCGGCTACCTGCCATGTGGCACTGGATGGTATCGGAAGACCTTCCAACTGCCGGACAGTGCGGCAGGGAAGATGGTCTTCATCGAGTTCGATGGCGTTTACATGAACGGGGAGGTCTGGATCAACGGCCATCGCTTGGGGAAACGGCCGTATGGCTACATCGGATTCGAATATGACCTCACGCCTCATCTCAAGTCCAAGGGCGACAACGTTTTGGCGGTGCGAGTGGACAATTCGAAGCAGCCGTCCTCACGGTGGTATACGGGATCGGGGATTTACCGCCACGTCTGGCTGAAGTTTACGGATCCGCTGCGAGTGGCTCATTGGGGCACTCAGATCAGCACGCCGAAGATCACCGCCGGGCTGGCCGAGGTGGCCGTTCGAACCACCTGCCGGAACGGATATGACAATTCAAGGAAGGTGAAGGTGTCACAGACTATCGTTGATGCCGGGGGCAAGGCTGTCGCATTCACCTCCAACGTATTCGAACTGGGGGCAGGGGAGGAAAAGGTGTTTGATCAGACGCTCGAAATCACCCGCCCGGCGCTGTGGTCTCCGACATCGCCAAACCTTTACACGCTACGCACCGAGCTGCGGGACGGAGAGAGCTTGGTGGATCGTTATGAGACACCGCTGGGGGTGCGTGAGGTCGTGTTCGATGCCAATCGCGGGCTGCTGCTCAATGGCGAGAGCGTGATCATGAAAGGGGTCTGCAATCACCATGATCTTGGACCGCTGGGAGCCGCCTTGTGGGACCAGGCGCTGGAGCGCCGCTTGAGGATGCTCAAGGAAATGGGCTGCAACGCGATCCGCACCGCTCACAACCCGCCGTCGCCCGAGTTGCTGGACATGTGCAACCGGATGGGATTTCTCGTGGTCAATGAAACCTTCGACGAGTGGCGCCGTGGCTGGGCATTCGATGAGGTCGCCAAAACGCTGGTCTCCAGCAAGGAGAACAAAGGCAAGGCGAGATTCGGCTATCACCTGCTCTTCGACGAGTGGGCGGAACGCGATCTGACCGACCATCTCCGGCGGGATCGCAACCATCCATCGGTCATCATGTGGAGCATCGGCAACGAAGTGCCGGAGGCTCAGAAATACGGCGAACTTGAAACGCTGAAGAAGCTGCAGGCGCTCAGCCACCAGCTGGATCCGACCCGTGAGGTGACCGTCGGAACCAACTTCATGGCCGGAGCCAATGAGAGCGGCTTCGCCGAGATCATGGACCTTGTCGGCTACAACGGTGGCGGCGGCTCGTGCTTCCAGTATGAAGCCGATCACCTCCGCTATCCTGAGCGCCGGATTTATGCCTCGGAAGTTCCGCATTCCCTGCAAACCCGTGGGGAATACCGGACCCATTCGAAGTTCCGTGAAGAGCAACACGAGCCGGCGGACCTGACCGAAGAGGAGGTCTTTCCCGAAACCGATCCCCGGTATGAGTCATCCTACGATAATGCCGCAGTGCGCATCACCTCGCGGGATTCGTGGCGTCTGACCAAGACGTTGCCCTTTGTTGCGGGCGAGTTCCGTTGGACGGGCTTCGACTACATCGGCGAGTCCGGCGGATGGCCGCGGGTGCTCGGCAATTTCGGCATCATCGACCTGTGCAACTTCCCGAAGGATACCTATTATTTCTATCAGAGCCAGTGGACGGAGAAACCGATGGTGCACCTGTTGCCGCACTGGACCATGCCCGGAAAGGAAGGAACCACCATCCCGGTCTGGTGTTATACCAACTGCGACAGCGTGGAGCTGTTTCTCAATGGGAAGTCGCTCGGTCGTAAACAATTCACCGAGGAGAGGGACATGCACCTTGAGTGGGCGGTTCCCTATACGCCCGGCGAATTGAAGGCCGTCGCGATCAAGGACGGCACCGTGGTGAACACCACAAGCACCCGCACCGCCGGGCGGCCGGCGACGGTTAGGCTTTTGGCCGACCAGTTGGAGGTCAGTGCGAGCCGCCGCGACCTATCCTATGTGACGATCCGGATGGAGGACAAAGACGGGAATTTCGTGCCCAATGCGGCGAAATCCGTGACCCTCGAGATCGACGGCCCCGGCCGCATCGTGGGACTTGGTAGCGGAGACCCGCTGAGCCATGAAAGCTTTCAGGGAAGCTCGGTTCGCACCTTCAAGGGCCTGGCCTTGGCGATCATCGCACCGAGCGGAAAACTGGATAGGACTGGCAATCCCAACCGCGGTCGCCAGCCCGGAGAGATCGTCGTGACGGCCCGCTCCCATGGTCTGCCAGCAACGGAAATACGGCTCATTTCACAACCATGAAAAGCAAACCCATCAATACAAGCTGTGCGGGTTGAGTGATTCATCGTCGTTCAGAGGAAACAAGCCACCGTAACGGTGTCTTTACCCGTTGGCTTGGCATGGCGATGTCTGCCGAGTACTGGTGAAGAGCCGGGACGGAACGACTCCAAAAGAGCTGGATGCCTTGATGCTGTCGTAGGGATTCCTCGATGAGCTTGAGTAGTCCTTGTGAGATGAGTTAAAAAAAGCCGGGCCTCGTGAGAGGCTCCGGCTTTTGAAATTTGCCTTCGGCTGGCGTCATCGTCGGTCGAAGACCAGCGCTCCCGCTTAGGCGTCGAGGCGCATTGCGGAGTATTCGCCGTCGTTACGGCGATAGAGGATCGTCAGGCAGCCCTTGCGTGCGCTCTTGTAGAGAACGAAGGGACGGTCGGTGAGCTCAAGCTCCATGACGGCGTCTTCCTTATACATCGTGCGGACGTGGTATTTGTCGATGTGGACGATGTAGGGTTCGGGATCGGTTTCGGATTCCTCGGGGTGATCGAGGGCGGTCTCGTCGTAGTAGCTCTCATCGATGTAGCGGATGGATTCATTACGATGCGGACGGCGCTTCTTCATGAGGCGTGTCTTCTGCTTGCGCATGCGGCGGGCGATCTTGTCGATCGTTTCGTCGATGGCGGCATACATGTCCGGCCCTTCAGTGTGCGCTTCAATGACAATGTGATTGGCACAAAAGAGGAGGATTTCCGCGATGTGTCGGTTCTTTTGGACGTCGAGAATGGCTTTGGCTTCGATGATGCGCGGGTAGTCGAGGTGGAGTCCTTCGATTTTCTTTTGAGCGTATTCGCGCAGTGAGTCGGTCACGGTCTCGTGACGAACGGTCACTGTGATGGGCATGTTCACATTTTCAGTTTGCATCGTATTATTGCTTTTGGTTTTCAGTGCAATGGATGGCGGTTTTATCCGTCCGTATCCACTTACGAAGCTGCACCCTATCCGGGCAAAAAGCCATGCCGTTCTCATAGAAATTGTGGCATCATTTGAGATCAAGGGGTTTTGAAGGCTTGGGAGTGTTTGAAACGGCGGCGTTCAGATAGGTGGCCACGGGAATTCCGAGCACTCGGCGGCAGAGGCCGGCGGGAAGGTCGGAGCGGGACGGGGACGGCTCCCGTTGGGCCGGTCGGGGGCTTGGCGAGAATGTCCGACCGGTCCTGGGAGTGCCTATTCTACTCGGTAATGATTCGGTAGAATGCGCCCGGTTCGGTGGCGGCGGTGTCTTCAAACATGGCTTCGCTTCCGCTTCCCCAGATGGTTTGAATGGTGAACCAACTACCATCGGCCATGGTTTTTGATTTTTGGAGGGAGTAGTTGACGCCATTGAGGGTCTGGATCGAGGTGCGGAATGTTTGCGCTACCGGATCGTGAGTGGGGGCCACCGTGATCCGGGGAGCAGGCGGACCACCCGGTGGCGGGCTGAGGGTGAAGTTGATGGAGTTGAGTGTGTCGCCAGCGCCAAGTGTGAGGCTTTGGGCATCGGCGAAGTTCTCGGCGTTGGGATACCACTGGGGTCGGGGTGAGTCGGGGCTGAAGCTTTCTGGAACGAGGCGGACTTTGTAGGTGCCGGGCGGGATGCGTGGGGCGGAGTAGTCATTGGTCCATTCCCAGATCAGTTGTTTGAAGGCGAGGTCTCCGGTTCCAGCGTTGTAGAATTCCAAGATGCCATTGGCACCGTGGCCGGCCATAGATCCGCCGAACTGTGAGACGGTGCCCTGAATGAGAGCGGTGGCGGGGTCATTGACAACATGGAAGACGCACCCAGAAGCGGCCGACTGGCTACCTCCGTCGCTTAGGGCTACGGTGGCACTACTGGTGAACAGGTAAGTTCCGATTTTTGCAGGTTGTGCCGCACCCTCGAACATCGTTTCCGTCACCTTGAATTCCGCAGAATAGCTGGTATTGCCCGGGCCCCACTGGCTATCGATAACTTCGATGCCCAGATCACCAATTGAATAGCCACTTGCACTCATGGCTCCTGTCCACAGGATGTATAGGGTGTTTGAGATGCTAGGATTGTTAGACATCACCGGGGCGACGCAGTAGTGGGCGGTGGCTCGTGGCTCGGCGGGGATGGCGACGGTGACGTCGTGGTCAAAGGTCGTGCCATCTGGGTAGCGCGCTCGAATGGTGGCGTTCCCCGAGTGGTGGGGAAGCAATTTGAAATCCCCCCATGGTGAGGCACTTTGGAAGACCTCGGCTACGGATGGATTGCTCGACGACCACTGCGGCTTATCAACGGTGAAGGTGAGGTCGTTTCCGAGAGGATCAGCGCAGCTTGTGATCATGGTGACGGGGCTCTGGGAGATGAAGGTGGCTCCATCGATCGGGTTGCGATCGTTGTCGGTGAGGACGAGCGTGGCCGGTTGTCTCACATCAACTTGGAAAGTGGTGCTGCGTGATGAAGCGCCGCCTTCTTCTGCGAGGATCGTAAAGGTATGTGAGCCGGGGGAGAGTCCGCCGGTATCGAAACTGAGCAGGCTACCACCATCGCGCATGACGGGATTGGGCGAGAAGCTGGCAGCGGTGCTGCCGGGGACTGAGAGTTGGATGCCGCCCGTGGTGGTGAAGCCATTGCGGAAAGACACGCGCACGGCGACCTTGAGCCGTTCACCAGCGACCACGATGGCGTTGTCGCCGCCTTCTCCGGGCATCATCATTGAGCCACCGATATGGCGATCGATCAGGAAGTGCGGGCTGTCGATGGTGAGACGTCTGACTTCGCAAGTCCGCGGTCCTCCGGTGTCGGCCTGGACGTTACCGCCGATGCATTCACCATCGATGCGTGCGGTGATTTTCGTCGGGCTCCAAGAAAGCACGGTAACTCCGTTGGGTGCTCCGCCCACGAGGATGGTGCCGGGACTGCTGCCAAAGTTGGTGCCGGTGAGTTCAATGGTTTCTCCGTAGAGGACGTTCGGGGGAGCGAGTGATTGGAGGTGCGGCACCGGCTCCATGGTGAGGGAGTCGGAGATCACACTGATATTGTCCGCACGGATCTGGCCGTAGCCGGATTTCTCAATGTTGATTCCGACCAAGCGGCTGGCGGTTTGGGGGAAGGTGACATCGGCGCTGAAGGTCGTCATG